>ERZ1034847.489-NODE-489-length-16722-cov-6.564589_pt1 | contig 16722 bp, 16 predicted proteins | sample MGYA00520633_ERZ1034847 | MGnify/ENA primary metagenome ERZ1034847 (study PRJEB33766, sample SAMN09781732) | gut metagenome | biome: gut microbiome | host: Homo sapiens | place: Madagascar | study: EMG produced TPA metagenomics assembly of the PRJNA485056 data set... | reverse complement strand
GCAGTGATGTGTGGACCAAGCCATGCGGAAGAAGTTGGAATCGGACTTCCGACTACAGTTGTAGCAGGAGCGAAAAAACGTGCTGTTGCAGAGGGAATCCAGGACATTTTCATGAACAACGTTTTCCGTGTGTATACAAGCCCGGATGTGCTCGGCATGGAACTTGGCGGTTCGTTAAAGAACGTGATCGCGCTTGCGGCCGGAATGGCAGACGGTCTGGGATATGGGGATAATACGAAAGCGGCACTCATCACCAGAGGAATGTTTGAGATGAACAAGCTCGCCGTGACGATGGGCGCAAAACAGGAGACGTTAAACGGACTTACCGGAATCGGTGATCTGATCGTGACCTGTGAGAGTAAGCACAGCCGTAACCGCAAGGCCGGAATGCTGATCGGACAGGGTTACACCATGCAGCAGGCGATGGACGAAGTGAAAATGGTCGTAGAAGGTGTCTACTCTGCGAAAGCAGCGATCGCCCTTGCAAAAAAATACGGTGTGGATATGCCGATCATTGAGGAAGTCAACAAAGTATTATTTGAAGATAAGCCGGCAAAAGAGGCAGTCAATGACCTGATGCTCCGCGACAGGAAAATGGAACATGGCAATCTGGAATGGAGGATATAAATGAAGATCAATATAAAAAAACTTGATGCGGATGCAGTACTCCCAACAAGGGGAAGCAGTCAGGCGGCAGGCTATGATCTGTATGCAAAAAGTTCTGAGGATACTGTGATTCCACCACACAAAACAGTGATGGTCGGCACAGGACTTGCGATGGAAATACCGGAAGGATATTTTGGTGCGATTTTTGCAAGAAGCGGTCTTGCCTCCAAGCAGGGACTGCGCCCGGCAAATTGTGTCGGAGTAGTGGATTCTGACTACCGGGGAGAATTTATGATCGCCTTACATAATGATACGGATGAGGAGCGTGTGATCGCCGGAAAAGAGCGCATTGCACAGATGGTCGTAATGCCGTATCTTTCTGTTGAGTTTGAGGAAGTGGAAACATTGAATGAGACAGAGCGCGGGGAAGGCGGATTTGGTTCTACCGGAAGAAAGTAATATCCGGAAAATGCCGGAATAGTGGGGTTAAGGAGGTATTTTATTATGGAAAGCAGAATGGTAAAGTTTTATTCAAAAGAGAGCAACATGGTTGCAATTCATGCAATTCCGGGACATTTTGCAACCAGTCATTCCCATATCAATTACTACATTGATATCACAAGCTTGAAGACAAGAATTCAGGAGGCGAAAGAGGTTGCCCGTGTGCTGCATCAGAAGATCGGAAGAGTTCCCTATGTGGATACGATCGTATGTATGGACGGTACGGAAGTGATCGGTGCATTTTTAGCGGAAGAGTTTGAAAAAGGAGATATGGCATCCACAAACCGCCACGAGACGATATACGTGGTATCACCGGAGATGAACAGCAATAACCAGCTCTTGTTCCGTGATAATATCAAACCAAGTATCGCAGGAAAACATGTGATCTTATTATCTGCATCTACCACAACCGGAAAGACAATCCATAGAAGTCTTGAGGGAATCCGTTACTATGGTGGCGTGATCGAGGCAGTGGCATCTGTGTTCAGCACGGTATCTGAGATGGATGGCTTTGCGGTACACTCGGTGTTCCATGCAGAGGATCTTCCGGGATATGCGGCTTATTCCGCAGATGACTGTCCATTCTGTAAAAAAGGAATCAAGCTGGATGCCGTGGTCAATGGATTCGGCTATTCCAAGTTGTGATCAGAAAGGAAAGAAGTGGAATAAAAGATACAGGCAGGTTGCTTCGTCAATTTGACGGAAAAAGATGAAATATCAGTGCAATCTGACGAAGAAATCAAAAAACAGTCAAAATCACTGTGAGTTTCTACAAGAAATCGACAGATTCTTTGTGTAGGTAACATATGGCGTTTTTGGCTGTTTTTTTGTATAGTAAATATATCAAGAAACGAACAATTTATTAGGAGGTATTTACACCAATGGCAAGTTTATCATTAACAAATGTATGTAAAGTTTATCCTAACGGTTTTGAAGCTGTTAAGGATTTCAACCTTGAAGTAGAAGATCAGGAGTTCATCATCTTCGTAGGACCATCCGGATGTGGTAAATCTACTACACTTCGTATGATCGCAGGTCTTGAAGAGATTTCTTCCGGTGAATTAAAAATCGATGGCAGAGTTGTAAACGACGTAGAGCCAAAAGACAGAGATATCGCAATGGTATTCCAGAACTACGCATTATATCCACATATGACTGTATTTGACAATATGGCATTCGGATTAAAATTAAGAAAAGTTCCTAAGGATGAAATCAAGAAAAAAGTAGAAGAAGCTGCTAAGATCCTTGACCTTGAGAAATTATTAGACCGTAAACCAAAGGCTTTATCCGGTGGACAGAGACAGCGTGTTGCTATGGGACGTGCTATCGTTCGTAATCCTAAGGTATTCCTTATGGATGAGCCGTTATCCAACCTGGATGCAAAACTTCGTGTACAGATGCGTTCTGAGATCGCTTCCTTACATAACAGATTAAAAGCTACTATCATCTATGTAACACATGATCAGACAGAGGCTATGACATTAGGAACCAGAATCGTTGTATTAAAAGATGGTGTTATCATGCAGGTTGATTCTCCACAGAAATTATACAATGAGCCTAACAACTTATTCGTTGCAGGATTCATTGGATCTCCACAGATGAACTTCATCGATGCTGTATGTAAAGTAGAAGGCGAGAGAGTAACTCTTAACTTTGAGAAGACATCTGTTGTCCTTCCACCGGCAAAAGCTAAGAAACTGATCGATGGCGGATACAACGGAAAGACAGTTGTTATGGGTATCAGACCAGAAGATATCGGAGATTCCCAGATTGAGATCGAAGCTCACAAAGATGCAGTATTCGAGACAGACGTAACAGGATACGAGTTATTAGGTTCTGAAGTATTATTATACTTCAACGTAGCCGGAACAGCCATGACAGCAAAAGTTGATTCCAGAACAACAGCTCGTATGGGTGATCATATCACATTAGCGATCGATCCAGAGAAGATTCACTGCTTCGACAAAGAAACAGAATTGACAATTACCAACTAATTCGGTAAAATTAAATAAACTCAGTAGAACCGGGTGCATCATTTGTACCCGGTTTTTTCTGCAAAAAATAATTGCAAAACAAACATGTGTTCTATATAATAAATAGCGAAAGGAATGGGGCGTATGATATCAAACCATAAGATACAGACTGCTTTAGACGAGATTAAGGAGATTTCCAAGATTGATCTGGCATTATATTCAGAGAAAGGAAAACAGGTTGCGGCTACTTTTGAACCGGAAGGAGATATGGAAGAAGCGGTAACTTCATTTGCAACATCGATGGCAGAGAGCCAGATGTTGTCCGGTTGTCATTTCTTTAAAGTAATGGTAGAGGGTGAAGTGGAATATATTCTTTTGACAAAGTCATCCGCAGAAGATGCTTATATGGTAGGACGGTTGGCAGTCTGCCAGATAAGGAATCTTGCAGCCGCTTATATGGAGCAGTTTGACCGTAATAATTTTATGCAGAATATCCTGCTTGGAAATATGCTCGTGGTGGACATGTACAATAAGGCCCAGAAGCTGCATATTGAACAGGCAGAACGTGTTGTTTTTGTGATTGAGATTGACGGCAAGAAAGATGCAACCGCGATGGAGACAGTCAAGAATCTGTTCGTGACCAAGACCAGAGACTATGTGACAGAAGTGGACGAGCAGAGCATTGTCCTGATCAAAGATACCAGGGACATGAAAGAAGATGAAGAACTGCAGACATTGGCAAGTATGATCGTGGATAATATGCACACTGAGGCGATGGTGAAAGTGCGCGTGGGCTATGGAAACCGTGTGAATAATCTGCAAGATATTGCCAAATCCTATCAGGAAGCCAAGATGGCGTTAGAAGTCGGAAGAATTTTTTATGCAGAGCGTGAGACGATTGCATACAGCCTGCTTGGAATTGGGCGTCTGATTTATCAGCTTCCGATGAGCTTATGCGAGATGTTTATTCATGAAGTGTTCGGGGATGAAGTGCCGGATATATTTAATGAAGAGATTAATACAACCATCCAGAAGTTTTTTGAAAATAATCTGAATATCTCAGAGACCGCCAGACAGTTATATGTGCACCGGAATACATTAGTATATCGTCTGGAACGTTTAGAGAAGGCAATCGGATTAGATATCCGTAAGTTTGATGATGCAATGACCTTTAAGATTGCGATGATGGTCATTGCACATATGAACCAGCAGAAGGTAGAAGAGTAGGGCAGATTTGAAAGAATATTATGAAATGAATCTGTAAGCTTGTGACAGAGCGCAGGAAAATGAATGAAGTGAGGTAAGAAATGGCAGGTTATGATGAGCACAGCATATCGGTTTTAGAAGGGTTAGAGGCTGTTCGGAAAAGACCGGGAATGTATATCGGAAGTGTTTCCAGAAAGGGATTGAACCACCTGATCTATGAGATCGTAGACAACTCTGTGGATGAGCATCTGGCAGGGGCATGTGATACGATCCATGTCACATTGGAGAAGAATGGTTCCTGTACGGTAGAAGATAATGGACGAGGCGTTCCGGTCGGAATGCACGCCAAAGGTGTTTCGGCAGCACGTCTTGTGTACACAACCTTACATGCCGGCGGTAAGTTTGATGATTCCGCATATAAGACGAGTGGAGGGCTCCACGGAGTAGGTTCTTCCGTTGTCAATGCATTGTCTGTTTATATGGATGTGGAGATCAGCAGAGAGGGCTATATTCATCACGACCGCTATGAGAGAGGCGTTCCGGTTGTGGAATTGGAGAATGGATTGCTTCCTAAGATTGGCAAGACAAAAAAGACCGGAACTAAAGTAAACTTTCTCCCGGATCCGGAAATTTTTGAAAAGACGAGATTCAAAGAGGATGAGATCAAAAGCCGTATGCATGAGACTGCATATTTGAATCCGAAACTTACGATTATTTACGAGGACCGCCGTGGCGAAGAAGTCGAACATATCGTATATCATGAGGAAGATGGAATCCGTGGCTTTGTCAAGGATTTGAATAAAAATACGGAAGTGCTTCATGATGTCGTTTATTTTAAAGGGGAATGTGAAGGTATTACTGTGGAAGCAGCATTCCAGTACACGAATGAATTTCATGAGAATATACTTGGATTCTGTAATAATATTTTTAATGCCGAGGGCGGTACACATATCACGGGATTTAAAACTGTATTTACAACCGTCATTAATTCTTATGCGAGAGAACTTGGTATTTTAAAAGAAAAAGATGTGAACTTCACCGGAGCGGATGTCCGAAACGGAATGACGGCAGTTGTTTCCATCAAACATCCTGATCCGAGATTTGAGGGACAGACAAAGACGAAATTAGATAATCAGGATGCGGCGAAAGCCACTGCAAAAGTGACCGGCGACGAGATTCAGTTATTTTTTGATAAAAACTTAGAGACATTGAAAACGGTCATCTCCTGCGCGGAAAAAGCGGCAAAGATCCGTAAGACCGAGGAGCGCGCCAAGACCAATCTGCTCACCAAGCAGAAGTTTTCGTTTGATTCCAATGGAAAGCTTGCAAATTGTGAGAGCAGGGACGCTTCCATCTGTGAAATCTTCATCGTCGAGGGAGATTCCGCCGGAGGTTCCGCAAAGACAGCGCGGGACAGAAACTATCAGGCAATCCTGCCGATCAGGGGTAAAATCTTAAACGTGGAAAAAGCAAGTATTGACAAGGTGTTGGCCAATGCGGAGATCAAGACGATGATCAATGCGTTTGGATGTGGTTTTTCCGAGGGGTATGGAAATGATTTTGATATCACAAAACTCCGCTATGACAAGATCATCATCATGGCGGATGCCGACGTGGACGGAGCACATATCTCAACACTGCTTCTGACACTGTTTTACCGTTTTATGCCGGAACTTATTTATGAGGGACATGTTTATGTGGCAATGCCGCCGCTTTACAAAGTCATTCCGGGTAAGGGTGAGGAAGAGTATCTTTACGATGATGCGGCTCTGGAAAAATACAGAAAGGCACATAAGGGAAGTAACTTTACCTTACAGCGCTACAAAGGTCTTGGTGAGATGGACGCGGAGCAGCTGTGGGAGACTACGTTAAATCCGGCTACCAGAATGTTAAAGCGGATTGAGATCGAGGACGGCCGCATGGCGTCTGATATCACAGAGCTTCTGATGGGAAATGATGTTCCGCCGAGAAAGACATTTATTTATGAACATGCGCATGACGCAGAACTCGACGTATAGTGCAGATGGTAAAAATGGAAGCAGATCATTGAAAAATCATAAAGCAGATGACAAACATTTTGCAATGATCGGTAGAATAACAGATAGAGAGGATATATGATGCAGCAGGAAGAACAGATAATCCGTACCGAGTATTCGGAACTGATGCAGAAATCTTATATAGATTATGCGATGAGTGTTATTATCGCAAGAGCTTTGCCGGATATCCGCGATGGCTTAAAACCGGTGCAGCGAAGAACTTTATATGATATGTACGAACTGGGAATCCGGTATGACAAGCCGTACCGTAAATGTGCGCGTATTGTTGGCGATACCATGGGTAAATATCATCCACATGGCGACAGTTCTATTTATGACGCACTTGTTGTCATGGCACAGGAATTTAAGAAAGGGCTGCCGCTTGTAGATGGACATGGTAACTTTGGTTCCATCGAGGGCGATGGCGCGGCTGCGATGCGTTACACGGAGGCGCGGCTGCAGAAAATCACACAGGAGGCATTTTTATCGGATCTGGATAAGGATGTCGTGGATTTTGTGCCAAACTTTGATGAGACAGAGAAAGAGCCGGAAGTTTTGCCGGTCAAGATCCCGAATCTCTTGGTGAACGGTTCCGATGGTATTGCGGTCGGTATGGTGACAAGCACACCACCGCACAATCTGGGCGAAGTGATCGACGGCGTGATCGCATACATTAAGAATCCGGATATCAATACCGAGCAGATGATGGAATATATTCCGGGACCTGATTTCCCGACAGGAGGAATTATTGCCAATAAGGACGATCTGATCCAGATCTATTCCACCGGTATGGGTAAGATCAAAATCCGTGGAAAAGTGGAAGTGGAGCAGGTCAAAGGTGGAAAAGAGCGCATTGTTATCACTGAGATCCCATATACGATGATCGGTGCGAACATCGGAAAATTTTTGAATGATGTATACAGTCTCGTGGAGACCAAGAAAACAAATGATATCGTGGATATCACAAACCAGTCCTCCAAAGAGGGAATCCGTATTGTGTTAGAGCTTCGAAAAGGAGCCGATACGCAGAATCTCATCAATCTGCTGTATAAAAAGACAAAGTTAGAGGACACGTTTGGTGTGAATATGCTGGCAGTTGCGGAGGGACGGCCTGAGACGCTGGGACTTGTGCCAATCATCCGTCATCATGTGAAGTTCCAGTATGAGCTTGCCACAAGAAAATATCAGACATTACTGAAAAAAGAATTAGACAAAAAAGAAATACAGGAAGGATTGATCAAGGCGTGTGATGTCATTGACCTTATTATTGAAATCCTTCGCGGAAGTAAGAATGTAAAAGATGCAAGAGCATGTCTGACCGATGGTGTGACGGACAATATCACCTTTAAATCGGCGCAGTCAGAAAAAATGGCATCAGAGCTCCGTTTTACAGAGCGTCAGACCACGGCAATCCTGGAGATGCGTTTACAGAAGCTGATCGGTTTAGAAATCGAGGCATTGATGAAAGACCATGAGGATACGTTAAAGCATATTGCCGAGTATGAGGACATTTTGGAAAACCGTGCCACCATGGCGAAAGTGCTGATCAAAGAACTTCAGTCTTATAAGAAACAGTATGCGGTTCCGAGAAAAACTCTGATCGACAATCTTGAGGAAGCGGTTGTGGAAGAGAAGAGGATTGAGGAGATGGATGTGGTATTCCTCATGGATCGCTTTGGCTATGCAAAAACGGTGGATGTCAGTGTCTATGAGAGAAATAAAGAGGCAGCGGATACGGAAAACCGTTACATCTTAACCTGTAAGAACACGGATAAAATCTGTATTTTTACAAACAAAGGACAGATGCATCTGTTGAAAGTGCTTGATCTTCCATATGGAAAGTTCCGAGATAAGGGAATTCCAATCGACAATCTAAGTAACTACAATAGTAGTGAGGAAAGCTTTATATACATTATCAACCTCGGTGCGATCATTCACTCCAGATTATTATTTGGAACCAAAACAGCCATGCTTAAGATGGTTGACGGAAGTGAATTTGACGTGGCAAAGAGAACGACAGCCGCAACGAAGTTAAATGAGGATGATGAACTTCTGATCGTGCACGCCATGACAGGTGAGGAGACGGTTGTCATGCAGTCTGAGAAAGAAATGTTTTTGCGTATTGAGGCTTCCACAATCCCAGAAAAGAAAAAGGGAGCGGTCGGAGTGCGCGGCATGAAACTGAATGCAGGAGATGCGCTGAGTCATATTTATGTGTTAGACGGCGAGAGCGAGCAGACCGTTGAAGTAAAGGGAAAAGAGGTTGTCTTAAACAGACTTCGTGTTGGAAATCGTGACACCAAGGGAACGAAGCGTTAAATAAAACCAAAAGAAGTAAGGTGGGAAAATGAATTACGAGCAGGCAAGAGCGTATGCCGTAAATGTCAGCAGATCGGGAAGCATATTAGGGCTTGATAGTATTGAAAATCTAATGCACGAGCTTGGAGATATACAGGAGCAGCTTAAGATCATCCACATTGCGGGAACGAATGGAAAAGGTTCTACCGGAGCTTATTTAGAGCGGGTACTCATGGAAGCCGGATACCGGGTAGGCAGATATACGTCCCCGGCAGTGTTCGATCCCATGGAAGTGTGGCGGATCAATCTTAAGTCCATGAGCCATGAGGAGTATGCGGACATCATGGAACAGGTGAAGTGTGCATGTGACCGCATGGTGGAAAAAGGTATGGAACATCCGACGATTTTTGAAGTGGAAACAGCAATGGCATTTTTGTATTTTTATCAGAAAAAATGTGATTATGTATTGTTGGAAGTTGGGATGGGCGGCAGAACAGATGCAACGAATCTGATCCGAAAGCCAGTGTGCTCCGTTATTACATCAGTCAGTATGGATCATATGCAATTTCTCGGAAATACATTGACTGAGATCGCACAGGCAAAAGCCGGCATTATCAAAAAAGATTGTCCGGTCGTGACCATCCTGCAAAAAGCAGAGGCAATGGAGGCGATAGAAGCAGAGGCAGAAAAACAGCATGCAAGGCTTTATACCGCCGATGTTTCCAAGGTAACGGTGGAAACCGAAACGTTAAAGGAGATCAGATTCGATCATCCAGGACTTGGAACGGTGACAACCCGGCTTACAGGGACATATCAGGTGGAAAACTGCTGTCTGGCGGTCACAGTGTTAAAGGAGGTTCTTGGAATTGCAGACCGGATCATTATAGACGGAATCAAAAATACCGTGTGGCCGGGCAGGTTTGAGATCATAGGAGAACAGCCGTTGTTTATCATAGACGGTGCGCACAATGAGGATGCGGCACTTCAATTAAGTGCGTCTGTGGAAAAATATTTTACAAACATTCCAATAACTTATATAATAGGTGTACTTGCAGATAAGGAACACAAAAAAGTGCTGGAGGCAATGCTGCCCTATGCGGGAGCTGTCTTTACGGTCACACCGGATAATCCGAGGGCGATGAGAGCGGAAGAACTTGCGTCCGAGGCAGAGAAAATCGTGGATTACCTGTGGAAAGAGAAAGCCGGAAGGCCGGAAAAAGCACAGGGCGCAGGAAATAGTCCGCAGGGAGCGGAAAATAGTCCACAGGGCGCAGGAGTTATGGGATCGCTTCCGAAGGTCAGGGCATGCAGTTCCATGAAGGAAGCAGTGCAGCTGGCACTGGAACACACGAAAAAAGACGGCGTGATCCTTGCATTTGGCTCATTGTCTTATCTGAAAGAGATTAAGCAGATTGCACAGGTGGATTGATCTATATAAGCATACATAGGGATGTAGTATTACACCGGGATCATATAATTTCAGTATCGATAAAGAAGGAAAAAACATGGATAAAGAGAAAATAGAAGCGGGCGTCAGATTAATATTGGAAGGAATCGGGGAAGATCCGCACAGAGAGGGACTTCTCGACACCCCTGACCGCATTGCCAGAATGTATGAGGAGATTTTTGGAGGACTGACGCTGACAGCGGAAGAACCGTTATCGAAAACATTTCATGTGAAAGACAATGCGATGGTTCTCGAAAAAGATATTACATTTTATTCGACCTGCGAGCATCATTTTATGCCTTTTTACGGAAAAGCACACATTGCATATATCCCGGATGGCAAAGTCGTAGGGCTCAGCAAACTGGCAAGAACTGTGGAAGTGTATGCAAAGCGTCCGCAGATCCAGGAACAGTTGACGGCACAGATCGCAGACGCATTGATGGAATATTTAAAGCCACAGGGAGCAATGGTCATGTTAGAGGCAGAGCATATGTGCATGACGATGCGGGGCGTGAAGAAGCCTGGGAGCAGAACCGTGACATTTGTGACGCGCGGTGTTTTTGAACAGGATGAGAGGCTTCAGAGACAGTTTTTTGAGTTGGTGAGAGGATAGAAACCATTTATTTGCGATAAAAGGTCAGGAAGGTTAGAAAAATGAGAATAGGCAGCAGGGATTTTGCAACAACAGGACATACTTATATTATGGGAATTTTAAATGTGACACCGGACTCTTTTTCCGATGGTGGAAAGTTCAATCAGATTGATGCGGCATTAAAGCATGCGGAAGAGATGATAAGAGACGGTGCAGATGTGATCGATATCGGTGGGGAATCCACACGGCCGTGGGGATATACAAAGATTTCCGATGAGGAGGAGACAGGCAGGGTGGTTCCGGTCATTGAGGCGGTAAAAAAAGAGTTTGGGATTCCAATCTCTGTGGATACTTATAAAAGCGGCGTTGCAGAGGCGGCGGCACAGGCAGGAGCCGATCTGATCAACGATATCTGGGGACTGAAATATGACCCGCACATGTCAGAAGTCATTGCAAAATCCGGGCTGGCGTGCTGTCTCATGCATAACCGGGACAATACTGAGTACCGGAATTTTATGGAGGACATGAAACAGGATCTGCGGGAGACAATCGCACTTGCCAAAGCGGCTGGAATTGCGGACGATAAGATTATCTTAGACCCGGGTGTTGGGTTTGCAAAAAGTTATGAGAACAATCTGGAAGTGATCCGCCGCCTGAAAGAGTTCAATGAATTAAAATATCCGGTGCTACTTGGCACCTCAAGGAAGTCTGTGATCGGATTGACACTTGACCTTCCGGCAGCAGAGCGTGTGGAGGGAACGATCGTCACAACGGTCATGGCGGTGGAAGCAGGCTGTATGTTTGTCCGTGTGCATGATGTAAAAGAAAATCACCGGGCAATCCAGATGGCAGAGGCGATCCTGTATAGAAAATAAGTAATTGCGAAATTCCCAAGAAGCAGGAATTTCGCAAACTTTATGGGAATAGAAGTGCTGAAAGGACGTACTGGAATGACAGGAGATTATATTAAAATAACGAATTTAAAAGTATTTGCACATCATGGAGTTTTCCCGGAGGAAACAAGGGATGGACAGGACTTTTATGTGAATGCAAAACTTTTTTTGGACTGTAGAAAAGCGGGAAAAACAGACAATCTGTCGGATTCTTTGAATTATGGAGAAGCCAGTCATTTTATCACAGATTTTCTGCAGAATCATACATACAAATTAATTGAGAGCGTCGCGGAGCAGTTGGCAGAAGCGATGCTTCTTTCTATGCCGGTTTTAAAGGGAGTGAAGATTGAATTATGTAAACCGCATGCTCCAATTGGGCTTCCATTTGAAAACGTGTCGGTGACGATCGAACGACAGTGGCATGAGGTGTATCTGGCGGTCGGCTCCAATCTGGGGGACAAGAATGCCTATATTGAGAATGGAATTGAGGAACTGCGCCAGAGCAAAGAAATCAAAGATGTCAGGGTGTCAGAACTTCTGGTGACAAAGCCTTACGGCGGAGTGGAGCAGGACGATTTTGTCAACGGGGCGATTGCATTAAAGACGATGCTATCACCACAGGAGCTGCTGGAAAGACTGCATGAGATCGAACAGCACGCAAACCGGGAGCGCATCATTCACTGGGGACCGAGAACTTTGGATTTGGACATTATTTTTTATGATAAGCTTGTCTATGAGGATGAGGATCTTATCATACCGCATATTGATATGCAGAATCGTGACTTTGTGTTAAAACCGCTGGCAGAGCTTTGCCCGAATTACCGCCACCCGGTTTTGGGAAAAACAGTGTCACAGTTACTTGGAGAGCTGAAAGAGAGGTAGTATGATAAAAGCAGTTTTATTTGATTTGGATGGTACTATTATTAACTCAGAAGAGGGAATTACAAAGTGTGTACAGTATGCATTAAGCTGTTTTGGAATTGAGGAGCCGGACCGGAAAAAACTGTTGTGTTTTATCGGACCGCCGCTTGATCCTGTTTTCCGTGAAAAATACGGCTTTGATGCGGATAAGGCATGGCAGGCAGTATTAAAATATCGGGAGCGGTTTGATAAGACCGGCATTTTTGAGTGTGAATTATATGAGGGTGTTGCAGATACGATCCGCAAATTAAAAGAAGAGGGATACATCATCGCACTTGCTTCCTCCAAGCCGGAGACAGCGTGCAGACGCATTCTGGAACATTTTTCCCTGACACCGTATTTTGATGAGATCGTCGGTTCCACTTTAGATGGAAGCATCAGCACCAAACAGCAGGTATTAGAGGAGCTTGGCAGACGAATGGAGCATATGCAGATCACAAAAGACCAGATGTGCCTGATCGGAGACACTGAGTATGACGTGATCGGAGCGGATCAGTTTGGAATCCGCTGTATCGGCGTATCCTATGGATTTGGAAAAAGAGAACTGTTAGAGCGTGCAGGGGCATACTGTGTCTGCGACAACATGGCAGAGGTTGTGGAAGCACTGCAGCAGATGTGATAGAAAGGAAGATATCATGAAAACGACAGGCGGTTTTAAACTCTGGCAGATCATTTATCCGATTGGTATTTATTATGTTGTGTCGAGCCTTATGTACTTCGTGCTGGGACTTTTTCTGGGGGATGGGCAACAGACCTATATGCTGCGCCAGCTTATCTGCTCGGCTGCAACGATCCCGGCGACGATGAGTTTTTATAAGCAGGATAAAATTGCAGAGCAGGTTGTCTATGGAACTGAAAAAGAAAAATTGGATACAAAATGGCTCACAGACGCAGTTTTGGCGGCTGCGGGTGCAGCGACACTTGGCATTGCCGTGAATAACATCATTGCAATGACGCCGTTAGTGCAGATGTCGGAGGGGTTTCAGGAGGCAAACCAATCCTTTTTTGCGGGAACGGTTGTGTTTGAACTGCTCGGTTCCTGCCTTGTGATTCCAATCGCAGAAGAATTGCTGTTCCGCGGTGTGGTGTACAAGCGTCTGAAGCTTTATTTTGGTGTGACACCGGCACTGATCGGTTCAGCACTTATCTTTGGTATCATGCATGTCAATCTGGTGCAGTTTTTGTATGCGGCGGTGATCGGATTGCTTCTTGCGTTTGTGTTGGAAAAAACAGGAAAGCTTTCCATGGTAGTTTTGGGGCATATTGCGGCAAATCTTGTGGCGGTACTGCGGACGGAGACAGGGTGGCTGGATTTCAGTTTTTATCCGACGGTAAACGGCATTTTATTTACGGTTGTGATGGCAGCGGCAGGAATAGGCGTTGTCAGCCTTTTTTACCGGAGAAAATAATTCGTTACATAAAAACGACATTTCATTACATATTCCATAAGAAAAGCTTATGAGCTGGTCGATATAAGATAAAATACAGAGTATGGAGTGAAGAAAATGCCGAAAATTGCGATATGTGATGATGAACAGCCTATAAGAGAGTATTTAAAAAGTCTGACCGAAAAATGTATCCCGGATTCACAGGTTCGCCTGTTTGGCAGCGGAGAACGAGGCGCGCAAGATTGTGCTGCACACGAAAAATATGCCGGAGAGCAGTTATACTTTTTATGAGAAAATGGAAGTGTTGGAGAAGCGGCTGGGAGAGGTTTTTTTCCGTTCGCACCGGGGATTTCTGGTAAATCTGCGGGAAGTGTACAAGTATGATGCGACCACGATACAGATGAAAAATGGTGACAAAGTTTATCTGGCAAAACAAAAGTATAACGATTTTGTCACGGCTTATATGAAATATCTGAGAAGCGCAGGATGAAAAGGACTGCAAAATAGCGGAAAAAAGCAAAAATCAGCGGAACATAGATCTGCTGATTTTTCATTACATAAAAGAGCCTGTTCGTTACAATTCGCTAAAATCAGAAAATGCCCGACCGATATACGGAGTAAAGAAAGGCAAAATGCATCGTTATGGCGCAGTTTTGGCAAGACATACAGGGAGGCAATAATATGCGAATTACAACACAAATGCTTGCACACTCAGCCGCAAAAAGCGGAATTCCATTTCAGCAGACAACACTGTTAGATATCCTGAACAAAAAGTCATCTTTTTCCGGTCTGCTGAACGGAGTGAATGCCAGTGCGGATGCAACGGCGATCGCAAAGAAAAAGAATTATTCGAAGCTGGAAGATATTTCGGGGAACCTGAACGGATATGCTTCTAGTCTTGTGGCAACAGATAAGAACTCCATTTATGACAGGGCAAAGGAAAGCGGCAGTACAAAGGATATTGTTTCCTCGGCAAAAAAAATGGTCGAGAGCTACAACGCAACGTTAAAACAGCTCAGGGAAACCGGGGATACTTTAAATGAGTTTTACAGACAGCAGTTAAAGGATATTCCTGCCGGGGACAAAGAGGCATTGAAGAGCATTGGTATCACACAGGCAAAAGACGGCAGTCTTTCCATTGACGAGAAAGTGTTACAGAGTGCAGATGCAGACACGTTAAAGAAAGTGTTGGATGGAGATACCGGGCTTGCTTCCAAGATCAGTTTTGTGAGCGGAAGAATCAGCCAGAACGCAGCGTCCAATGTTGTGAGCACATCGAGCCAGTATACATCGAACGGCTCTTCATTGCTGAGTGCACTTGAGACGAGTAAATACGATTTCTGGGGATAAAAAAGAAAATTGACAAATTTGCAGAGGAGATAAGACAGGAGAACTATTATGAGTGTTACGATCAACTTTTCCAAAAACACGTCCGCACCCTGGCAGTCAAATGCAAACATGTTAAAAAGCACGAGGAAAAAAATACAGAGACAGGAAGAGCGGGACGGAAAAATTGCTTTTTTTGAGACACAGAAGCAGAATCTCAAAAATCAGAAAGCGGATACAATCGAAGAAATTGCAAAAAAGCTGGAGAAGTTTCATACTTACGAGGATAAGATTGCGGCAGCAAAACAGGAGTACAACAGCTCACAGATGTTCCACATCTTAGATGAGGCAGAAGAGCGCGGAGAGCAGATGGCGAAAGCGGCTGAGAAATATAAGCCAAAGACCGAGGAAGAGCAGAAAAAGGAGGCTCAAGGCGAGGCAGCAGGAACAGACGGCAAAACCGATGATAAGGGTGTTTTATCCGAAATTATGGATGATATGTCGGAATCAATCGATGCGCAGGAAGGAAATCTGGAAACTACCGGACAGCTTTCAGAAGCAGAGTTACAGCAGAAATTGTCCGACGAGGAATTGCAGAAAAAACAACAGAGATATCAGTCGTTTGATGTGCGGGCATAATAAAAGCCGATATTTCACTGATGCCTGTCTTGGTTAGTGATCAGATAATCTACCATGTATCACAACTTTTTATTACAGAAAACAGAATATTAAAATCTGCCGTAACAAATAGTAATATTCTATACTCCGACAATTCAAACACAATTCCAGAAAAACACCTGAAGTGATATTTTATCACTTGAAAATCAAAAATTTTTTTATTATAAAACAAGGAAAGAATTGTTTGTATCCATATATTACAGTAAGAATATAATTATAATAGTATAAACAATACTGCTATAAATAATAAATATTCAAATTATCAGACAATATTGCAAAAAAATAGATAGACAGAAGTATCAAAAAGTTGTATATTAGAAAACAAGAAAAATAAAATAATTCATGAAGCAAAGGCGCTTAGATACCCAATCGATCATTGGGTTATTTAAGCGCCTTTTTATGTAATAGGAAATTACGTTGCAATGTTCCTGTTACCCCAAAAGGCTCCGTAATTAGAAATTGTCTGTAAAGCGGCAATTTCAATCTGGATGAAGAAAGGAATTTGCGTATGAAAGAGCAACAGAAAGAAACATCTGCAAAAATGGTCACTCTGAACAAATTTGCACCAAAAGATTTTCAAACGAAAACAGACGGAATGTACGATCCGGCATTTGAACATGACAACTGCGGTATCGGTTCGGTTGTCAATATCAAAGGTATCAAGACACATGAGACCGTGGAGAATGCTTTGAAAATTGTTGAAAACTTAAAGCACAGAGCGGGAAAAGATGCAGAAGGAAAGACCGGTGACGGTGTTGGAATCCTTTTACAGATTTCCCATAAATTCTTTACGAAAGCTGTAAAACCGCTTGGTATCGAACTTGGTGGTGAGAGAGATTATGGTATCGGTATGTTTT
>ERZ1034847.478-NODE-478-length-16844-cov-12.376497_pt1 | contig 16844 bp, 18 predicted proteins | sample MGYA00520633_ERZ1034847 | MGnify/ENA primary metagenome ERZ1034847 (study PRJEB33766, sample SAMN09781732) | gut metagenome | biome: gut microbiome | host: Homo sapiens | place: Madagascar | study: EMG produced TPA metagenomics assembly of the PRJNA485056 data... | reverse complement strand
GCATAAAAATCCAAGAATGAAATCTGACAACGATTTAATCAGTGCTTCCCTAGCAATAAAAAAGAATCCCGATGGATATCGAATGGGGTGCTTTATGAATTTGTGCACCCCATCAGCCCTCCGCACTTTTCAATCTTCACTTTGAGATGTAAATTCCCTTCAAAAAAATTGTAAAAAAGGGGTAGACAGACAGGGCTGTTAATGCTATAATCTATAAACGTGATGAGGACATACCTCCGAGTGAGCAAAAAAGTGCTTGACAAGTGAGACGAAATTATGTATAATATATCTCGTCACTTGCGTGCTGGCGTAGCTCAGTTGGTAGAGCAGCTGATTTGTAATCAGCAGGTCGTAGGTTCAAGTCCTATTGCCAGCTCCAGTATGGGCGGATTCCCGAGTGGTTAAAGGGAGCAGACTGTAAATCTGCCGGCTTTGCCTTCATAGGTTCGAATCCTATTCCGCCCACCAAATATCGCGGGGTGGAGCAGTTGGCAGCTCGTCGGGCTCATAACCCGAAGGTCGCAGGTTCAAGTCCTGCCCCCGCTACCATGATAATCATTTCCTTTATATAGATGTGCTGATATAGCTCAGTTGGTAGAGCGTATCCTTGGTAAGGATAAGGTCACCAGTTCAATCCTGGTTATCAGCTCCATGGCGGCTTAGCTCAGTTGGCTAGAGCAAGCGGTTCATACCCGCTGTGTCCGGAGTTCAAATCTCTGAGCCGCCACCAAACACCGTAGAAAAGAGTTCTCCAAGGAGAGCTCTTTTTACTGTTATCCATACGTTCGGAAGGGGTAGGATGCCCATCCGGCGGAAGGAGAACAGGTTACCATTCTGTTTTTATGAAAATGCAGATGGAATTGTGCTTCGTTTCTTGTATACCATTGACTTTCAATGTATAATAAATAAAGCGCAAATCTATTTTTGCAAATTCTTTTTTGTATAAGGAGAGAAAAGAAATGGCAAAAGCTCATTACGAAAGAACAAAACCGCATGTTAACATTGGAACCATCGGCCATGTCGATCATGGTAAAACAACCCTGACCGCTGCTATCACCAAAGTGCTGTCCGAAGAAGGTAAAGCAAACTTCCTGGACTATGCTTCCATTGATAAAGCTCCGGAAGAAAGAGCCCGTGGTATCACAATCAACACCTCCACCGTTGAATATGAAACCGAAAAACGTCACTATGCACATGTTGACTGCCCAGGGCATGCCGACTATGTAAAGAACATGATCACCGGTGCAGCTCAGATGGATGGCGCTATCCTCGTAGTATCTGCAGCTGATGGCCCGATGCCCCAGACCCGTGAACATATCCTCCTTGCTAAACAGGTCGGTGTTCCGGCAATCGTAGTATTCCTGAACAAAGCTGACCAGGTCGATGATCCCGAACTGATCGACCTCGTTGAAATGGAAATCAGAGACCTCCTCACCGAATACGGTTATCCGGGAGATGAAGTGCCGATTATCGTTGGCTCCGCTCTTGGCGCACTCAATGGCAACAAAGAAGATGAACAGAAGATCCGCGACCTCATGAAGGCTGTTGATGATTACATCCCGACTCCTGTTCGTGATACCGATAAACCGTTCCTGATGCCTGTCGAAGACGTATTTACTATCACTGGCCGTGGCACCGTTGCTACCGGCAGAGTTGAACGTGGTACCGTCAAAGTAGGCGATCCAGCTGAAATCGTCGGCCTCCAGGATAAACCAACTGAAACCGTCGTTACCGGCGTTGAAATGTTCAGAAAGACACTGGACCAGGCACTGGCTGGTGATAACATCGGCACACTGCTCCGCGGCATTGATCGTAAAGACATCGTTCGCGGCCAGGTTCTTGCTAAACCGGGCACCGTACATCCGCACACCGAATTCACTGCCCAGGTTTACGTACTGACCAAAGATGAAGGCGGCCGTCATACCCCGTTCTTCAACGGCTATCGTCCGCAGTTCTTCTTCAGAACCACCGACGTAACCGGCGACATCACCCTGCCGGAAGGCACTGAAATGTGCATGCCTGGCGATAACGTAGAAATGAGCGTTAAGCTCATCACCCCGATTGCTATGGAAGAAGGCCAGCGTTTCGCTATCCGTGAAGGCGGCCGTACCGTAGGCGCAGGCGTTGTAGCTAAGATTGTAAAATAATCGGTTCTACCGAAATAAAAAAGACTCCCCTATGGGAGTCTTTTTTATTTCGGTAGAACATAGAACTGAGAGTTAAAGAGAATCCTTCCAGCGTAGGGAGCATGGCATATGACCGGGATTTGCCGCTATTTTCAGTGGTAAAGACGGCCAATGGGTCTCCCATTGCTTTGCGTTCTTTCTTTTTGTAAAATGAATATAAAATGGAAGGAGGTCATCTGTATGGCAGATTCGGAGAAACTTCGAGAATATAAAAAAAAGATGCGGGCTGCTTTTTCCCGGGCCGCTCACTATAATTTCGTTGACTGGCGGCACATGGGATATCTGGTCCATGATATAGATGAATTATTGGACAGCGCTTTGCAGGATTTTTCTCTTCCTGATCAGTGGTGGGACCTTTTTAATTTTACCTTTGCCACGTATATCAAATGGTCGAAGACGAACATGCAGGAAAGCGGGCAAACCAGGGGTTTCGTGTATCAGATACTGGGCATATGGGAAAATATCTGTGGATGCATTCCCGATGAAAAAGATGAAACCAAAATGCTTGATTTCATTCTTAAACGCCTGGATGGCCGGATCGTGGATTACATGGAAGATGATGTATATCATTTTGTCATTGGCCATTTCAGGAAACCATCCATGCTGGCAAAGAAGAGAAAATTCATAGAAGCGAAACTGCCGGGGCTGGAAGAAGCCATGCAGGAAGACCCTTATAAAAAATTTGAAGTAGAAAAATGCAAAAACTATCTGTTGCAGATTCTTGCTGATGAAGGGGCACCTATAGAAGAAGTGGAAAAGTATGCGGCCAGCTATGGGGACGACCATACAGAGCAGATGCTGAAAATCTACAGGGAACGGGGAGAAACGGACCGGGAAATGAAGCTCCTGCAGGAGGCTCTTCCAGGCATGTCCGATTGGAGCAGAAATACTCTGGCCTACGAAGAACGGCTGAAGGAAATTTATCTCAGTAAAGGTATGACAGAAAAATACTTTGACTTGCTGGAGACCATGTTTTATGAGCATCCGGGGCGGGAGGAAATTTATAAGGAATACCGCAGCCGGTTTACCGATGAGGAATGGGCAGGAAAACGGGAAACGCTCCTGAAAAACCTGCGGGGAAATTGGGATGCCATGCCTTTCTTTGCCAGGGAAAAACAGTATGACTACCTCATGGAAGCGGCGGAAAATATGCATGACTTCGGAAATTATGAAAAACTTCTGAAAGAACTGTATCCCGATCGCTCTCTGGCCATCTATGTCTATCATGCGGATGCTGCCATGGAAGATGCCCGTGATAGAAGGGGCTACAGGAAGGTGAAAAGAATCCTGAAAAAGATGCTGACCTATCCCCATGGACCGGAAACAGCGGCACAGCTCGCTGAAAAATACAGGAAAACATATCCAAGGCGTACCTCACTCCTTGAGGAGCTCAAAGAGTTCTGAAAGCTATTGCTCTTTGGGAAAGGAGGCTGCCTGTCTGGGGTCCCTGCGAATCCGGTCCCCCTTGAGGTGGCAGTGAACACAATTCGAAGGAGCGATAGCGACGCACAAATTGTCGTGAGTCGCTTCCTGCGGGGGTGGTGCGGGCGAAGTGAGAGGGGGGTACCAGTTAGCAGCACTGGTGACTGTAGTCAATTTAAATCCTAATCCCAATATGGCTTTTCTGGAGCTGTATGTCAGACGAACCGTTAACATGCAGCTCCTGGAGAAGGAGCGCGCCAAAGGTGGAGGATGGGTTATCGGGAAAGGGCCGTTGCTCTTTACTGGTTCCGGTTATAGGGGTGGCTGGTGAGGCTGAAAGGGGTGGACAGACTGCTTCAAACCTTTCAACCCAATCCTTATAGCCCATATCTGCCATGAGATTTCCTGCCATCAGATGCCTGTTTTCTACTCTTGCAGTAAGCACCGCTGCGATGATACAATCCCTTATATGACTGATCTATACAGACAGAAAGGGGCAGCATCTATGATATGGCAGAGAGAATCGGAGAAAGCATTTCCGGAAATCCGGGATTTTTACTGGCGCCTCATCGATGACATGGCATCGGTAAATGACCGGATCGGGTGGAAGAAGGGAATCTATCCCAGTGACGATTTTCTTATAGAAAGCCTGAAAAAAGGGGAACTCTACAGTCTGCGGGAGAATGGGGTTATTCTGGGCACAGTTATTTTGAACAGTGATTCCAACGAAGGATATAAAGGGCTCCCCTGGTCCAGAGATTTTGCTTCCCACGATATTCTGGTCCCCCACGGGCTGGCGGTCAGCCCCAGAGTGCAGAACCGGGGCATTGGCAGGCGGCTGGTGGGGCATGTGCTGGACGAAGCCAGGGCAGAAGGTAAAAAGGCTGTTCGGCTGGATATTCTGGGAACCAATAGGCAGGCGGAAGCTCTATACCGGTCAGCGGGCTTTTCCTTTGTGGCGGCCAGAAAGATGTACTATCCCGATACGGGATGGACGGAGTATAAAATGTTTGAGCTGAATCTGTAAAGACCGCAGCTTCAGAAAAATGCTGCCATATGAGCTTGGACATTACACTATCAGGGACCCTGTTGCTATGTAAGGAGGGCTCAGACAGGAGAATGATCTCCTGCCTGGGCCCTCCTTTTATTATTCTCTGTGGACGGAAAACTACTGGAGAAACTTATGGATTTTCTATACCCTTCGGTATCCTATCCGTGGGGTCTCTTTATTTTTTCTATTACCCCTTATTTTAAAATTTTATAATGGCTGTATAATGAGCAAAAGAGATTAATAAACAACGTTTGACTCATGAATATAAAGCTGAATTGAGAAAATGAGAGGAGACCTGTCGGCTTTATTGAGAATGATAGACCTGAATAGCAGGAAAGCAGGTCTGAAAACAAAACGAAATGTTAGGAATGTATTATGGTTTCATTATGAACTGAAGAGAGCTATAATTATTAGCAGAAAGGGAGTGTGAGTGCTAAAAGGAACCGGGCCCGGTACATAGTCAAAGAACAGGCACGGCTCCTGCAGAAGGAGGCGCATGTTTTTCTGAGAGATTAGGATACTGACAATCAGTATGAAAGGAGTATCTGTGATCTCGGGAGCCCTGATTCATTCGCAGAGTCAGATTTCATAAGGATTTTTTGCACTACTCTGACAACGATTGAATGAGTGCTTCCCCCGATAAGGAAGTACCGATTTCCCCTAAAATCGTGGAATGAAGCTTTTCCTCCGACACAGAGTCAGGACTATGTCCCGTATGAGTTGGGAAAGCCTGGGTTCATGGACGCAATGAGTAAAGAATGGCCCTTGCTTCCGTAATGGAGGTCTTTATTATGGAATTAACACATGCAGTACAGAAAGCAGCTGTCAGTAAGCTGGTAGACCATATTATTTCGATCAAGGATGAAGAGGAAAGAAGAAAATCCCTGATTCGCCTTTCCTATATGATCCAGAAGGTCTATGGGAATATGTTTGAATCCTCCACCTTTGACAGTGTGAGGGAGCTCCTCATGAACAACCATAAATGGTGGAAATATCTGAACCGGGCACTGGATACCCTGAATCCCCACATCATCAAGACCGCAGTCATGGACCTGGGCTTCGAGGCTGCCTTCTATGGTAATAAGAAACGGTGGGAAAACAGGGAGAAGTATGGTATCAATATTCCCTGGGTCATCCTTTTTGATCCAACCAGTGCCTGTAACTGCCACTGCATCGGATGCTGGGCCGCTGAATACGGCCACACCCTGAACCTGTCCTACGATGTGATGAATAAGATTGTCACCCAGGGTAAAGCACTGGGCATCCATTTCTACATGATGACCGGCGGGGAACCGCTCGTACGAAAAGCGGATATCCTGAAGCTCTGCAAGGCCCATCCGGACTGCGAGTTCCATGCATTTACCAATGGTACTCTCATTGATGACGATTTCTGCAGGAAGGTCTGTGAAGTTGGGAACCTGTCCTTCTCCATCTCCATTGAAGGCTGGAGAGAAGTAAACGACAGCCGCCGTGGTAAGGGCCACTTTGACAAAGTGATGCATGCCATGGACCTGCTCCATAAATATGGTATCGTCTATGGTACATCCATATGCTATACCCGGAAGAACATTGAAACAGTCACCTCCGATGACTTCATTGACATGCTCATCAGTAAGGGCGCCTGGTACACCTGGTACTTCCATTACATGCCTGTGGGTAAGGGTGCATCCCTGGATCTTCTGCCTACCAGGGAGCAGCGGGCCTATATGGTTCACAGGGTTCGTGAAATCCGGGAACTGGAAACGGGGAAACCCTTCATGGCCCTGGACTTCCAGAATGATGGCCAGTACATCGGCGGCTGCATAGCCGGCGGCCGGAACTATTGCCATATCAATCCGAACGGCGATGTGGAGCCCTGTGTATTTATCCATTACTCCAGCGCAAATATCAATAAAGATGATCTTCTTACCTGCCTGTCCCAGCCCCTGTTCAAGGAATACGCCAAAGGGCAGCCATTCAATAAGAACCATCTCCGCCCCTGCCCCATGCTGGAAAATCCGCCTAAACTGGCAGCCATGGTGAAACGGTGCGGCGCCAAATCCACGGATCTCCTGGCTCCGGAGTCAGCCGATGAACTCTGCGATAAGTGCATGCCCTATGCACGGCAGTGGGCTCCTATGGCGGACAAGCTGTGGAAATCCATAAAGAACCGGAAGGTCATGGAAGACCATAAAGCGCCGGAAGAGATGAAGAGGAATATTTCCAAAGGAGCCTGACCGAAACGGAAGGTGGATATTTCCAGGTCCATAGACATCCGCTCCCAGCCGCTGGCGGCCGGGAGTTGGAAGCCCCGCCGGGTACATTCAATGTCAGCAGCAAAATAATTTCACAAAACCATTTACAAAGCCGGTCATCCTGTGCTACAATAGTCTCGCTGGGATGGCCCGGCTTTTTTAAATGCAAAGTTTCGAGAAATCGGTTGACTTGTGCATAGTGCTTATGATATGCTAGTTAAGCATGTTAATTGGCCGCGGGCCGAGAAAGATTGAGTGAGGTGTAAAGAATGCGTGAAGGAATTACTCTTGCATGCACAGAATGCAAGCGCCGCAATTATCGTACAAACAAGAATAAGAAGAATACGTCCGAACGTCTTGAAATGATGAAGTACTGCAAATGGTGCCACAAACACACTCTGCACAAAGAAACAAAATAATTTGAGTGATTGAAACTGGGGTGTGAGCATGGCCAAGGCGAAGCGTAAGACTAAGACACAGGTAGCGAAAGCACAGGAAGCTAATGCCTCATGGACCAGGTTTTTCAAAGAAACCAAGATGGAAATGAAGAAGGTCATCTGGCCGGACAAACACCAGATGATTCAGTATACCATTGCCGTCATTGTGTCCGTGATTGTGGTTTCATTCCTGATCGTTGCAGTTGACTTCATATTCGGCGGCCTCTCTAATTTATTAGTACACGTCGTGGGCTGAAAGGAGAAGAGCCATGTCCGATAAAGAAGTCGAAAACAAGAAAGCAGAAGCAGAAAATCAGGGTGAAGTCAGTGCTCCGACCGAAATTGGTGAACCTACCGAAGGCGCCAAGAAAGATATCCGCTGGTACGTAATCCATACCTATTCCGGATATGAAAACAAGGTCAAAGATACGCTGACAAGAAAAGTCCATTCCATGGGAATGGATGATACCATCCGTGAAATTCTGCTCCCACTGGAAAAAGCGGAAGAAGAAAAAGACGGGAAGGTAAAACTTGTCTCCCGTAAAATTTTCCCCGGATACCTTTTCATCAAGATGGAAGTCAATGACAGAAGCTGGTATGTCGTAAGAAACACACCGGGTGTCACAGGCTTTGTAGGAACCACCACAAAGCCGATTCCCCTTTCTGATGAAGAAGCAGAAAGAATCATCAACGGCGGCGTAAAGACCGCCAATGCGGAAACCGATGTAAAACCGGGCGACCGCATCAGGATCACCAAGGGCGTCTTTGAAGACCGCACCGCTGTGGTCCTCGAAGTTTCTGATGATAAGACCAAGATTAAGGCTGACATCAGCAACTTCGGTACAACAACAACGATAGAGCTGGAAGCCGGTTCCTTCGAACCCCTTCCTTAAATAAACTCTTGTGGGACTGCCTTGAACTAGACTCGTCCCACCGTGGGAGGGCCCGTTACAGCCCGAAACAACCACATTCCCAATACGGATAGGAGGTGTAACAACATGGCAAAGAAAATTTCTAAAATCGTAAAACTGCAGGTTCCCGCAGGTAAAGCTACCCCGGCACCGCCAGTAGGCCCGGCCCTTGGCCAGGCAGGCGTAAACATCATGGCCTTCGTTAAAGACTTCAACGATCGCACTGCAAAGCAGGCAGGCCTGATCATCCCTGTAGAAATTACCGTTTTCGAAGATAGGAGCTTTACATTCATTTGTAAGACTCCGCCGGCAGCCGTTCTTCTGAAGAAGGCAGCAGGCATCGAAAAAGCTTCCGGTGAACCCAACAAGAAGAAAGCTGGCAAAGTCACCAAAGCACAGGTCAAGGAAATCGCTGAAACAAAGATGCCTGACCTGAACGCTAACGACGTAGAAGCAGCAATGCGTCTCGTTGAAGGCACAGCCCGTTCTATGGGCATCGAAGTTGTAGACTAAGACTGACCCGTTCGTGGCAGGGTAAATCCCCAATGACCACATAGGAGGAAACAATGGCAAAACTGACAAAGAAACAGAAGGCAGCTGCAGCCATCGTTGACAGTCATAAGCTCTATGACATCGACGAAGCTGTAAAGCTGGTAAAAGAAGCAGCATCCGCAAAATTCGATGAAACCATCGAAGTTGCTTTCAACCTGAATATCAACCCAAAATACGCTGACCAGCAGCTCCGCGGCGCTACCGTTCTTCCGGCAGGCACCGGCAAAACAAAGAAAGTTCTCGTTTTCGCTAAGGACCACAAAGAAGACGAAGCAAAAGCAGCAGGCGCTGATTACGTAGGCGGCAAAGAACTGGCCGACAAGATTATGAAGGGCTGGATGGACTTTGACGTCGTCGTAGCAACACCGGACATGATGGCTGTAGTTGGCCGTCTTGGCCGTATCCTCGGACCGAAAGGCCTCATGCCGAACCCGAAGGTTGGCACCGTAACCATGGACGTTACCAAGGCTGTCAACGAAATCAAAGGCGGCAAGGTTCAGTACCGTACCGATAAAGCAGGCAATGTACAGGTTATCATCGGCAAAGCATCCTTTGACGAAGACAAACTGAAACAGAACCTCCTGGCTATCTATAACACCATTCTGAGAGCCCGTCCGGCTTCCGTAAAAGGTGTTTACATGAAGAGCCTCACCATCAGCTCTACCATGGGCCCTGGCATCCACCTGGACACCACAAAGGTAGCAGCACCGAAAGCCTAATTTACTATTTACACTTAGCTGAAGACCGGCGGTAATTATTTTTAAAGGGCAAAGGCCCGCCTCCCGAGGCTGAGTACTGGAAAGCCAGTACACGACCTCGCAGGTTCTGCGGGGTCGTTTTAGCTAACGTGATAAATACAAATCCATAGCAGAGGAGGTGTACTTATGAGCGAAGAAAAGTATGAAGTAAAGGTTCGTCCTGAAAAGGAAGCTGTCGTTGCAGAAATGAAAGACAGACTGTCCTCCCAGGGCATTGTCCTTGTTACATTCAACAAACTGACAGTAAAAGACGCAACACTGCTGCGTCGTAAATTCCTGGCTCACGGCGTTGAATACAAGGTCATTAAGAATACACTGACCCGTATTGCAGCTGATGAACTCGGCCTGAACGGTCTTGACGATCTGCTCCAGGGACCAAATGGTCTTGCTACCTGCAAAGATGATCCGGTAGCACCGGCAGCAGCACTGAAGGAATTCCTGAAGGAAACCAAGAGCGAAGCCGTTACCGTAAAGTGCGGCGTCCTCGATGGCAAAGTCATCGGCAAAGACGAAGTCAAAGCACTGGCAGACCTGCCATCCAGAGAACAGCTTCTCGGTATGGTCGCTGCAACCCTGCAGGCTCCGATTTCCGGACTTGCACGTGCCCTTAACGGCAACATTACCAAACTCGCATATGCTCTCGAAGCACTGCGTAAACAGAAAGAAACTGCGTAATCGATACGCATAAAATTATTCCATGGAGGAAAAACAAATGACAAACGAAGAAATCCTTGAAGCCATTAGCAATATGTCCGTTCTCGAACTCTCCGAACTGGTTAAAGCCATCGAAGACAAATTCGGCGTTTCCGCTGCAGCTCCTGTAGCAGTAGCAGCAGCTCCGGCAGCTGGCGCAGCTGCAGCAGCTGAAGAAAAGACCGAATTCGACGTAGTTCTGAAAGAAATCGGCGAAAAGAAGATCCAGGTTATCAAAGCCGTTCGTGAAATCACCGGTCTTGGCCTGAAAGACGCTAAAGCTCTCGTTGATGGCGCTCCGAAAGAAGTTAAAACTGGCGTAGCTAAAGCTGAAGCTGAAGAAATGAAGAAGAAGCTGGAAGACGCTGGCGCAACCGTAGAACTGAAATAATTGCGGCTCTTCTAAAAAGCACGATAAAATCGGACTCCGTAGGGGGTCCGATTTTTATTTTCCCTAAAAAAATCCTAAAAACATAAATGGCCATTTCTAAAGACAATGTATGATGGAGATGACGGGATAATTCGTGAAAAAATCCGGTTAAAGCAGTTATAATCTAAGGAGGATCCTGATGATGTTGTACCTTGGAATCCCTGTGCAGTTGGACTCTACCCATGAATCAGCGCTTCCCTGGATAAATACGTGACCTGTTTCTTGTGATGCTGGGAAACTGATGATTTTATATATGAAAGGATATCGACCATGTTTGAACTGACGTTTTTACCGGGCGGTATGCCGCCGGCGGACCCGAAGCGGGCGGGATACCGAAAAACCATTCCCGGCCCCTATCCCTATAAGGCTTTCCAGCCTGTAAACCTGCAGGATGTGACTATTGCCTATACGGCGGAGATGGCGACCCTTATCGGTGATGCCCGGGCCGTGCTTTCGGCTCTCGCTGTCCGCTATGATGGCCTTTCGCAGGAAAAGAAAGAAAACTTTGCAAAGGAAATGGTGCAGGCGGAGGCGGCGTCGTCCCTGAAGCTGGCGGGGGCGGAAGACAGCGAAGCTGATGAAGGTTGGCTCAGGCGGGCTCTGTCCTATGGTTTCGATGCATTGAAAGAACTGCCTCTTTCCCGGCGGCTGCTGGAGGAAATTCATGATATGGTTCTCCATGACCGGTCCCATTATCGACAGAACCCCGGTGAGTTCCGGCGTTCCCCGGTCTGGCTGGGAAAAGAGGGGGCCACGCTGACGAAGGGAGCCTCCTTTGTGCCGCCGGCACCGGAAGACATGGCCAATGCCTTTTCTGCCCTGGAGCATTATATGAATGAGGAAGAGGGAACGGAGCCCCTGGTGAAGGCGGCACTGGTACACTACCAGTTTGAGATGATCCATCCTTTTCTGGACGGGAATGGCCGGGTGGGAAGGATTCTGACTCTTCTCTGCCTTAAGGAAGCCGGAATCCTGCCGGCCCCTATCCTGCCTCTGTCGGTACAGCTCCTGAACCGGAGTTACTATTACTTTGCCTATCTCCTGGCCGTTGAAAACAGCGGCGCCTATGAAGTGTGGGTGCGGTATTTCATCGAATGTATTTTGAACGCCGCCCACATGTCGGAGGATATGGTACAGGGCATGTGAAGAAGTGCCTGCGGCGCATCAGCGCTTCTCCGGCATTGAGCTGGTGAACCACTTCGCAGTCAACCATCCGAGACTCCACCACGTCAGGCGAATCCACTCTCCTCTAAAGAGGAAAGGCAGAAGTTATTTTACGGTGAAGTCGCAGGGCCTCAAATCTCAACTATAATTCCATTGTGTTATACTACAGGAAAGTGTAATTCTTTTATTTCTCCGGGAAAGGGGGATTCTATGGAGAAGAATGCCTATTCTGTCACTGAAGTGAACCATTATATCAAGGGCCTGCTGGAATCCAGGCAGGAGCTGCATAACATAGTGATTCTCGGTGAAATTTCTAATTTCAAACGGTACAAGTCCGGCCACTGCTATTTTACCCTGAAAGATGAGAATGCCGCTTTGCGGTGCGTCATGTTTCGGTGGTATGCAGCCAAACTTTCCTTCTTTCCCAAAGACGGTCAGAAGGTCTTTGCCTATGGTACCATTTCCGTCTATGAGAAGGATGGGAATTATCAGTTCCAGGTGCAGGCATTGCGGCCTGAAGGTATTGGCAGTCTCATGCAGGCCTATGAAGAGCTGAAGGAAAAGCTGGAGAAGGAAGGACTTTTTGACAATCAGCGGAAGAAGCCTCTGCCGCTCCTTCCTAAGACCATCGGTGTGGTGACGTCTCCTTCCGGCGCGGCGGTGCACGATATCATTACCGTATCCCGGCGGCGGAATCCGGGGGTCCGGATTCTTCTCTATCCCGTGCAGGTGCAGGGGACGGAAGCGGCTCCGGAAATCGTGAAGGCCATTGCTTTCTTTAATAAAACGAATCTGGCAGACCTTCTCATCGTAGGCCGGGGCGGCGGCTCCCTGGAAGACCTTTGGGCCTTCAATGAGGAGCCGGTGGTACGGGCGGTGGCAGCGTCCCATATCCCCATCATCAGTGCCGTGGGCCATGAGACTGATGTGACCCTCTGTGATTTTGCGGCAGACCGTCGGGCAGCGACACCATCCCAGGCAGCGGAAATTGCGGTAATCGACGTAGATGCTTATAAACAGGGAATAGCCTCCTGGATGGATAAGGCGGAAACCATTCTTATGAACCGTATTTCCGAGAGCATGCAGACCCTGGATAGTCTCGTCCAGGAATCGAGCCATGCCATGGAGACCATTGTGGATGGGAAGAAGCATCTCTTCATGCTTTCTGCCCAGAAGCTGGAGGCCCTGAATCCACTCTCTGTCATTGCCCGGGGGTATACGATTACCTCGAAGGGCGATGGCGTACCCCTTATGAAAGCAGGAGACGCAGCGAAGGGGGATCGGATTTCGACCATTCTCTCTGACGGAGTTATTGAATCTGTCGTATCGAATATTCAAAAGAAGGATGTGTAACCATGGATACAGAAAATATTTCATTTGAACAGGCTCTGGCGGAACTTCAGAAACAGATTGGCCTTCTGGAAAAGGGAAACCTCCCGCTGGATGAAGCACTGAAAATCTACAGCCGCGCCATGGAAATCAGCCGTATTTGCAATAAAAAGCTGGACATGGCCCAGGCAGAGATCAAGAAAATCGTGGCCGACGAAGACGGGGAAGGGTACAAACTGGAAAATTTCGAGGCCTGAGAAAGGGGCTTCCGATTTACATTCCTGCGGCTGGAGCTGCGCTGCTGGGGCCGATGGCTGTCGTATCTGAATGATTCTGTCCATAGGCAGATACGTTTTTCCAACGGGCAGTCTGTAAGACGCAGAATAAAAAGCGATGAACCATTGTATAGCTCATGGTTCATCGTTTTTTTATCTTTCTCGGTCCGCTGTATACAAGAGGTCCATCGTTTCTTTGTCATCCTCCTGGGGGACCTTTTTCTTTTCCAGATCCGCCACTTTCCGCCGGTCCTTTTCAGCGAGATCATGTTTTCCTGTCTCTTCCAGAAGCTTTGCCCTGTATTGGAGCCCCCTGATGTTCTGGGGCTGCCGTTTCAGGAATTCATTCATGTCGGATATGGCCATGTCCGGGTGGCCCATCTTTTCATAGACACAGGCCCGACTCCGGTAGGTTTCCGGATATGCGGGGTATTGCCGGATGCCATCGGTAAGAATCGTGATGGCCCTTTCATAGTCCCCCTTGAGAGCATATAGGGAGCCCATAGTATTCAGTATGCGATTTTTGGGGCGGCCATTGGGGAGGAGGCTTGCCGGAACCAGCAGGGAAAGGGCCCTGTCGTATTCCTTCATACGGCCCAGGGCAACGGATGAGAGAAGAAGCGCCGTCTGGTCCTGGGGGACCTGCTCTTCGGCCGCTTTGAAATCTGCCAGTGCTTTCTCAGGGTCTCCAATTTTCAGGTAGCATAGGCCCCGTTCCAGATGGATGTCCGGTATATCCAGACCCAGATCGATGGCTGCGTTGAAATCGGAAATAGCTTCCTCGTATTTTCCCATGATTTCCAGGGCGTAGGCACGGTCCTGGTAGAAAAGGAAACTCTTTGGATTCTTCTCAATAAATGCAGTATCCAGTCTGGCGAGAGCAGGATAGTCTTTCCTTTTCCTGTAGAAATGGGACAACTGGAGATAGGTGAGTGGACTGTCGGATCCCAGGGAGACAGCTTTTTCCAATGTTTCCTGTGCACTTCGGGGCTGCTTCATGCCATCGTAGGCCATGCCCAATGTATCCCAGATGATGGGAGCGTTTGGTTTGATTTCTGCAGCCTTTTTCAGGTAAGGTATGGCTTTCTCATACTGTTTACATTTGTATAGGGATTGGCCGGCCATGGAATTGGGATAGAACTGGTCCGGTTCCTCTTTTTGGAGACGAAGAAAATCGTCTGCTGCCTGCTCATATTTTCCCATAGAAAACAAGGTGGTGCCCCGGACTCCGTAGAGCAGGGAAAGATCCTTTCTCTCCGGAGAACCGGCAAGAAAAGCATCATAGTCGTCAAAGGCTTCTTTATATTTTTTTAATCGCCCATAGGCCGAGCCCCGGAGAACATAGGCCTTGCCATAGGAAGGGTCCAGGGAAATGGATTTGGATAGCTTCTCGATGGCCTTCTCCTCGTTCCCCTTGGTAAGATACATGGCTCCCCAGGAAACAAGGACCTTCGGTTTATTATCCGAAGTTTCCAGAGCCATTGTGTAGTACTTTTCTGCTATATCCTGCCTGTTGAAATAGGGATTGCTGTAGAGGTTTCCAAGGGCATACAGGATTTTCCAGTTCTTTGGAGACAGGCGAAGCCCTTCTTCCAGGGCCATCCGGGCTTCTTCGTATCGATGCATTTTTTTCTGTACAAAACCGATCTGACAATAGAGGTCTCCTTTCTTCCCTGCCGGAGCCAGGGAGAGGGCAGACCGATAAATAGAAAGAGCCTTTTCATAGTCTTTCCGATCAGAGCAGTCTTTTCCTTTTTTTACCAGTTCGTCAAAAACAGGGCTCCCATCAGATAGAATATTTATGGCAGATGCATTTTGCGATAATGAAGGCACAGCACTGGCAGGCATTGCTTTGTCTGTTCCTTCAGCGGTCGTACCCAGCCATGCGGTCATTGCCATAGTCAGTGTGATGAGCGTTATTCTGTTCATGGTGTCCTCCGTTGCAGAAATGAAAATACGATTCTGCTTTCATTGTATCATGGCAGACCTGGTTAATTGATTAAATTGGGGCGTGACGAGCTGTTGAAGAGGTGCTGATGGATAGAGTCATTCGTGCGGGGATTCTGGCTGCTAGCCTCTAGCTTCTAGGAAAGCTGGTCAGCCTACGGCACGAATGACTGACGGAAATATAGGATGGGTAGCGCCGCAGGCGAATCAGCCTTCCTGGCAGCTGGTTGCTAGTAGCTAGAAGCTCCATGCGAATGGCTCTACCCATCAGCACCGTCCAGCAGCTCGACAAACTGAAATTGGCAGGAAAATCATGGCATGATACTATATAACCAAACCCCATGGCGGAAGGAGGAGCTTATTATGAAAATTCTTATATTTGGCATTGGCGGTATCGGCGGCTTTGTGGGAGGTGCCCTGGCCAGGGTAGCTGACAGCATTTATTTCTACAGCCGCGGTGAAAATGGAAGGACCATAGGGGAAAAGGGAATCCAGGTAGATTCGGCCTTACTGGGCTCCTTTACGGCTCATCCGGTCAAAGTGAGCCATGAGGCCGGGGAAATGGGCCCCATGGACCTGGTTTTTCTTTCCTGCAAGGGAAATGGCCTCAAAGAGGCCTGCCGGGAATTGGCACCTATGGTGACGAAAGACACGGTGGTGGTGCCCCTGCTGAACGGAGTGCTGGTGTCGGAGCTCATGGAGCCTCTTCTTCCGGCCTGCCATGTGGCGGACGGCACGATCCGTGTGTTCAGCCATCGGGAGGGCCCGGGCCACGTGGTGCAGACTGCGGGCAGCGGAAAAATTGTGATGGGAATGAAAGATGGAAAGAATCCGCCGGCCCTCTATGAAGCGGCAGACCTTCTCCAAAAAGCAGGCATTCCGGCAGAGGTGACTGGTGATATCCGGCTGGACAGCTGGGAAAAATATGCCCTCATGGGGAGCAACAGCGCAGTTTTCTGCTATTTTGACGGCCCTGCGGGAAAAGTGCGGCAGCAGAAAGATTACCTTTCCATCCTCCATGAGGCGGTGGGGGAAGTGATGGCGGTGGCCAAGGCAAAGGGGGTCTCTTTTCCGGTGGAGTATGAGGAGAACTATATACGTATCTTCCGGTCACTCCCGGACGATACGGTGACTTCTCTGTACCGGGACCTGTCCGGCGGCAAAAAGGCTGAGGATACGGAAGCAGCCATGATCCTTGGCCGTATGGTGGATATGGGAAAAGAAACGGGAGTGGAAGTACCTGTCTTCCGCAGGGCCTGGGAATGGGCCATGAAGCAGAATAGAAAGTAAAAGAACTATTGCGGTTTGACGAGCTGTTAGAGCGAAGCTTACGGATAGAGTCATTCGTGCGGGGCTTCTAGCTTCTAGCTGCTAGGAAGACTCTACAGCCTGCGGCGCTTCCAACAGCTAACCTCCGTCGCCTGACGGCGCCACCTCCTTCCCGAGGAAGGAGGC
>ERZ1034847.470-NODE-470-length-17046-cov-5.155318_pt1 | contig 17046 bp, 14 predicted proteins | sample MGYA00520633_ERZ1034847 | MGnify/ENA primary metagenome ERZ1034847 (study PRJEB33766, sample SAMN09781732) | gut metagenome | biome: gut microbiome | host: Homo sapiens | place: Madagascar | study: EMG produced TPA metagenomics assembly of the PRJNA485056 data set... | reverse complement strand
TTTTTATGCAACTTGCCGGCGGTTGTTGGTCGGCAGCCGTTTTTATTATCTTGGTAAACAGCGAAAGTATATTTCTTGGGAAGAAGCATATTCGTGCAGTATGTAGGGATTCATGCGGATGGATCCGCGAGTTATGGTCACCTAAATAGAAGTACTTTGCTGATTGGAGGCCATTTTTCTGCGGTGGAGATATTTTATTTGCTCTTATCATTTAAAAACGGGCTGTATGCTCCTTATTTGGGTCCGGTCAAATGTTCATACTTTTGCGGATATACTGTGCCGTAAGGCAATGTGAAACTGTTTATAGTAAAAGAAAATTATTTTTTGAGGTAGAGGATGAAACAGGAAAACAGTCAGCCTGCAAAGCAGCATAAAAAAATGAACGGATTTGCGGACAGGAAACTTCTGGCAGGCCTTGTCTTTGCTGTGGGAGACTATATGGCATTGACCCTTTCAGCGTGTTTGGCACTGTATCTCAGAAACATCGTGATGACTTATAACGTATATCATATCAACTTATCTTATATATTTTTCTGGGTTCCTTTGGTTTTTATGCCCTTTATCCTGTACAGCGGGCTGTATACCAAGCGGATGCTTACTTATAAAATGACAGAGAAACTGTTCTATGCCTCTTTGTATGGAACGGTGTTTTCCATTATCCTTATGTTCATCGCCCAGGTGGCGGGAGAAGTATCACGGCTTTTCGTGATTTTTTTTGTATTATTTAATTTTATACTTCTCTGTTTCGTTCGTTTTCTGACAAATAAGATCCTTCGTAAACTTCGCCTTCTTCAGATCCCTATTCTTATTCTCGGCGCCGGGCTTTCCGGAGATGCCATCACAAAGGAAATACGAAAAGATTCCGGTATGGGATATAAAATCATCGGATTTTTGGAAGACAATAAGCCGAAGACGCAATGTGTCAGCCGGTATCCTATCCTTGGCGGATTTGGTGATTTAGAAAAAGTAGTGCAGGAAACAAATGTGGAATCTGTCTTGATTGCCGCTCCCGGATTGTCCCAGCCGGCTCTTTTAGATCTCATTTACCGGGCTCAGCTTTTAGTGAAAGATGTAGGGGTCATCCCGAACTTGGTGGGGGTGCCGATGTCCAATGTAGAAGCGGAGTCCTTTTTCGATGAGAAAATCATGGTACTCCATATCAAAAATAATCTGGCAAGGAAATCGAACCAGATGATTAAGAGGCTTTTTGATATTACAGCGACCGTGATAGGCGGTATATGTATGCTGCCGATCCTTTTCATAGTGACTGCCTGGATATACTATGATTCGCCGGGATCTGTCATTTATAAACATCGGCGGATCGGAAAAAATGGGAAGGAATTTAACTGCTATAAGTTTCGCAGCATGTGTGTGAACTCGCAGGAGATACTTGAGAAACTTCTGGCATCGGATCCTGCGGCAAAAGAAGAATGGGACAGAGATTTCAAGCTGAAAAATGATCCCCGCATTACCAGAAGCGGAGCCTTCCTCAGGAAAACAAGCCTTGATGAGCTTCCGCAGCTGATCAATGTATTAAAAGGGGAAATGAGCCTTGTAGGACCGAGGCCGATCGTCAGAAAAGAAGTGCCCCGTTATGAAAAGTTTATCAAAGAGTACTACAGTGTCCTTCCCGGCATTACCGGTGTGTGGCAGGTAAGCGGGAGAAGTGATATAGACTATCCTGAGCGTGTCCGCATGGACAGCTGGTATGTCCATAATTGGAGCATATGGCTGGATATAGTCCTGCTCTGGCGGACGGTCAGTGTGGTTTTGAGGCGTAAGGGAGCGTATTGATGATAAGTTTATAGAAATATATTTAATTGGGAATAACAACTTGTACATTATGTGTTTAGATCTATGTCAAATTAAGAAATAAGACCATTGTCGTGTTTAAATAAAAGGTACTTGATGTAAAATAATTTCAAGTTTGAAGTGTATATATTAAATAAAGGAGACGAATTGTTGTGAAGGTGTTTTTGATTAATCCGCCGTTCAAAGTAGAATATGGTAAATTTTCCCGTGACCAAAGAAGTCCGGCTATTACGAAAAGTGGAACTGTATATTATCCGACATGGCTTGCGTCTGCTGCCGGTGTTTTAGAAGAGGCGGGTTATGAATGCAGGCTTCTTGATAGCTGTGTTAAACAAATGAATGATGAAACGACATTTGCGATAATTAAAGATTTTGCACCGGATATGATTGTTATAGATACATCTACGCCAAGTATTTATAATGACTGTAAATTTGCGGAAAAAGTAAAGGAAGTTTTACCTGAGTGCTTTACTGTTCTAGTGGGTACGCATCCCAGTGCGCTCCCAGAAGAAACCATGGAATTGAATACGTCTGTAGATGCAGTAGCTCGTAAGGAATATGAATATACATTACGAGAACTGGCACATTATATAAAGATAGGAAATATGGATTTCCGCCAAATTCTTGGATTGACATATAGGACGGCCGATGGAAAGATTATCTCGAATCCCGATCGTCCGTATATTGAAGATTTAGATGCATTACCCTTTGTGTCTAAAGTTTATAAAGAACATGGTGTAGATCCCAAAGATTACTTTTTTGCTGCAGCAGAATATCCGATGATGATTATCTTTACGGGAAGAGGGTGCCCCAATTCTTGCTTTTTCTGTGTTTATCCTCAAGTATTTCACGGCAGAAAATTATATCGCACACGCAGTCCCCAAAATGTGGTAGAAGAAATTAAGTATATTCTGACTAATTTTCCTGAAATAAAGTCAATCGGGTTTGAGGATGATACATTTACTGCTGATATAGAACGAACACGTATAATTTGCAAAATGCTTATTGAGCAAGGACTTAATAAAAAGTTCAACTGGTGGGTCAATGCCCGCGTTGATCTTGATTTAGAGACCATGCAACTGATGAAAAAGGCAGGATGCAGGTTACTTATTGCAGGATTTGAGAGTGGAAATCAGGCCATATTGAACAAAATGCACAAGGGCATTAAACTTGAATGGTCGAAGCAGTACGTGAAGAATGCAAAAAAAGCAGGGCTGATTATTCACGGCTGTTTTATGGTAGGGAATCCGGGGGATACTAAAGAAACGATGGAAGAAACTTTCCAGTTATCGTTGAAATTGAATCCGGACACTGCCCAATTTTTCCCCTTGATGGTATATCCTGGAACAGAGGCTTATAAATGGGCGCAGACTCGGGGATATTTGACTACTAATGATTTTTCAAAATGGGTTACTGAGGATGGACTCCACAGTTGTATTATCTCAACGCCTGAAATATCTGCGGAAGAACTTGTAGCGTTTTGCAATGAAGCACGGAGAAGATATTATCTTCGACCTGCTTATATTTTTTCCAAGCTCAGGCAGTTTATATTTTATCCGGCTGAAAGGAAACGGCTTCTTAAAGCAGGTGTACGTTTTATTAAATTCATAGGAAAAAAGGGGAAATAATATGTGGTTTATTATTGTTGCACTTATTATTTTCATTATTTATCCCTATATTTTGTATCCTCTCATTTTATATGTAATAAAGAAAGAAGATACGTCGGCAGAAGAAACAGAAAGGAGTTTATCGGTTTCTCTATATATTGCTGCTTATAATGAAGAAGGGATTATTGGGGAAAAACTGGATAATTCGCTCCGTCTTAAAACCGGTAATATTCCTTTTGAAATTGTAGTGGGCTCTGATGGCTCTACTGATAAAACAAATGAAATAGTGGCAAATTATGCTTGTAATCACAAGAATATCCGTCTTTTAAATTTTAAAGAGCGTGCAGGGAAAGTGAATGTTTTGAATCGCGGAATTCCTCTTTGCAAGGGAAAAATCATTTTACTTTCTGATGCTAATGCCATGTACAATGAGGAGTGTTTAGTAAATCTGTTGCGGAACTTTCGGAATAAGAAGGTGGGGTGTGTAGCCGGAGAGAAACATATCGTAAAAAACGGTACTATGATAGGCGATAATGAAGGGCTGTACTGGAAATTAGAATCATTGATTAAAGAGTTGGAAGCAAAAGTGGAAACTGTAATTGGAGCGGATGGGGCCTGTTATGCAATAAGAAAAGAACTGTTTGTACCACTGCCTTCAGATACGTCGGTAGATGATTTCCTTTTATCTATGAAAATTGTGGAGCAGGGGTATCAGATAGCTTATGAGCCGAATGCGTTTTCTATAGAAGAAGCAGGTTCTACCATGAAAGAAGAATTGAAACGGAAAGTAAGAATTGCAGCTGGAAATTTTTATAATCTGAAATTACTTACTTCTTTTATGAGATTAGATAAAAAATCATGGATGTTTGTTTCTCATAAATTCCTTCGCTGGATTTCTCCGGTTCTGTTTATTTTGTTAACGATAGTTTTGGCGGTGGAGGCTTTCTTTTCTGTGATAGCAGGAATTATATTTGTTTTATTAGCAATTTCTTATTTGATTTCTTATTTAAAATTTCAAAATATAGATAATATTATAACGAATAATAGAATTTCTAATATTTTTTCTTATTTTTACCTCACAGTGTGGGCACAGTTGCTTGGCTTTATTAAGTATAAACGCAAAGAACAAGGTGCTGTATGGGATACTTTGAGACAATGAGTGGGAGGGATATGCAGATAGAGGCTAAAGTACTAAGGAATAGCAATTTGGAACTTTTATGAATTTTTGTACTGCATGTTGGGAAACTAAGTTGGACGGAAATCATAAAAATACTTTCCTTTGTTTATTGCGATTGGCGTATTTTTATATTTCAAAGATATGCAGATTCTATTTATTTATAAAGTACAGAGCAAGTGGTTATTATTGAAATAGATGGAGAAATAGGGCAGGTATATTAGTTTTAAAATAAAGAGAAATAATATGAAAGCAATTTGTACAGATGAAATGAAGCACATACAGTTGGATATTTTAAAAAATGTCGCGAAGTTTTGTGATGAAAATAGAATACGATATTATCTGGGGTTCGGTACAATGTTGGGAGCAGTACGACATAAGGGCTTTATTCCTTGGGATGATGATATAGATATTCTTATGCCGAGACCGGATTATCTGCGCTTTGTAAAGACATTTAATAAAAGCAATAATTGCTATGAAGTAAAATCTATAGAAATTGATGAAGCATATTGGAATACATTTGCCAAGGTATTTGATTTGCGGACATATATGGAAGAACCACGTATCACGGTTCCCGAAAGATATAGATGCATTAATATTGATGTTTTCCCCTTGGATGGTGTGCCTAAAGGAAAATTACGAAAAAAAATACATTTAAAGTTCCAGGAGTTTTTGATTACTTTATACCGCGGTTCAAATTTCAATTATACGGTCAGCCGTAAATATGTAGACTCAAAAGGTAAGTTGGCAAAATTGAAGGGCTGGTTGAGGACAGGGATGAAGTTTATTGCTATCACTGTATTTCATATACTGCCTACGCAGCTGCTGATTCGCCATATTAATAAAAATGCGGCCAAATATGCTTTTGATACAGCGGAATATGTTGATGAGGCGGTTTGTGATGCGTTGGACAGAAATATCAGGCGGGAAGATTTTATACATGCTGACGAATATGTTTTTGAGGATGGTGTATTTAAAGGAACCCGTCAATATGATATGTATTTAAATCATATATATGGTGATTATATGGAACTACCTCCAGAAAATAGACGGGTATCGCATCATGATTTTATACCTTATTGGAGGGAATGATTAGAGGAGGAATTCATTATGCTATATGCCAATGAAAGCGTAAAAAATGCATATGTGTATTTCTATGGAAACGAAATGCTCTTTACGGATATGATGTAAATGGAAATCTGTAGGTGTGTATCATTTCCTTTTGCGATATTTGGAGTAAGAGCCGTAAAAGAAAATTGTAAAGCAAAGTCTGTATGGGTGGCAATTATTATTATTGATAAGGATCAGTATGTTTATACAATAAAACATCCTCAAAATTTGGAGCGTAACAATTTTATATCTATTTTTATTGAAGGAAATAATAAGAGACATTGATGAAACTGTTACGAAAAAAGATTGAGAATCTTTAAGTTTTAGAAACGATTAAAACATAGCCTGTAATTTTAAAACAGGAGGATATCATGAAGTTATTTACAGTAGGGCCGGCGCAAATGCGTAGGGAAATTATGGAAGTTGGAGGGCAACTAGTCCCTTATTTTCGTACAGCCGAATTTTCTGAAATTATGTTGGATTCAGATCGGTTGCTAAAAAAATTCATGAATGCCGGTAAAGATGCACAATCGATTTATCTGACTTGTTCAGGAACAGGAGCTATGGAAGCGACTATCATGAATTGCTTTACCAAGGATGATAAGGTTCTCGTCGTTGATGGGGGAACTTTTGGACATCGGTTTGTTGATTTATGTAAAATTCATGATATTCCTCATGATAGTGTGTGCATAAGGTTTGATGAGATGTTAACAGAAGAACATCTTAAAAAATATGATAATAAAGGCTATACGGCAGTATTTGTAAATATAGATGAAACATCTACGGGGCAGCTGTATGATATAAAAATTATTTCGGATTATTGTAAGCGAAATGATACTTATTTAGTGGTAGATGCAATTAGTTCTTTTTTGATTGATCATTATGATATGGATACATATGATGTGGATGCTACAATCATTAGTTCACAGAAAGGGATGTGTATCGCCCCCGGTCTTTCAGTGGTAGTGCTAAGTGATCGCATCATAAAAGAACGTGTAAAGAAAGTTGATGTAAAAAATTTATATTTTAACTTTAATGAATATATGAAAGATTTTAAAAGAGGTCAAACACCATTCACCCCTTGTGTCGGTATTTGCATGGAAATGAATAGAGCATTAAACTTAATAGAAGAAAGGGGACTAGAGAATTTTTTAATGAGTATTGATAAAGTAGCAAAAGATTTTAGAAAAAGAGTAAAAGAATTACCAGTTACTATTCCTGCATTTCCGCTAAGTAGTGCAATTACACCTATAATTTTTAAAGATAAAATTGCAAAAAAAGTTTTTAATATTTTGAAAGATAAATATGATGTTTATGTTAACCCGACAGGTGGAGACAGAGAGGAATATGTTTTGCGTGTAGCACATATTGGTGATACGACAATAGAAGATAATAAGATGTTGATAGATTTGCTGAGAAAAGCAATTAAAGAGGCAAAGTCGTAATGAAAAAAGTTATAACTTATGGTACATATGATCTGTTTCATCAGGGACATTATAATCTTCTGAAAAGAGCTAAAGAGCTGGGGGATTATCTTATCGTAGGAGTGACCTCTGATTATTTCGATAAGTCCAGGGGTAAGTTTAACGTACGTGATTCTTTGATGAAACGTATTGAGAATGTGAAATCTACAGGGTTTGCGGATGAAATTATCGTAGAAGAATATTTCGGACAAAAGATTGATGATATCAAAAAATACGGAGTGGATATTTTTACTGTAGGATCTGACTGGAAAGGCTATTTTGATTATTTGAATGAATACTGCCATGTGATTTATTTGGAACGTACAAAGGGGATTTCCAGTACACAAATAAGAAATATCAATAATCTGCGTTTGGGAATAGTTGGCAATGAGTCTATCTTAGATAGATTTTTGAATGAATTGAAGTTTGTCAGCGGTGTTGAGGTTGCAGGTGTATATGCTGCTGATGAGGGGGAATACAGTGAGTACAAATCGATAAAATATAAAGATTTAGAACGATATGAGACGTATGAGGCTCTCCTTTCTTGTGCAGATGCGGTATATATCAATGCCCCGATGCATGAACGGCTGCTGTACATGGAAAAGGCCGTCAAAGCAGGAAAACATGTGTTGACAGAATTTCCTTTCTGCAGTGATTACCGGAAAGCGAAAAAACTGATGGAATTAGCACAAAAACAACATGTAATACTGATGGAAGGCCTTAAAACTGCTTATTGTCCGGCATTTGGGAAAATGGTTTCACTTGCACGCAGCGGACAGATTGGAAAGATTGTTAATGTAGAAGCCAATTTTACACAGATACTTGGGGAAGGACTGAATAACCAAATCAGAATTGCAGGGGGAAGCATGGAGTCTTTGGCAGCTTATCCCCTGCTTGCTATTTTTAAGCTGCTTGGAACAAATTATAAACGTGTAAGTTTTGTGACACAAAAAGAAAATCATATAGATATGATTACAAAATTAAATTTCATATATGAGGATGCAATGGCAGGTGCCGTAGTGTCAATTCATTCCAAAGCAGAAGGAGATTTGGTTATTTCCGGGACGAAAGGGTATATTTATGTGCCGGCGCCATGGTGGAAAACGGAGTTTTTTGAAGTCAGGTATGAAGATATCAATAAAAATAGGAAATATTTTTATAAGTTTGATGGTGAAGGTCTTCGATATGAAATTGTGGAATTCCTTTATAATATCAGGGATGGTAGGAATGGATTTCTGATGACTGAAGACGAGGTTTTGGCAGAGTGCAAGGTAATTGATCAATTTTTATCCAATGTGGATGTAACAGTATTAGATAGTCATTGCGGAGATATGTGAATATGTCTTTTTTTTCCATCATTATTCCCATTTATAATAATAAAGAAAAAGAAATGGCGGATTGCTTTGCAAGTATATCTCAACAACAATATAAAGATTTTGAAGTTATTGTTATTGATGACGGGAGCAATGAAACATGTGCAAGAAATATTGACCGCTTGTCCAAGCGGTTTTTCACACGTTACAGAGTAATACATACTGTAAATAATGGTGTTTCAAAAGCAAGAAATTTGGGGATAAAATATGCTGTAGGGAATTATATTACATTTGTAGATGGTGATGATATCATTTGTCCCTGTATGCTCATGGATGCGTATCAGGTACTGCAGAAATATGATTTGGATATTCTTTATGGAATGCTGCAATCTGTAAAGGAGGATAAATTAAACTGCTCTCGTCTTGTAAATATAGCATACAAAAAATATCTATTTTCTACCGCTGATCTTTTGGATATAGAGGGTCTTGAAGAATTGTATTGCCATATGTTTGATATAAGCCGGAGTCGTTTTAAATGTGGAAAGGGATATGTCAGTCGTGGACCTATTGCCAAAATGGTAAAAAAAAGTCTTGCTGAACGGAATTTATTTGATGAAAAGTTGGCTTTTGGTGAGGATGAAGAATGGAACCTGCGCCTTCTGTCGAATCCAATTCGAGCGGGTGTTATCAAAAAATTATGGTACTATTATATTCAGCGTAAAGATTCAACCTTGCATCGGTTTCGGACTGATTTTATAAAAAAGCATGAAGAGCGTCTGTCTGCTATGTGGAAGTATGTTAAGGATGATAAAACGGAACAGAGTTACATGAGTGAGACTTTACACGTGTTAAAAGATGTTTTGTATCATTATTATTTTTCCTGTGCGTATAGGAAAAGTAAGAAAGAAGCCTCAAATGAATTTTACTCATTAATAGCAAAATTTCCATGGAATGCCGGATATAACGTTAAAAATTCAATTCATTTAAATTTAAAGGGAAAAGTTTTATATATTCTGCTTAGAAGTAAATTATTGTTTGTAGTATGCCGTTTTATAAGTAGTATGCGGTTATACCGTAGTAAATAGGAATAGAGAGGGCGATAAATGAGTGAGAGAACTCGTGATTTCTTATTGTATTTTATTGTGATAGGACTTATTTTCAATAAAGTTCCTACCGTTATACGTAATGATGCTTTAGGAGGAACGGTAGGGGATAAATTGGTATTCTATCCTTTATTTATCGGTAGTATATATATGATATATTTGCTTTGGAGAAAGAAAAATTTTGAAGATTTTTATAATGACTGTAAAATTTTTTATCAGTATATAGGGGTTTATATCGGTTTTTTGGTGGTGTCTTTGACGTGGGGGCTTATTAATTACCCTTATTATGATTTAATCCTTAATGGTTCAATTTCTCAATCTAAGTGGTTGTCCCAAGTTGATTTCCTGTTGGCGGATAACGGGATTCTTATAAATCAAACGGTCTTGTTAAAGGTGTATATGCTGATTAAACCAACAAAAGGGCTGTTTCTTGGGGTTTTTTACACATTTATATCCGCTACTATGATTTTCTATTTATATCAAAGAGATAGTAAAAAAGTTTTTTCTATTTTATTACGGGGAACTCTTTGTGGGGTATGCGTTATCTTATTATATTCAGTGATAGAGCTATTTTATTTAGGACATGTCAGCGCTGCGGGAGATATATTGAAGATTGTTAATCCATACATTCATTCCATAGAAAATGATGGAACATGGTGGCCGCCCCTGCTATGGGGAGGGCAATTACGTTCTGTGTTTGCGGAGCCTTCTTATTTTGGGATTTATGCGGCATTTGCGATGCCGCTTCTTTGGTATAAGCTGATAGAAACGCCTATGAGTTTCTGGAAGGTTTTCTGGGGGAGTATTCTTACAGTATTTACTTTTTGCCTTTTTTTGACAAAAGCCAGAACGGCTGTTGTTTTGTTTTGTGGAGAAGTGTGCTTGTTGTTTTTAGCACTGGCCTATTTTAGGACCAAAGCGTTTTTGAAAGAATCTATTATAATAGTAGCTTGTTCATTAATTGCATTTATTTTTGCTAATTTGTTTATTATGAATGTGATGCCGTTACCCGATAAAGTAACAGCACATATGACGGTTATTAGGAGTATTGAGATGTATATTGGTGATAATTTACAATCTATTAATGGAAAAGAGAAAAGGAGTAATCGTTCCCGTTATTCAGTCATGGAAGCTGATTTTCGGACAGGGATAGAACATCCGTTATTGGGGGTCGGGATAGGACTTAGAGATGCTTATGTGGGAGAGAAACTTGCTGCGATGGATAATAAAAGTGATGAAATGAAACGCTGGATACAAGCACAAAAGGAAAGAGGCGTGATGAGGGCCGGGATACCGGTATTGGGAGAGTATACTTCAAAATTTGCGGAAACCGGAATGGTAGGATTACTTATTTATCTATTCCCTGCGGGGTATTTGATTTTCCTGATTTTAAAAAAGATAAGGAAGACAAACGACATAAAAATCAAAGAGCAGGCAATGTTTCTTTTATTCTCTTTTTTAGGAACAATGGCTGCCGGTATTGGGGATAATATTAATATTACATATTGTTATTGGGTGTTATTAGGCGTGGGATATGCAATATATTGGCCTGCAAGAGTAGAAAATGAATGAGCGGAAAATCGGTATTGTTATCAGCTATGTAAATATTTTTTTACATGCACTGGTAGGGTTTCTTTATGTGCCTTTATTGCTTTTCTATATCGGAAGCAGCGGGTATGGCTTATATCAGCTGATAGGTTCCTTTATTGCTTATTTCAGCATTATGGATTTTGGCCTGACGGCAGCAGTTGTAAGATTTTATGCAAAGTATAAGGCGTTAAATGATATTACCGGCATGGAAAATATCCTGGCTATTTCTCTTCGAGGATATAGCTTTATTGCTGTATTTGTTTTATGTATCGGAAGTGTTTGTTATTTTTTCTTAAATGAGATATTTGCAGGAAGTATGACGGTAAAGGAAGTAGGAGAGGCGAAGAGTCTGTTTCTTTTACTTCTTTTTAATATTGCCCTTACACTTTCCACTATGGTTTTCCGTGCGGTAATTAATGCCCATGAAAAATTTTTATTTTTAAAGGGCGCGGAAACAGTTGAGTTAGTATTACAACCGCTTTTGGTTATATTGGTACTATGGCAATATCCAAATGCGTTTTCTGTAGCAATGGTTCAGACACTAATGAATATAATCCTGATTTTTGTGCGGGGATATTACTGCTTTGAAAAACTGGGTATTCGTATTCGGTTTCATTATTGGGACAGCAAATTGATTCATGAGTTTAAAAAGCTTGCGTTGAGTGTGTTTGCCATTTCATTAATTGATCAGGTGTTTTTTAAAACTAATCAGGTTATATTGGGGATCGTCAGCGGTACATTTGCGGTAGCTGTTTATTCCATTGCGGCGCTCATTTACATGAATTATATGGCATTGTCGAATGCGATTTCCGGTGTATATCTTCCGCATATTACAGAAATGGTTGCTCGAAAAGAATCGGTACAGAAGCTGTCGGGGTTATTTATACAAATTGGACGCTGGCAATATTTTTTATTGGGACTGGTAGCTACAGGTTTTATCATTTTCGGGAAACAGTTTATTCAAATCTGGGCAGGAGACGGGTTTGAAGATGCATATTGGATGACACTGCTTATTATTATTCCGTTCACGATTGACTTGATTCAGAATATAGGACTTTCTATTTTACAGGCACAGAATCATTATGATTTTCGTGCCAAGGTTTATTTTGGCATTGGCATCTTAAATCTGATTCTTGCGATACCTTTGGGAATGAAATATGGCGGTATAGGTTGTGCCTTTGCAACCGGATTTTCTATGTTTATCGGAAATGGGCTGGTTATGAACTGGTACTACTCTTCTGTTACCGGTTTACAAATTAAAGAGTTCTGGAAACAGATCATAAAAATTTCATTTAGGATCATATCCTGCTGTATTATCGGATATTTTATAAATATAATGACGATGAGCGGCAGTAACATGGTTTTCGTGATTAAAATGATTGGTTATACTATACTGTACAGCGGAGTTATATATTTCACGAGTATGAATAGAGAAGAGAAAAATAAGATTTGTCAGTTGCTGAGAAGAGAGATGTGAGGAAAATATCGTTTCCACTTCTATATAAAAAAAGATTTCTCCCAAGGAATTATACAGAACGAATACGTTAGTACAAAACAAAGCTCATTATATTATTTAAAGGATTATTTACAAGTACCGGATAATGCATGATTTATTATATTTTGTTATGGAGGGAATAGATGAAAATCTATCAAAATGTAAATGGGGATTCCGGTATAGCAGGATATGAGATTGGCGATACCTATATTGAGGTGGAGTTTGCGGATACGGAGAGTGTGTATCGCTATTCTTACGAAAGTGCCGGACGGGAGAATGTGGAGGAGATGAAGCGTCTGGCGGCGCAGGGGCATGGACTCAATTCGTTTATTAACCGGCGGGTAAAATATTTATATGAAAAATGAGAGAGTCTTGTTTTAAAGGACTCTCTTTTTGTATTGCAGTATAATAATTTTAAAAGACAGGGACAGGAAGGAAGTGTGTATCGTGAAAACAGCGCGCAGGGAAATAGAGGGCAGGCCTGTGCTGGCGGTCTGCTATGATTTCGACCGGACGCTTTCCCCTGAAAATATGCAGGACGGATATATCCGTGCCGTGGATTATGACGTGGACAGCTTTTGGGAGGAATCGAACCGGCTGGCGGAAGACCACTGCATGGATCAGAACTTGGCGTACATGTATAAGATGCTTCAAAGCGCCAGAGGGAAGGAAATACTGAACAAGGAAAGGCTGAAACAGTACGGCGGCAAGGTCAGGCTGTACGACGGTATCAGAGGATGGTTCCGCCGGATCAATGCCTACGGGGAAAGGCGGGGCATCCTTGTGGAGCATTACATTATTTCCTCCGGCCTGCGGGAGATCATAGAGGGAACGGCGATCGCGAAAGATTTCACCCATATTTACGCCAGTTCCTTTTATTACAATGAGCATGGAGAACCCTGCTGGCCGGCGCAGGTGATCAATTACACGAATAAGACGCAGTTCCTTTTCCGCATAGAGAAAGGAATCCTGGATATCAATGACAATGCGGTGAATGACCACTTCGCGGAAGGCGAGCTGCGCGTCCCATTCAGAAATATCGTATACATCGGCGACAGTGCCACAGATATCCCCTGTATGCGCCTTGTCAATTCACTGGGCGGCCATTCCGTCGGCGTCTACGATTTGAAAAATACGGCCAGCAAAGATGCGGTGCGCCGGATGATCCGGGACGAACGCATCCGTTACTATGTACCGGCGGATTACACGAAAGGAAGCGAAATGGACACGCTCATGCACCAAATTATAGACAAAACAGCAGCCTATGAGGTGCTGGAGGAGAAGCATCTGAGGGACAGGAAAGAAGCTATCATTCAACATATGGAGGGACGGTCATGACATATCAGCTGGAAAAAGATTTACCGATTACAAAGAAGGAGGAAGATATTCTTGGCCGTGAAAAATTTGCTGAGTGCCTGACAGCAGCGATTATCAATTACACAAATAAAGAAAAGAATACAGATGGGCTTGTTATTGGATTGGAGGGAGAATGGGGAAGTGGAAAAACATCTCTTCTTAATTTGATGAAAGCAGAACTGGGAAACCAAGTCATACTGCGAACTTTTAATTCATGGCTGGCGACAGATCAGACGAGCCTTGTGATAGAGTTTTTTAAAACGATTATCAGTGCATCTTCGGAAAATGATGTATTTGGGAAAGAGAAGATAAAGAGGTATGGAAAATCGTTCTTAATTAACATGGCGCGTTCTTTTTCTATTAGTATTCCAGCAACTGGAATAACATTTAGTCCGGGCAAATTAATAGATTCCTATATCTCAGAAAAAACTTTATCGGAACAAAAGAAAAGCATTTTTGACAGCCTGATTAAGCAAAAGTCTGGGAAATGGTTGGTTTTGTTTGTTGATGATATAGATCGCCTTTCCTATGATGAGGTAGGAATTCTATTTCAGTTAATTAAAAATGTCGCCGATTTTCCAAAGGTTATTTATGTTCTGGCTTATGATAAAGAGGTTGTTATTAATGCGCTAAACCGTGTTCAACAGGGCAAAGGGGAGGAATATCTGCAAAAGGTTATTCAAGTCACATATGATGTACCTGTGCCGGAAGGAAATTTGTTAGAAGAATATTTCTTTCAGCGATTAAATAGTATTGTAAGTGGGAGGAAACCCTATCGATTAGATCAGGAACATTTTCAGTGGATATATCCTTGTATCAGGGAATATATTAAAAATATTCGTGATTGTAATAGGATCTGCAATGCTTTTTCTATGAAGTATTTATTATGCGGAGAAGAATGTAATGTAGGTGAATTGCTGGCAATTACGGTAATTGAGTTATATGAAGCTAATGTTTTTGAAGATGTAAAGAATCATAAATTTTATATGCTGGGACAAGATAACCATGGATTAATGGGTACTGACACAAAATTGATAAAAGCATTTGCAAGTGAATTATTTAGTAAAGCGAATCCAAAAAAGAAAGACACTGTAATTAATTTGATATGCAATATGTTTCCCAGATTTCATGAATGTATTGAAATGCCTAATGTAATGACAAGCGGTGCTGGGGAATCAAATAGAGATAAAATCTGTTCAGAAGAAGGATTTGATAAATATTTTGCATTATCTATCAAAAAGAATGAAGTCCCGATTAATGAAGTGGTTGATTTTTTGGGGTTAGAAGGCAAAGCGGAGATTTTAACCCAGTTGAAGTTTTGGAATGATAATGATCAATTGAGATATGTATTTAATCGGGCAAATGAGATCTTTAAAAATAAAGATTGGTTAAAGCAGAGTGGGGGTAAGTTTAATAAGGCTAAAGTCAAAGTTTTTTTAGAAGCTTTGTCAGAGATTAAATTAAAGGAACAAAAGCAATATGGAATATCTCTATTTAGTAACAGTACTTTAAGAGATTTTTTCATTAGATATCTTTTAGGGCAGGGAATCAAAGATGAGAAACCGAATCAATGGGATTTTGAAGCACTTGATAATATTTTTGGCGATAATGAAATAAGTCTTTCCATTTTATCTTGGGTGTTGATTAGAGCAAGTGCTGGTTATGACTGGATATATGGGAGTCAAGCACTGAAAAATGAGAAATCAGTTATTGATAAAATCAATTTTGATAAATTAGTAAATAAATTCCTGAATAGAGTCAAGGCTGCTGCAAAAGATGATAATATCTTTAATGAAGAAAAGGCTGCTTTCTTATTGTATTTCTGGAAGCGGACGGAATCCGGAAGCTACCAGTCATTTATTAAAGGCTATACGGATCGATTGGGACTCATATCAAGATTGAATACTTTTGTACAGATTTCTATTGTTAATGGAGATATAAACGACAAAATATATAGACTTGAAAAATCTGTACAGGACGATTTTGATCTGGAAGAATGTACTGAAAAAGTAAAATCATTTTTAATGACGGATGAGTTTAAGAACTTAAATCAGGAAATAAAGGAATCCATAGTTGCGTTCCTGTTAATTTATGAAAAATTACAGCAATCTAAAGAGTCTATTGGTGATATGAGTAATATAAGCGTGGATATTGAAGAAGTGAATAGATATCTGAATGAACTATGATTGTAGACAAGGAGAGGAATCATGAAAAAGAATTTTAAACCGAATACCTGGCTGTATCCGCAGCCGGTGCTTGTGATTGCTTCGTATGGCGCGGACGGCACGGCGGATGGTATGGTGGCGGCGTGGGGCGGTATTTATGATACGAACCAAGTGGGATTTATGCTGGACCATACCCATAAGACCGTGGCGAATCTATTGGAAAAGAAAGCCTTTACCGTAAGCATGGCGACCGTTTCCACGATGGCGGAAGCGGATTATCTGGGGATCGTGTCGGGGAATCGTGTACCCGATAAGGTGGCGCGCGCCGGATTTCATGTGGTGAAGAGCGAGTTTGTAGACGCGCCGGTGCTTTCGGAATTTCCTTTGACCTTGGAGTGCAAGGTATCCAAGGTAACGAAAGTAGGCGAGGATTATCATTTCGTCGGGGATATCGTGAATATCCTGGCTGATGAGGACATTCTGACTGATGGAAAGATTGACGTGAAGAAATTGCAGGCGATTACCTTTGATCCGGCCGGTGGGAAGTATATCGCTCTCGGTGACGCGGTGGGAAACGCATACCGGGAAGGGAGAAAGTATATGGAGTGACAGGAATCATCTGTCGTGGTGAGGAAAGAAGAATCCTATGAGAGTCATCAGAGGAATAGATTCTTCGCTTTGTGTCACATTGCTGTTTCCCGTCTTTCTCACAAGGCATTCTTGCCCCCCGCTCTGAATGACGAGGGATGGTAAGGCGTCATCCAAAGTGCTGGCGAAGAATCTGTTACCGTGGTGAGAAAGCCGGTAAGAAGATAAAAGCTATCAGCTGTGAGCTGAAAGCTGTTAGCCGTTAGCTGT
>ERZ1034847.468-NODE-468-length-17091-cov-6.478340_pt1 | contig 17091 bp, 10 predicted proteins | sample MGYA00520633_ERZ1034847 | MGnify/ENA primary metagenome ERZ1034847 (study PRJEB33766, sample SAMN09781732) | gut metagenome | biome: gut microbiome | host: Homo sapiens | place: Madagascar | study: EMG produced TPA metagenomics assembly of the PRJNA485056 data set... | reverse complement strand
CTTTTTCATTTGTTTTTCCTTTCTATCATGCTATCCATACAGTTTCTTATAAATCTCTTCCGGGGTGCAATCAAAAGTGCCTTGTTTTACAACTTCGTAAATAGGTTTGATCGTATCCGCATTTTCTTCTAACTGCCTTTTCTTTTCCTCTTTTGGTGTTTTGGAAAATAAAAGTTCTAACATTGCGATTAATGTATTTTTCCTTACACCAATACCTTCTGCAGCACCTCATCCTCCAAAACAATCTTCTTTGCAAGCTCCCGGTATGATTCCTCATGGAGATAAGTATGACGGAATGGTTTGATCGACGGAGCCATCTCGATCGCTTTTATAAAATCTTCGCGATTCATGCCAAGTGTCGCCGCATAGTCAAAGAATCCCGTTTCACGGAGTACGGTCTCAACACGCACATAGCGGTGATTCTGCACTTTGCTCATGATATAAGTTGCAATGCCGACCTGGATACCATGAAGCTGCGGAACTTCTAATATTTTATCCAATGCATGGGAGATCAGATGCTCGCTGCCGCTTGTCGGCGCACTGCTTCCTGCAATTTCGTTTGCAATTCCGCTCATTGCCAGCGAATCCACCAGTTCTTTCAAAAACAGTTCATCTTTTATCGTCTCATACGGTGTCCGCACAAAACTGTTCACCGCCTTTTTCGCGATCATCACCGCAAAATCATTCACTTCTGAATATCCGCTTTTCTCCTCGAAAATCCAGTCATAAAGCGCTGTGATCTTTGAGATCATATCACCAATACCGGAATAGATAAACTTATCCGGTGCAGTTCTTATGACCTGCGTATCTACAATAATTCCATATGCCAGCTTTGCCGGAACGGAAGTTCTTTTTCCATGCACCAGAAGAGATGCGCTTGCGCTGGAAAATCCATCACTGGAACTTGAAGTCGGAACACTAATGAATGGGATATTGCGCAGAAAAGCTGCGTATTTTCCGGCATCGATCACTTTTCCTCCTCCGATTGAGATCACGGCCTGTGTCTTATTCGGCATTGCAAATGCCAGCGTGATAATATCATCGATATCGACCGTATCCAACTCGCTGTACTCCAATACCGTGATTCCTTCCTGTTTCAGTGAATCCATGACATCCATGCCGAACAGATCGATCAGTCCGTTTCCGAAAAAGATTACGACCTGTTCCAGATTCTCTGCCTTAAGATACTGTCCGATTTTTTTCAAAGTACCGTTTCCAACTTTTAATATTGATGGTATTAAAATTCCTTTTCCTGTCTGCATACTGTCTCCTCCCCGACTATGGTTTTCTTACACTATTTTACAGTTTCCGGCTCTCCCTGTCCATGCTCACCTTCCATGAGTTTTAAATAATCTCCCTTATCAATATGCATCATGGAGATCTGGTTCTGATGACGCCTGAATCCGTAGACGCAGTCCACATTGCGGATCAGCGACTGCAGACGTTCATCCGGCACACAGACAATGAGCTGAAGATCCATTTTTCTTGCATATTTCAGACAGACGGCACTCCGCTCCTGATCCATCTTGGAAAATGCCTCGTCCAAAAGCACCAGCTTGATCTTGGAATCCCGGTTGCTCTGCTGCATATACAGCATTGCAAAACCTGCCAGAAGTGCCACATATTTCGGGTTCTGTCCCTCTCCACCGGAATCTCTTCCTGCCATATCATCGACAAAATTTTCACGAATGACATTCCCCTGCTCGTCTGTCACCTGTTCAAACATGCTGAAGGAGAGATAATTGCGGTAATCTGCGTATTGCTCCATCTCCTGACGCTTCTTCGCACGCACCTGCTCATCCTCGTCCCTCGGCGGCATGAATTTGTCGGTGAGGAGTTTGATCTTCTGCTCATATTTCTGATAGAACGTGTCCTCCCCAAAGCTCAACTGACCATCAAAACCGGCATTATCCAGATTTTTACTGTCTAATTCCTCTGCCATTAACATCTCAAAGAATTGGCCATTCTCATTTTTCGCTGGCTCGATCTTGATCTGGTAGGTACTGTCGGAGAAGTTCGTCTCACGCAGCAAACGGTTGATCTCATATGCGTGACGTTTTGCCGCCTTGATATCTCCATGGATGGTTGCGATCACATTTTCCCGCAGACTCTTATAGATAAAATCACACTGTTTCTCAAATTCCGCTTCATACGCCGGCTCGTAGTCCGTCTGATATTCTTCCAGAAGCTTCTCATAGGCTTCATTGGACTTTTCTGAACCATTAAACTGGCTGGACGGATAAGCAAAAATGTAACGGTTTCTGGCGGTGCGCAGTGTCTCGGCTTTCTCCTGCTCTCCTGCCGAAAGGGCTGCAAGTTCTGCGTTTTTCTGGTTCTTTAAGGACTGGCCTGAGCGCTTCTTCAACTGCTCCTGCACTTCCTGCTCGATTTCCTCATTTGGCACGTATCCCTGCAGCATCTCCTCTAACTGCAGACGACGCTGGTCATTTGCGCCGGAAAGATTTTCGTGTCGGCGTATTTTCTCACTCATCTGTCCCTGATTTTCGCCGATCGAAGCCTGAAGCTCCCGCATCTGCTGTTTTAAACTCTGCTCTTTCTGCTGTAATTCCTTATACTGCCCCTCTTTCAAAGTGCGGATTGTCTCCTCAAGCGCAGTCTTTTTCTTGTTGACTTTTCCAAGCTCTTTTTCCGCGCCGGAAAGGTTTACATAATATTCTTTTTCCTCTTTCAGGCTTTCAAAATCCCTTGCCGCCTTTAAGCGCTCGGTCATGTAATGCAGTTCCTGATACTGTTTCTCAAGCCGCTCCACGTCAGCCTCGTACTCTGCCAGACGTGCTTTTGACACTTTCTCTCCGATGCAGGCATTTGTGGTATAATCCTTTTTCCGCAGATGCCGGAAAATAAAATTACTGTACGAATAGCAATCCGGCGTCACGCCGTCTTTCACCTGCTCCAACTCTTCCACGGAATGGCACTTGACAATATGACCGAGGTAACGTTTCAGGCACACATCCACATAGGCTTCCTTCGTCTCAACCGCCTCATAAAGAGAGTTCTCCATGGCACGCGGCTCGCTGTCTGCGATCGCTTTGGAATTAATGAGATCCACTTCCTCAAACTGTTTCATCTCGCGAAAGACCGCCGCCGCATCATGCGCAAACTTTGGCTCTGTGATCAGGGAAAACTTCAGCCTTCCCATACGGCCTTCGACCGCATTTTTCCACTCCTCGTCTGCCACATCAAAAAGATCCGCCAGAATCTGGACTTTTATCGTTCTTCCGTAGCGGTCGCTTAATTTCCGCTCCAGGGAACTTCTCGCAGAACGGAGATTCTCACTGTAGGATTTCCGGTTGTTTTTCATATCATCCACAAGCTTCTGCTTTTCTTTCAGTTCTTTTCCTGTCTCGCGCTTCTGCTCACTGTAATCTTCAAATTCGTTTTCAATATCCTGCTTTGCAGACTCTATTTTCAAATGCAGGTCCTGACAGTTTTCCTCTGTCACATTTCCGTTTTCAATCGCTTCAATGAGATTTAAAACCGGATTGCTGATATAATCGGTGATAACTTCATCCTCTTCCCACTGTTTCAATCCCTGAACGATTTTGCGCCACTGTCTGCTGTTATCGGTCAGCATCCGGCTTCTCTGCTCTAATTCCTCTAACTGCTGCTGTTTGCTTCCAAGATCGCTGGCTTTTAAATCTGCACTCACACGGATCAGCTCCTGCTCGACCTCTCCACGCTCTCCGGCGAGCCTGTCTGCCTGCTGCTGCAGCTGTGCCTGTTCTTCTTCGATTCTTTTTTTGTCCTCCTCGGCTGCCTCTATTTTCACCCGGAGATCCTCAATATCAATGCAGCGGATAAAACTCTCTGCACGGATCATATCGGTCTGGAGCGTCACCAACTCCTGCCCGGTCTCTTTTACGTCTGTCAAAAGATCAATACGTTTCCGCATATCTTCAATTTTTTCCTTGATCTGACGGTACGCATCCAGCTGCTCACTGATCGTTCCGATCGTATCTGACGTGCTCTTTGGAAACATATAATCACGGATAAACTGTCCCGTTCCGTTTGTCATTTTCAGTGCGATCGCACTCTTTTCCATCGTGATAAAACGGTTTGGATCAATGTAACCTAAAATGACATCATACAACGTTCCAAGATAAGCTTCCTTGGAGGCGTAAATACGGTTGACATCCCCTTTTCCGCGGTTGTCCTTCGATACGGCTCTCTCATTTACCAGCCTTTTGATATCCTGATTGGAATAACAGAAGCCTTCCTCCGTGATATACCCCGGTTCCGGCATCTTTCCGGAATGGCTGAAATAGGAGAACTTTTTGATCTCAGAATCATTTCTTCTCACTTCAAACGCAATGCCCACACAGGTGGTGATGTGCGTTCCCGTGTCCTCGATCTCCAACGCAATGACCGAACAGAAATCGCAGTTTCCACGGTTTGCAGAACCATCTTTCTGCTCACCACGGAGGTAGCTTAAGACACTTCTGCGGTTTTTGGCATCATCCGCCGCTTTGTTCAAAAAGCTTGGACTGAAGCTTCCATATAAAATAACCTGAATCGCATCCATGACGGTCGATTTTCCAGATCCGCTTTTTCCACTGAATAAATTCACATATTCATTAAATTCTAATACTTTATGATTAATTCCACCCCAGTTGTTCAGACACATGCGGGTGAAAATTTTCTTTGCCTGGCTCAAATGTACTGCTCCTTTTGTCAATGATCTAATTCTCTTTTTCCTCTTCTGTCAGAAGTTCTTCCACCTCGTCCTGATAGGTGCGCACCAGCTCGTTGATATCCATCGCAGAGCAGAACACGTTTACGGTACTGTAAATATAAATCGGGGTAAAATCTTCCAGATTGGCAACGGCACCCGGCAGTTCGATCATCTGATGCGTTTTCATTAGGACAAGTGCATCGTTCCACTCCTGCCCCGTGAGACGTCTTGTGATAAGGTTTGTATTTTTTCCATACTCACGGATCTCTGCCAGATTTGTGGTGGTTGCATGCAGACCTTCCCCCATGATTTTGTCACGGTAAATCATTTTTAACAGAATGACCAGTTTCGTTGTCATAAGACTCATACGTTCTGTCATAACGCCATCCCCTGTGATCCGGAAAATATGTTCCTGCGGATCATGCACCAGCTCGCAGTCCAGCACAGACAGATAGTCTGCGATAAACTCTCTGTGGCGCAGACACACCTGATACCTCGGATTGTCTCGCTGCACCAAAGTGGCCGGGTCACATTTCACCTGTAAAATGCAGGTCTGCCGGAATAAATCCTGTATCGTTTTTCTGATATTTTCTGCCTCGCCCTGTGAGACAGTCTCCATATATTGTAACATCTTTTTTCCAATGCCTTCTTTCATGTATAGTAACGCAATTTTATTTATTCTGCCCGATCACGAGTCTCGAATAGGTTAGTCCGTCCTCACTCCGTATCTCGCCGTCCACCGATACCGTATCTTCCGCCAGACGTTCCTCCGTCTCTTCCTGCCAGAGAAAAAGAAGTTTTTCCAGATCTTCCACGGACTGTACGGTCTCTTCTGTTGCCACAAAGATTCCATCCACGGTATTTTTCCTTCGGAAACTCTGTAACTCATTTCTTGTATACAACGGCTTTGGCACAAAATCCGTCATGTGCTGTTCCCTTGCGTCGATTTCTTCGTCCAGCATCACCGGTGTAAACGCTCCATCCCCACGGTCTCTCCTTCCGGCAAAACTGTTATCTGTAATATTTTTGAACTGCGAAGAAAAACGGATACGATCTCTCATTTCCACCAAAATCTCATCTTTTTTCCCACTGCGGTCTAACAAATTGATCAGTTTGATAATGTTATCTTCCTCACTGACGCCCTCCTGCAAAATGTAATGGATGCGGGCCAGCGCACGCTTTGCAAAAACGGTTTTCTGTTCAATGAGTTTATTGTACTTGCGCTCGATCATGTCAAATTCCCGCTCCAACTGCATCACGATCCTGCTCGTATCCTCACAATACTGCAATCTGTACTCGTTTCTCTTCTGTAAAAGCGTGCCCGCTTCGAGAGAATTTTTTTCTTTCAGAAGCACCGCTTTTTTCTCATCATTTTCGTTTAAAATTTCACTGATGAGTTCTTTCACTGCTTCCTTGTACCGGTAAAAACTGTCCGTCGTCGTGAGGATCGCATATTTTTTACTGTCGCTGTTGTTGATCTCCTCCACAAGCACCTGCTGAATCCCGATAAAATGTCTCTGGGAGGAAAGCTCATCAAAATAAGAACGCATTCCATCCTGCATGTTGGACAGCAGCTGCCCAAGACTTTTGGATGTGCGCAGTGCGCTTTTTAAAATATCATTGTTTTTCTCATTGTCGGAATGATAGGTAAACAACGCACTGTAAATGGAAAGCATGCTCTCTCTTTCACGGCTGTCATCATCACTCTGCAGCTTTTTAAACAACTCGACATACAACTGGCTGTATTCCGGAAAAGAGATCACACAGGTATTCAGTTTCTCATCAAAATCACTTTTCAGCCATCCCCACCGGATCAGGTGGTTTAACATGCCGGAAGGAGAATCGCTTGGAAATAATGCATCCGGCGTTTCTCCTTCCTCCATATCGTCCTCTTCCTGCCACACGATCTTTGATTTCTCGATCGTATTCTCAATAATAAGCGCACACTCTTCCTGCGTAAGGCCGAGAGAAGCATATACTTCATTGTTTTCCTCGTAAATGGCTGTGACAAACTGCATATATGCTTCCCTGTTTTTTGTGCGGAATAATTTATAAAAATCATTTGGAATTTTCTTCTTTAAAATCATGTATCTTAATTCCTTTGTTTAAAGCTCTGTCTTTCTATTATACACTATTTTTAAAGGCTTCCACAAGTTTATTTCTGATACTTCTATAAAGAAAAAGTGCACGGACAAATAGGATGTTCCTGTTCGCAGAGCTCACAAAGGAAATCCTATTTATCCATACACTTTTTCTTCTATTTACCTATCTTCTTAAGCCTCATCCTTAGGAAGCACAATATTTAAGACCAGTGCAACAATTGCAGCCGGAACGATTCCGGAACCACCGAAGATCAACTGCATGGTATCCGGCAGCATTCTTAAAATGTCACTGTTTGCTCCAAGTCCATAACCAAGTCCCAGTGCGACAGATACGATCGTAATATTTCTTCCGGTCAGTTTTTCCTTTGTGATCAGCTGGATACCGCTGACTACGATAGAGGAAAACATCATAACTGCTGCTCCACCGAGAACACTCTGCGGCATAATAGAAATCAATGCTGCAAGCTTAGGAAACAGTCCGCACAGGATCAATACTCCTGCTCCGCACGCAAGTGCCATACGGTTTACAACCTTTGTCATCGTAACCAGTCCGACATTCTGGCTGAAAGAAGTATTTGGCAGCACGCCAAATAACGCAGCGAGCGAAGAACCAAGTCCATCACACATGACACCGCCGGAAAGTTCTTTGTCTGTTGCCTCACGGCCAAGTCCGCCTTCCATAACACCGGAAATGTCACCGATCGTTTCCACGGCTGTCACGATAAACATGATCAGTACCGGCACGATCGCACGCATATCAAAAATCGGTTTTACCGGCATTACTTTCGGTAATGCAAACCAGGAAGCTTCTCTCACTTTATCAAAATTCAAAACCCATGCCTTGGTGTATTCCACTCCGTCAGCATTCACTGCGGTTGTCGGAAGGATCATTCCCATAATAAAACATAACACATATCCAGCAATAATACCGATCAGGATGGAGGAAGAACTTGCCATTCCCTTTGCAAAGTGTTTTACCCCAAGAATAATGATCAACACAACCAGACCGATGAATAAATTTTCCAAGGAACCATAGTCAGCCGCAGAAGAGCCTCCGCCAAAGGAGCTGACACCAACACTGATCAGAGAAAGTCCGATCGATAACACAACTGTTCCTGTCACCACTGCCGGGAAAAATTTGCGGAGCGGTTTTAAGAAAAATCCAAGCACGCCCTCAAACAGACCACCAATGATAGATGCTCCCATAATCGCACCATATGCGATCACTCCGCCACCCATAACACCTGCAACGCTTTTAAATACACCAATAAACCCGGAACTTGTTCCCATAATGATCGGAACACGTCCACCGACAGGACCGATTGCAAAAAGCTGAACCAATGTGACAACGCCTGCAATGATCATTGCATTCTGTAATAATTCGACATATACCGATGCAAAATCAGATGTTGCACCAATACCGCATGCACCACAGATCACGATCAGCGGTGTCAGGTTTCCGACAAACATTGCCAGAACATGCTGCAAACCATAAACGATCGCTTTCGGCCATGGAATTCTTCCGTCCATTTCATAAGGGGATGTGTACTCTTTTGTTTTTTCCATTTTTTAAACTCCTGTTATTTTTACTTTTGTTCCAGACAGTATGAAAAAAGTGGCTTTTTCTATCTGCCAGCATACAGTTTCATCCTGCTTTTCCTATCATCCGATAGCAGTATAGCATAGGTTCTCTTTTCCTGAAAAGTCATTATTATTAATGAATTTTATCGATATAACTAATAATTATCTGTTCAAATATATAAAAATGTTCCTCAGATCTTCTTTTCTCACCGATAATAACAGTTTTGACTGCATCCATCCAGAAAAAGTGAGGCTTTCATTTTCTTCTGATATTGCGCCTCACTGTCGGAGTTTTCCAGAATATCCAGAGCTTTCCGCAACTGCCTTATATCCTTTTCCATAAAATCGGTATAATTGCCACGACCGACCAGTTTTAAATGGGTAATGCCGACCTGTTTCATGCGGTAAAGTGCGCAGAGCCCACAGCCGGTACTGCCGGTCAGATAACCATCTTCATCCAAAGGAAGTCCCTTCACCTCTTTTCCCTGTATTCTGTCTGTTTCTGCCACATCTTTTTGCGCAGCATCTGTCTCTTCTTTCTTGTGCAGATTTCCCAGTTCATATGGTACTCTGCAAAGATGTGTCAGTTCATCACAATGCAGGGAATTACAGAATGCCCCGGAAAAATGACAGAGTTCATTCAAAATGAAGGCTTCATATTCATGTGGGAAATCTGCCTCTTTAATACAGCTTTGCATATCTTCCAGCGAATTTTTCCTGTGAAAAATCACACGGCGGATTCCAAACGGTAACATCTGTTCTAACATTCCCCGGTTCACTTCCGCGGTCTCACCGCTTAAATGGATTCCGCAGTTGATTTTCTGCTGTCTGAGGTACAGCATCAGTGCCGGATCTGCAATGATAAAATTTTCAAAGCCTGCTGCCATGCACTGTGTGATGATCTCCGCTATGACAGGATACTGCTCCCCTGTATAGTAGATGGAATTAAACGTCAATTCTACCGGCTTGCCATAATAGTCCACCATTTTTTTCAGAATTTGCAGTTCGCTCATGGAACCAATCTGCACATTGTAAAAAAGTACTTCCCTACGGTTTAACGAATGGATCACACCGTACTTTTCCGCCCAGGAAAACGGTACATATCCACAAAAGAATTCATCCGCCCCCGCTTTTACAAATGTCTCATATTCATCAATACTTCCTAAACCTGCGACAATTTTCATCTGTTAAAGTTCCACTTTCTCAATCACGCAGGTATGTGTCTTTGTCTTTTTATCATAATTAATTCCGGCAGCAACTGCTTTTGCATCCTGATTCCATAATGCTTCCACTAACTTACGCGAATTTTCGACCGAACGCATTACCTCGTGCCAGTCCATGGTACTGATGGCATTGAGATATTCCTGTGACACTTCTTTGTTTGGAATGGTCACTTTCTCTGTCTCACTGTTATATGTCAGATAACCAAGGTGCACCAGTAAGGTCAGTACATCATCCTTTGTTGCAAAAGTTGTCATGTCGTTGCTGAATGTTCCGGTATTAATACGCACACCCTCCCCTGCAAGCATCTGGATCACTGAATCTTTCAATCCATCCATATTCATCTGAATATATATTTTCAGTGCCTCATAGGTCTCTGTTCGGTTCCAGTATGTGCCGAATTTGTGCCGCAGCATCGCCTCTACCACTGATTTCGGGCTATAAATTGAATATCTTTTGTCGCCAAAACGACTATGTGAAATCAGATCATATCCATCATACCACGCTTTGACTTCTTCAAAGTTCATGGCATATTCCTCACACAATCCCTTAACTTCTTCTTCCGTAAACCCAAAAAATTCTGCGAGTTCTCCCGGATCGGTCATCGAGTACTCCATAAACATATTCAGTGCCGAGTGAGAACCGTATTTTTTTATAGGGAGGATTCCCGTCATATACGCAAGGGCAATATAATCTTTATCCTTTAGCCAGAACCGCAGGAAATCAAGATACTTTTTCTGTGACTCTTTGTCCTGCTCATATTCACGGAACAGGCAGTCCCATTCATCAATTAAAATGATGAACGGATGGTGCGTGTTGGCATAGACATCCTGCATCGCAAATACCAGATTATCTTCTATCTCATATGAAGAATATCTGTTTTTCAAATCTGTGATCAGCCTCTTTTGCAGTAATCTTAACATTTCCTCCATGCTCTGTGTTGCGCTCAAAAAATCCTGCATGTTAATTTTTAACACATCATACTGGTTCAAATGTTCCAGATATCCTTCTGACTGACTGATTTTAAGTTTATCAAAAAATTCTCTGGTATCACAGTCTCTGTCATAATACGCACTCAGCATATTTGCTGCCATAGATTTTCCGAATCGTCTTGGTCTGCTCACGCAGACATATTTCTGCTCTGTGCCAAGCACTGTGTTCGTCTTTTCAATCAGTCCGCTTTTGTCAATATAAATTTGTGACCGCAGACTTCCCTGAAATGCTGTGCTGCCCGGATTAAGATAACTTCCCATAAAAAAATCCTCTCTGAACCATGTTATAACAAAGATATTTCACCCGATGTCATCCATGTAAAAATTTTATTTTTTAACATTTTTCTGCCTCTAACATAATCTTACAGGTTTTCTTATAACATGCGATCGCATATTTTAAGATTTTACAGATTCCGTCCTGATGCAACGCTTCTGCATACCCTGTATCATCAATCTGTTTCAATGCTTTTTTGCACTCTGCTTCCAGATTACCATCATTGGCATACTTCACCTCAATAACAATCCCGACCTCAGAATCTCCTACCCGGATCATGATATCACTAAATCCATCTCCAGATTCTCTGTTTGATGTCACAAGCCAGTTTTCTTTAAACCCAAGAATTCCAAGCAAAATTCCATGATAAAAATTTTCTTTTGTCGGCTTCTGTACAAAAGTATCTCTCACACTGATCGTTTTTTGCATATAATCTGAAAAAAGCTTCTCTGCCACATCCGCTTTCTCTGTTAATAAGGCATCACAAAAAGCGTTTACTTTCTGACCATCCTGCTTAATATTCTCCTTAAATAATTTCAGAATATGTTCTGTGATAATATTTCTGATTTCTCTATTCGGGATCACAAGATCATACCTGTTTCCATCCGTATTGCTGCGGCTTGTCAGATACCCTGTCATAAAAAGGGTACTCCAGAGATTATCGATTGATGAATACAATTCCTTATAGGTCATCTCCTGACTGATTTCTTTCTGGACACTTCCACCATTCACAAGATGTTCCAACTCCAGTTTTGTGAGTTTCTGCGGTTCATAAATACTATTGATAAAGCGATGGATCACATCATTTCCGCTTGTATTCACCCAATAATTTTTTGGTGCACACTCCTGATTTGCAATATGATCACTGCAATAGTTAATCACATCCCATGGACAATATACATCAACATTTCCAAAACGATACCCATCATACCATTCTTTTACCGTCTCATAATGTGTATCCTGACCATAATAATGAAGCAACTCTTTTACTTCATCATCTGTAAAGCCAAAGTTTTCATCAAAATCAACATCCGTAATGGAATAAACTTTAAAATTATTCAATCCTGTAAAAATGCTTTCTTTTGCAACCCGAAGGCATCCTGTCAACACAGCAAACTTCAAACTGTGATTCGTCTTTAACACATTTTCAAATAAATTACGGATCAAAAGTACCATCTCATCGTAATAGCCATTTTCATTTGCTTTTGCAAGTGGCACATCATACTCATCAATCAAAACGATCACTTTTTCTTCATAATGTTTTTCCAAAAGTTCTGAAAGTTCCAATAAGCTGCTGCTTAACGTTCCATCATCCTTCATCTGAGAAAGCAATTTTTCAAAAAGTTCCTTATCAACCTGTGTCAGTTTTTCACTTTCTGATAAGTTCTGCAATCTACGCGCTTCTCTGTTGATAACTTTTACAAGACAGCTCCGTGCCTCGTCGAAAGTGTTTCCATTCACGCCTTTCAAACTGATGGATACAACCGGAAACTTTCCAAGATACTGTTTGCAGACTTCTTTACTCTTTGAAATATACAATCCATCAAAAAGTGATGCATCTGCTCCTACCTCAAAAAATGTCTGAAGCATACTCATATTTAAAGATTTTCCAAACCGGCGTGGACGGGTAAAAAGATTTACCTTTCCCCACTGGGCGAGAAGCTGCTCGATCCATCTCGTTTTATCAACATAATAAAAATCTTCTTTCCGCATCTCTTCAAAACTCTCAATTCCAATTGGAAGTTTCTTACGTTTGTTCATAACAGCTTCTCCTTTCCAATCCACTACATACTTATTTTATTATAATTTTTTCATTCCGGAATAGCAAGCACTCTCTTCACCATCTCTTCAATGTTATGAACACACAATGATACAAACTCCGACCGACACTCTTTGTCTGCCAATGCAATTGCTGCATCATTCATCATTTTAAAGTTTGGAACAGAATCGTTTGGCTTTTGCTCTCCGGCTGGCAGATACCACCAGGTTGCCCACCAGTTCTTGTGGTCTGCTGCTCTGATTTTCAGATAATGCTCTACTGCTTTTTCTGTCTCACCATCATATTCATTAACCTGATCTCCCTGCCCTTCCTCTGATGCTGCCTTTGGGTCAAAGACACAGAATCCGGCGAACAGACGATGTTCTACCTCCACACGGAACCAGAGCTGCTTTCCATCCGGCATCGGGGCGTCATTTACAATGTAGTTGATTCCCGGATAGGTAGAATACCATTTATAAAAAAATTCATCTGCCTGCTCTTTATATTCGTACCAGTTGACATTTTTCTCTCTCGTCCAATGATTTCTTTCCGCAACTCCTGCCAACTGCTTTTCAAACTCTTCGAAAACCAGATAAATCAGCTTTGCTTTCGCAGCATTGACAGAATCTGCAATCTGCATCCCTGCTCTTAGGGAATCACCCGACTTAAGCAGTTCATCAATTACCATATTTCTCACCTTCTCACTTGTATAACCGCTGATCTGTTCTATGTTCTGGATAAACTGTTCCAAAATAGGAACCATTCCTGTATTTTCACAACTTTTACATGCTTTCAGCCAGTTTAAAATGTGCTCACGGAATGAGAGACAGACGATATCCTCCTCCGGTACTGACTGGCTGCCGGAAGATGTGCTGTCTTTTCCCGGTCTGTGTCCATCCAACGTCAGATAATACACCTTTGCCTGCGCATCTCTTCTTTTTGCATACTGATAATAATCAAAGCACTGGCTTTTCTGGTCAGCCGCATATATTTTCACTTCTACCGGAAGAAAATAGCTGCCAATTTCAATTACAATGTCGATTCTCCGCTCATCATCAATCGCATATTCTGCCGTCACAATTGCCTGATCTGCCAGTTTTGTATCCATTTTTTCCATTCCAAGACAATCTCTCAGGAAAATTTTTAAGTACTCTGCCCCTGCGCCATGCTGCCCTCTCGGATTTAAAAGGTCAGCTATCATGCGGCAGATCAGAACTTCCTTTGACTGTATCTGTAAAACAGAAAAAATATTGTAATCTTTTGTTTTTAATAAATTTACATTTTCCGTGTTCTGCTTGATTACACGGTCAAGAACAGACTCCATCGTATTTTTCTCCCCTGTTGCATTTCAGCGGAATCGTTTTCTATATAAAAATGCATTCCTGTCCAGACAATGTCCTACTATTACAAAGAAACATTCACAACAATCCGGTCAATCCCCTGTTCGAGATAATCCTGCAATTGTTTTTCATCCCACAGTATTTTCTCATCATATCCAAACAGTGAATTATATCTTCCCACCATTTTCAAATGCTTCGGATATAGAAATACTTTTTTGTTACAATATCTTGGGCAGTTTTCCGGCAACTTTTGTTTTCCCCTGTCACCATATCTGCAAACGGCATAAAGCGTGCAATACTGTGAGGTATTTGTCTGGAAAAAAGGAAGATGCAGGCTGTGGTGTCCATCTGGGATTGTAACCTTATATCCACATGATTCAAATTCAAATCTTTGTATATCGAATGTATTTTTTAAATAATCCTGATAAAATCCACAATTCAAATTATTTTCTGCCAGACTGTCCACATGATTCCCGATACCATGTTTATAAGGTAAACGGACATCTTTTCTACGTTTATTTAACAGAACTCCCAACACTGGTTTTAAGTGTGGTTTTCCCTGCAAAAGTATAGGCATCGCCCAGTCGTTTACGATAATTTCCTCCTGATCCTTGCCTGCCTCTTTTTCTCTGCTTTGGCACCATACTTCAAGTTCCTGCAACAGTTCATCAATCTCTTCCAACAGATGATTCCTAATATATGAGAAGGCAAGCGTCACCGCAAGATTGTTCTCCAACGCTTTCTCCAACACCTGAAACAGCAATTCTTTCCTTGGAAAAAGGTTGTGGCAGAACTGGTTTCCAATGTAGATTCTTGTCACTCTCTTCTTACTCAATGTGTGATGTTCCAGAAAATTGTTTTTCCAGTAATCGTGGCAAAATCTCGTCCAGTCTTTTTGTAGAAAATCATAATATAATTCCGGGCGGTCTATTGTGATGGCGAGCTCGAATTCAGGTAAATCTGTAATATTCCACTTTTTATGCTCCCATGTATTCCTGCACTCCTGTATTCCATCACCAATACAACTGAACCACTCTTTCTTCTGCTCTTCGAAGCTCTCTGCGTAAACTTCGTCCAATTCTGCCGGATAACCAACCATTTTTTCTGAAAGATACGCATCATCTCCTGCGAGTTTTAGCGATATGTAGTTGTCATAATCTGTCACCAGACGCTTTACCTGCTCCCTGTATTCCCCGTTTTTTGTCCACACCGAATAGATAAAGAAAAAGGGCGTCTCCTCTGTTAACTTCATCTCTCTTTCCTTCTCTGCCAACTGCACTTTGCGGTAACAGTCAGCAGAAAAGTCAAAAAAACAAATCTCAAGGCACGCCGCTTTTTCTATTTTTTCCGGTACACGAAACGAAAAACCTTCCTCCGACAGTCCTGTGATTCTGATTTCCAGATGATCACAGAAACCGCCAAGAAGTCCAAATGGAATCATCGGGATTCCGTTTATTTTTTCCATTTATTTTACCAGATTACACTCTTTTTTCATCTTCTCTACAAGGTCTTTTACATACTGCTCGGCATTTTCTACCGGAACTTTCTCCATAAGGCTCTTGTCACGGGTGGAAACTTCCACAACAGACTCTTTTAAGTTACGTGGGCTCACAACAACACGAACCGGAACCCCTAAAAGGTCTGCATCGGAGAATTTATTTCCGGCACTTACGGAGCGGTCATCATAGATTACTTCCACACCGGCATTCTGTAAATTCTCATATAAAGTATCTGCTACTTCCCTGACACCTTCTTTGTCAAGGTTCATCGCACAGATGTGAACCTGCCACGGAGCAATGCTCATTGGCCAGATTGGACCATAATCATCATGATGTGCTTCACAAATGGAAGCTGCCATACGTCCGACACCGATACCATAGCATCCCATGATCGGATTTTTGCTTGTACCGTCTTTGTCCACATAAGTCATGTTCATGGTCTTGGTGTATTTCGTTCCGAGCTGGAAGATGTTACCAACCTCAATACCACGGGAAATGGTCAGTGATTTCTTACCGCAGCATGGGCAGATACCGCCCTCCACAACTTTTGCAAGATCAACATACTCTGCATCCGGGAACTCGCGCTCCATATTCAGGCCTGTGTAATGATAATCTGTTTCGTTTGCACCGCATACGAGATTATTTGTTCCCTTTAAAGAACGGTCGAATAAAACGATGCAGTCTGCATTCTGGTTCACCGGTCCGATAAATCCTGCCTGAATGCCACTCTCCTCTGTGATCACTGCCGGATGGACATCGCAGCCAAGGTAATTGGTCAGCTTTGTCTCATTAATTTCGAGGTCACCACGCACGAAAATGAGAATATATTTGTCATCCGAATTTCTCTGGTAAACAACGGCTTTCATGGATTTCTTTGCATCCACATGTAAAAATTCACAGACCTGTTCAATTGTATGCATCTCAGGTGTATGAACCTTTGTCAGCTCCTGCATAGCCTCTGTCTCGTTCTCTACAATGTTTTCGGCAGCTTCCATATTGGCACGGTAATCACACTCATTACAGATTACGATAGAATCCTCTCCGATTGGAGTTAAAAGCATGAACTCATGGGAAACATTTCCGCCCATCATACCGGAATCAGATTTTACAGAAACCACCTCCGGAATACCTGCTCTTGCATAGATTCTCTCATATGCTTTGTGGCATTTATCATAGTACTGCTCTAAATCTTCCTGGCTTGTGTGGAAGGAGTACGCATCTTTCATTGTAAACTCACGCACACGGATCAGTCCTGCTCTTGGGCGTGCCTCGTCACGGAATTTTGTCTGAATCTGATAGATCATAAATGGATATTTTGCATAGCTCTGTCCATATTCTCTTACTAACTGAACGGCTGCTTCCTCATGTGTCATACCAAGAACCATCGGTGCTCCGTTTCGGTCTGTAAAACGTAAAAGTTCTTTTCCGATGCTGTCATATCTGCCAGACTCCTGCCAGAGACTTGCCGGCATAACAACCGGGAACTGTACTTCCTGTCCATCAATCGCATCCATCTCTTCGCGGATGATCTGCTCGATCTTTCTTGTGATTCTCTTAAGTGGCATATAAGAAGAGTAAATTCCGTTTGCCACATTCTTCATGTAACCGCCGCGGATCATAAGTGCATGGC
>ERZ1034847.465-NODE-465-length-17207-cov-3.791278_pt1 | contig 17207 bp, 16 predicted proteins | sample MGYA00520633_ERZ1034847 | MGnify/ENA primary metagenome ERZ1034847 (study PRJEB33766, sample SAMN09781732) | gut metagenome | biome: gut microbiome | host: Homo sapiens | place: Madagascar | study: EMG produced TPA metagenomics assembly of the PRJNA485056 data set... | reverse complement strand
CCATTATTCCTCCACTTTATCCAAAGGTTCGGTAGCAACAACACCTTCCGGTGAGACATTGATTTTTTCGATTTTCAACTGCGCCGCTTTGAGCTTTTCTTCACAAAATTTTTTTAAAGCCGTAGCTTTTTCATAGGCTTCCACCGCATCATCAAGTTTGATTTTTCCGCCTTCGAGCTCTCGCACAATACTTTCCAGCTGTACCAAAGCCTCTTCAAAACTCAATTTGCTTAAATCTAAATCTTTCATTTTCATTCTCCATTGCCCAACAGCTTAGCTCATTAGTTTATTTTTACAATTAGATTCTGCAACTTATTAAACTATTTATCGGCCAACCCTGCTCTTTAGATTTATAGGTAAAGACGACAAAATATGCTATATTAAAATCACTATGAATTTTCATAGTTTTATTCCTGAAAAAAGCGGTCTGCTGCAACATTGCGGCAGACCTTGACTTTGCTTGACTGTAAAAAATTTTGGGTATATACTGCGCAAAGTTATTTTAAAGGAGTTGAATATGGCAAAAGTTTCATGGCGTCCCGGAACATTGATGGCTCCGCTGCCGCCGGTTTTAGTTTCTTGCGGCACAATGGAAAAGCCGAACGTTATGACAGCGGCTTGGACGGGAGTTTTATGCAGCGACCCGACTTTGGTATACGTTTCGCTGCGCCCATCGCGCTATAGCCATGAAATCATCAGTCAGACAAAAGAATTTGTTATCAATCTGCCAACCGTGGCGCTGGCAAAACAAGTTGATATATGCGGCGTCAAAAGCGGTCGCACAGTAAATAAATTTGAGAGTGCCGGCCTAACCGCCGCGCCATGCACCAAAATTGCAGCTCCGCAAGTTGCTGAATCCCCAATATCGCTGGAATGCCGCGTTTTAGAAATTAAACATCTTGGCACCGATATGCAGCCTGCCACGCATGATATGTTTTTGGCCGAAGTGTTGTCGGTTAATGTCGATGAACAATATTTAGATGAAAATAATGCTTTGCATCTGGAAAAAGCCGGATTATTGGCCTATGCTCACGGTTTTTATTATGCTTTGGGCAAGCAGCTTGGTAAATTCGGCTGGTCTGTAGAAAAGGACACTACCAAACGCAAACGGACAGAAAAAGAAAACACTGAAAAATCTGAAAAGAGAAAAACTTTTACCAAACGCGGTGATTTTAAACGCAAAGATTTTAAGCAAGATTCTGAAGAAGGTAAAAGAGGCAATAAACCGCATCGTTCAAAATTTGGCAAACACTCCCAAGAAGAGCGTAAATTCAAAGAACGCAAAACTTTTAAACGCAGCGCCGAAAACAGCAAGCCTTTTCGCAAAAATAAAACCGCAGAAAACAAAAACTTTGAGCAAAAAGCTCCTCGTAAAACTTTAACCCTCAAAAAATAGGTGGCTTATGGCGGATAAACATATTGATTTCAAGGTTGATTACACAAGTTTATCAGTATACAATGAGTTTAATGCTGATAAATTGCAATATCCGCTGATACTTTCAATACCGCACAGCGGTACCTTTTTTCCACCGGAATTTCTGCAAAATGTACGCTTTGACGAAAAAATTCTGCGCCGTAATGAAGATTTGCTGGTTGATGAACTTTTGAAAAGCGCTGTTGACAAGGGATTAACCACACTCAAAATGAACATTACCCGCACCTTTGTAGACTTAAACCGCGACCGGCTTGAGCTGGATCCGACTATGTTTTATAACTATCCCAAAGAAAAGGATATTTTATATGACAAGCATTGCCGCGTTGGGCTGGGCGTAATTCACCGCATTAACTTTAAACGTGAGAATCTTTATGACGGACTGCTGGATTATCATGAAGCGGAAGAACGTTTAAGCAAGGTTTATGATGTTTACCACAGACGGCTGCAGCAGCTTATCAATAAATGCCTGAAAAAATTTGGTTTCTGTGTGGTGCTGGACTGCCATTCCATGCCGTCTAAAATCTGTTCAATTATTGATGACCGCTCCGGTATTGATATTTGTCTGGGCAATTTGTTCAGCCAAAGCTGCCCGCAGGAATACAGCGATTTCTTAGCCGCGCAATTTTGGGACCATAATTATAATGTACAAGAAAATTGTCCATATTCCGGCGCCTATATCACATTCAACTATTGTCAGCCGCGCCGTAAAATGTACACTCTGCAGCTGGAATTAAACCGCTCGCTTTACGCTGATGAAGATAATCTTTGTAAAAATGCCGAATTTGATGAAGTTGCTGATGAAATAAGCTCTGCAATCATTAACTTTGCCGAATATTTAAAACGCCTTTAATTAAACATTATTGTCAAAAATAACTAACAAGGTGCATGGCTGACTTTTACACACTTTGCAAGAATTTATCACTTTAGACAGATTATATGTTGCAACTTCGCATTTTTCGCCTCTGTTAATATATTCTATCGGTGCGCTTTTTCCGCATAGGCGATACACCCAATTATCCCAGCAATTTGCACCCTTGCAAAATTCCACAGACCAAATCGACTGTTCTTCAACCGGCAGACGAAATAAATTTTTACAGTTTTCAACAGCATCCCTGCCAGCCGGCATATCAAATTGAATATGCGGTCTGATCCATCCATTCCAAGTTCTTATATAAATAAACACTCTGTTACCGAACAAATCCTTATTATTGTTATCCAGCGCTTCCGCAGACAAAGCTCCCGTGCTTTTTAACACCGGTACAATATTTTCGTCTTGTCCTCCACTGCCGTATGCCTTGCCGTATTGACCTTGAGATTTATACATTTCTTTAATATTAAAAATCAGCGTTTCTATCTGATACAACCATTTATTATGCTTAAAACTGGATATGGCCTTAGAGTAACCGGCAACTCCGCCCACAGACAGCACTGCGATTATGGCCAGTACGCCTAGCATTTCTATCATGCTGCGACCGACACAATAACCTGTTACACTTGGCTTTGAGCGAAGCGAATTCGCCGAATGCCCATGATGGTACATCCATTTCAATAAACTATTTTTCAAATTCTCATACATATTTCTAACTCCGTTTATTGTCATATAAAAACAAAACCCACCAAAAGGGCGGGCGGATGTTAGCAAACCGTATACGAGTAAACGGCTCGGCTTATTCAGCACATAGCCATATTCAGCCGACATCCGCCTATCAGACAGAAATCGGCATATAAGATTTTAAGTCGCTTATGCTCTGCGACTACTCGTAAAAGGGTTGCTACGCCCCAGACAGACTATTGTCTATCCATTTATAATTTTATACTGAACCAACCATAAAAGTAAAGATTAAATAACAAAAAACGCCGTACTTTTTTATAATACGGCGGTTAATTTCAGTAAAACGCAAATTATTGGGCGTTAATCAAAGTAATTTCGACACGGCGATTTTGAGCCTTGCCTTCAGTTGTGGCATTAGAGGCAATCGGATTAGATGAACCGGCGCCGTAAGAACTGATACGACTGCCCTGCACTCCGCGCAAAGCCAAATAATTTGCAACGGCTGCGGCACGGCGTTCTGATAGCGGCTGATTGATTTTATCATTGCCTGTACTGTCAGTATAGCCTACAACTTGCAATCTGGTTTTGTCATATTCTTTAGCAACTAAAGCAACTGAATCAAGCACACTGTTTGCCGAAGTTTTAATTGTCGATTCGTTAGTGTTGAAAGTTATGCTGTTCGGCATAATCAGACGTACATTATCGCCGTCACGCGCAACCTGCACGCCTGTTCCTGTTAATTTTTGACGCAGTTTGCTGGCTTGAATATCCATATATCCCCCAGCTGCCGCACCTGTAGCTCCGCCGATACCGGCACCAATCAAAGCACCTTTTTCACCGCCGATTAAAGCACCGATACCAGCACCTGCAGCGGCGCCGATACCTGTTCCCCACGCAGTTTTTGCCACTTTACTTTCGCCGGTGTAAGGATCTGTAGCACAAGCAGACATAAAACATGCTGCAACCAAACTTAAAATTATTTTTTTCATTTTTATCTCCTTAAAAATTTGCAATACGAGCCAAAGCCTCTTCAACTTTAGCCTTGTTTTCCAGGGCTTCTGCCTGACGGCGTTTTTCTTCGGCAACCACAGCTGCCGGAGCTTTAGCCACAAAGCTTTCATTACTCAGCTTACGGCTGTAGCCTTCCAAGTTTTTATTTAATGTTTCCAATTCTTTTTGCAAACGAGCGCGCTCTGCCTCAAAATCAACAACACCTTTCAGCGGAATCAAAATTGCGGCTTCGCGACTGACGGTCTGTACCATATCTTTAGTAACTTCTCTATTTTCTAAAGCCTCAAGTTCTTCCAAACGAGCCAATTTGCAAATCAAAGCTTTTTGACGTTCCACCGCAGTCAAAGTTTCGGCAACAGCATCTTTTACATACGCATGCAGCTTAGCGCCTGCCGGCAAGTTCATTGATGAACGCAAAGAACGAATTGCCGAAATAATATCTATAGCACGGTCAATTTCATTTTTATCAGCAGCGTTTACATTTTCGTCTACCGGCCATGCAGCGTGAATCAGCTTGCCGGAACGGGCGGTAAGATTATCCCACAATTCTTCGGTAATAAACGGCATAAACGGATGCAGCATTATCAAAATTCTATCCAAAGTCCAAGCAGTTACCGCACGAATTTCATTAATTTCCGCAGCATTTTCGCCATAAAAAATTGGCTTAATCAGTTCAATATACCAATCACAGAATGTCCCCCAAACAAATTGGTAAACTGCATTTGCCGCATCGGAAAAGCGGAAATTGTTTAAGTTTTCCGTAACTTCGGCCGAAGCTTCTTTAGCCTTTGCCATAATCCACTTACTGATTTCCAGTTTTACTGATTTAACTTCAAAATCTTTTACGGAGTAACATTCATTCATCTCACAGAAACGAGCTGCATTCCACAATTTTGTAGCAAAGTTACGGTACCCCTGAATGCGGGAATCAGACAAATTGATATCGCGTCCCTGAGTTTCCATTGCCGCCATAAAGAAGCGTAAAGCATCGGCTCCGTATTTTTCGATTGTTTCCATCGGATCAACCGTATTGCCTTTGGACTTACTCATCTTACGACCTTGCTCATCGCGCACCAAACCGTGAATATAGCATTTTCTAAACGGCACACGTTTCATCATATACATACTCATCATCATCATGCGGGCAACCCAGAAGAAAATGATGTCAAAACCGGTAACCAAAACCGAAGTAGGGTAAAATGTTTTCAAAAATTCGGTTTCATCCGGCCAACCCATAGTTGAAAACGCCCATAAGCCGGAAGAAAACCAAGTATCCAAAACATCGGTTTCACGGGTCAATTCAACTTCTTTGCCATAGTACTTGGCAGCAGCTGCCTTGGCTTCGTCTTCATTCTCTTCACAGAAAATTTCGCCGTCCGGTCCATACCAAATCGGCATTTGATGTCCCCACCACAGCTGACGAGAAATACACCACGGCTGAATATTACGCATCCATTCAAAATAGGTTTTTTCATAGCTCTTCGGCACAAACTGCATATCGCCGTCTTCCACAGCTTTAATTGCATCAACAGCCAATTTCGGAGCATCAACAAACCATTGATCGGTCATCAAAGGTTCAATAACCACACCACTGCGATCGCCGTACGGAATAACCATCGGGTGGTCTTCTATTTTATCCATCAATCCCAATTCGGTCAATTTTTCGATTGTCTTAGCACGAGCTTCCATCGTAGTTAAACCGGCATACGGAGTATTTTCATTCAAAGTGGCATCTGGATTCAAAACGTTAATCATCGGCAGATTGTGGCGCTTGCCGACTTCAAAGTCGTTAAAGTCATGCGCCGGAGTAATTTTTACGGCACCTGTACCTTTTTCAGGGTCAGCATGCTCATCGCCGATAATCGGAATCACGCGGTTAATAATCGGAATAATGCAGTTTTTACCAATTAAATGCGCCAATTTCGGATTCTCTTTGGAAACAGCCACCGCCGTATCGCCGAACATAGTTTCCGGACGGGTAGTGGCAATATGGATATATTCACCATCTGCACCCTCAATCGGATATTTATAGTAATACATTTTGCCGACAGTTTCTTTTTGCACTACTTCCAAATCTGAAACAGCCGTACCCAGCTTAGGATCCCAGTTTACCAATTTCTTCGCTTTAAAAATCAAACCATCTTTATACAGCGAAACAAAAATTTTACGCACCGCGCGGGAAAGTCCCTCATCCATTGTAAAGCGCTCGCGGCTCCAATCACAGGAAGCCCCCAAACGACGCAGCTGGCGGCAAATTGTTCCGCCGGATTGTTTGCGCCATTCCCAAACTTTTTCAATAAACTTTTCACGCCCCAAATCGTGGCGGGTAATCCCTTCTTTGGCTAAATTGCGTTCAACCACCATTTGTGTGGCAATACCTGCATGGTCTGTCCCCGGCTGCCACAAAACTTTTTTACCCTGCATACGGTTATAGCGGATTAAAATATCTTGCAAAGTATCATCCAGCGCATGTCCCATGTGCAAAACACCGGTTACATTCGGCGGCGGAATCACAATCGAAAACGCTTCATTTTTACTTTTCATATCTGGCTTAAAATCGCCGTCATTTTCCCATTTTTCATAAATTTTTTCTTCAAAGTCTTTTGGATTATAGTTCTTTTCTAACATTTTTCATTATTCCGTTTTTACGTTATTTTTTCAGTAATTACACAAAAAATTCGGGAGGAAAATAGACCGTTCAGGCCAAAGAATTTTCCTTTACGCACACTCGATCATCTAAATTGTCATTTGAGTTCGACACATCTGTTTTTACCGCGCGTTTAGCAAAATATATCTGATATTTTTTCATAATTTTTTTAGCCACATCATTAAAATTCCATATTCCGAGCTGATACGGAATATCTTCGCGCTTTACCATCATATTTTTGGACAATTCAAAAACCTCGTCCTCTTCTTCTTTTTGAGGTTCAAATACCGGTTCTTTCTTTTGTTTTTCCGGCAAAAACTGTTCAAAATATTTATGCTGTTCCTTGTCAATAATCGCCTCACGGATTGACTTTAGAATGGAATCAATAGATGCGTCTTCCGACTTTGCCATAAAATTATGCCTCAAGTTAAAAATTAAACCTGAGGCATAATAGCAAAATTTATTTTATTTAGCAATAGCTTTGCTTTATTTATCAATGGATAAAGTCAGCCATTTTCCTTTAGTATTTTGATAATGACCTTCTGCATCGTAATAATTAACTTTCAAAGCCAATTTCTGAGCGGTCAGCTTACCCATTGACTGCATAAGCTGCAAACCGGAAACATAGTAATCATGCAAAGCTTTTACTTCATTAACCTGAGAAGTCAGCAAAGTCTGATATGCATTTAACACATCTAAAACCGTGCGGTTTCCCAAAGCCTCTTCCTTTTGTGTGCCTTCCAAAGCAATAGCCGAAGCTTTAACCTGAGCTTGAATAGAAGTGATGTTAGACTTGTTTGCCTGCATAGACTGCCAATAGCTCGTCACACCGGCCACAACGGCGCGTTCTGCTTCCAACACGCCTTCCTGAGCCTGCCATTTTTGATATTTGCTCTTGCGGATTTTTGCACGGGTTGCACCGCCGGTATAAAGAGGCACATTCATATCCAAAGAATATTGAGTGCTGGTTGTACTCGGATTTTTAGCCATATCATGATTGGACTGTGTGGTTTTGCCGCTTGAAGCCGTAAAGCTTACATCCGGCAACAAAGCGCCTTTATTGCTGTTGACGTTATAAGAAGCTGAGTCCAGCTGTTTTTTAGCGGCAAGCAAAGAGTAGTTGTTGCTGCGGGCATAATTCATAGCCTCGTCAAAGCGAGTCGGAAACATTTTAGTAATAGAAGCCGGATTCTGCAAGTCTCTCGGTTCTTTACCGACTATTTGCAAATAGGTGGCTTTGGATACAGCTAAATTACCTTCGGCGGAAATTACATCTGATTGTGCTTGTGCATAGCTGGCGCGGGACTGAGCCACATCAGTACGAGTAACCTCGCCGACATCAAAACGAGCTAAAGTCTCATCCAGCTGTTTTTTCAGCAGACGTTCATTATTTTTTTGCAGGCGGACGATTGCTTCATCGCGCATAACATCTAAATACGCTGTGGAAGCGCCAAACAGCACTGTCTGTTCTACTGCATACAAATCCTGAATACCGGCTTTTGCGGCGGAGTCTGCAGCTTTTACAGCGTTATATGTCGAAAATCCGTTAAATATCGGCTGAGTAATACTGCCGTTATAGCCTTTCTGATATCCGTCAACCGTATTGCTGCCTGTTTTTCTGACATGTGTATCCGAATAGTTGCCGTTTACACCGATTGTCGGACGGAACCCTGAACGGGCAGCAGCTGCATCTTCATTGGTTGCACCGCTGGCTGCGCGCTGTCCATGCAATGTCGGATTGCTGTTATAAGCTTCGCTCATCGCTTCATAAATTGTATCTGCGTTTGCGTTGGCACAAATAAATGCACTCAACGAAACGGCTAAAAGTAACTTTTTATTCATTGCTATCACTCTGTATAAATTCCTTATTTCCACATTTTCAGCTATAAAGCCAAAAAATTTAAAAATCAAACAATATCTTCTTTTCAAAAATAAAAATGTTATATTGTTAAGTAATTTTCAATCAATTTCGGATAGTGTCCGGTATAAAAAGGTATGTTAAAAATTATGGGAGATAAAACTGTGGTAACAGAGAATAAAAGTGTCATGGATGAAATTGACCGCGCTCGTTTAAAACTTTCTATCGAGCATTATGCAAAATATTTTATCGGAAAGCGCAACTGCGAACTGACTAAAGAAGAAGCTTTTAAGGTTATTGCCTTGGCCGTCCGCGAATTTGCCATGGATAGAATGTATGACACCATTGCCCGCTATAACAAGCAAGGCACAAAACGCATTTACTATTTATCTATTGAATATTTAATCGGCCGTTCACTTGAAAACAACCTTTATAACCTTGGCCTATATGATATCTTAAAAGACATTAAAATTGAAGGGTTCCCTGACTTTTCATTAAGCGATATTTTTGATGCTGAATATGACCCTGCCCTCGGAAACGGCGGCTTGGGACGCTTGGCCGCTTGCTATATGGATTCTATGGCTTCGCTGGGTATTCCCGGATTCGGCTACGGTATCAACTATGAATACGGACTGTTTAAGCAAAAGTTTGAAAACGGCTATCAGGTGGAACAAGCCGATAACTGGCTGGGCGAGGATTCGCCGTGGCAGTTTGCCCGCACCGACCGCACAGTTACGATTCCAATCGGCGGTAATGTAGAAATGTATAACAAACCGGACGGCAAAGTCAGCTACGTTTGGACCAACACCCATACCTTATACGGCGTGCCGTATGATTTTCCGGTTGTCGGGTATAACGGCAAATCCGTAAACTATCTGCGTTTGTTCTCGGCTAAAACCGATGACGAGCTGGATTTAAACATCTTTAACAACGGCGGCTATATTGAAGCTGTACGCGATAAAATCCGCACCGAAACCATTTCAAAAGTTCTGTATCCGTCCGATAACATTGAGCAAGGCAAAGAGCTGCGCTTAACACAGCAATATTTCTTTGCTTCTTGTGCTATTCAGGACATTATCCGCCGCTTTATGGAAAAAAGCAACGATTTCAAAAAAATGCCGGATTATGTCTGCATTCAGCTGAATGATACTCATCCGGCTTTGGCGATTGTTGAAATGATGCGTCAGCTCATTGATGTTTACGGGCAGGAATGGGACGATTCATGGGAAATCGTTACTAAGATTTTTGCCTATACCAACCATACCTTATTGCCTGAAGCTTTAGAAAAATGGAGCAGTTCCATTATCCGCCGCTTTTTGCCGCGCCATTTGCAGATTATTTATGAAATCAATCGCCGCTTTATGGAATTTGCCCGCAGCCGCTTTGGCGAAGATTCCTACAAATTAGGCAAAGTTTCTATTGTTGACGGCGAAGGCGACAATCAGGTTATCCGCATGGCAAACCTCTCTATTGTCGGTTCATTTTCAATAAACGGCGTGGCCAAACTGCACTCGGAATTGGTTAAACATTCTCTGGTGCCGGAATTTTATGAACTGTGGCCTGAAAAATTCACGAATGTAACTAACGGCATAACCCCTCGCCGCTGGATGCTGCGCGCCAACCACGATTTGGCCAACCTGATTTCCGATAAAATCGGCACTTCATGGATTACGGACTTAGACCAGTTGCACAACATTGAAAAATATTCTGAAGACAAATCATTTTTGAATGAATTCTTGAAAATCAAAAATGAAAATAAGCAACGATTGGCTCAAAAAGTATACCGTGCAACCCGCATTATGGTAGACCCGAACAGTATGTACATTGTGCATGCTAAGCGTATTCACGAATATAAACGCCAGCTGATGACCGTTTTGCAGATTATCGGCGATTATTTGGCGATTACCCGCGACAATGTCCGCCCGATTACGCCGAAAACCTATATTTTTGCCGGCAAGGCCGCACCGTCATATACTTTTGCCAAACTTATCATTAAACTAATAAACAATGTGGCTGAAGTAGTTAATAATGATGAACGTGTAAACGAATTTTTGAAAGTTGTCTTTATTCCTGACTATAAGGTTTCAGTTGCCGAATATCTGATTCCGGCTGCTGATGTCAGCTGTCAGGTGTCCACCGCCGGCTTTGAAGCTTCCGGTACCAGCAATATGAAATTTGCCTTGAACGGAGCTTTGACAATCGGCACATACGACGGCGCCAATATTGAAATACGCGAAGCTGTCGGCGAAGATAACTTTTATCTGTTTGGCCTGACCGATGAGCAGGTGCGCGGCAAACGCATGACCTATAATCCGCGTGAACTATATGAAAAGTCAGACTATATCAAACGCATTTTGAATGCCGTAAATTCCAGCATGTTCTGTGAAAAAGACTATCCGCAGCTGTTCCGTCCGATTTTTGATACTTTGCTTGGCAGCGACTACTACTTTATTTTGGCAGATATAGAAGCATTCAACAATGCTATTCATCAAGCAGAACACGACTATAACAACAAAGAAAAGTGGGCTAAGAAAGCTTTGGTTAATGTTGCTCGTATCGGTAATTTTTCCAGCGACCGTGCGGTTATGGAATACGCCGATAGAATATGGCATATTAAACCGGTTGAAGATTAACCCTCCCAACAAAAAATCTCCTTTATTCTCTGGAATAAGGGAGATTTTTTATTGGATTTTTATTGACATTTATAAACATTACAGTAGACTGACAGCAATATTTTACATTTATGACAATTATTAACATTTTTTTATAATCTTTTAATATTTACAACTATGAAAACTTTTAGTAAATGCTTTGTTCCCGCAATATTTTTGAGCGGAGCAAATTTCTTTTGTTTTTTAACTGCCAAGAAACTTGAGTGCAGTGACAAAGAAAAAGAGAACAAAAAGGATCATTCTTCTAAGGATGATAGTTCCACAGACAGCTCCAGCAGTGACTATGAAAGTTCAATGACTATGCCGAGCGAATGGGCTGTTTTTCTCTAAACTGTCCATAACATCTAAAAAAGAGGCCGTACATAAAGCTACCGCCTCTTTTTTTTATTTCTTCCTCAAATCAATCAATTTACTGAAGTATATTTAATCATATTTCAGACAAATATTAAAATGGGCAAATCCGGTTTCGGTAAATACCATTTTACATTTTTGGCGCATTTCAGCCATAGCAGCATTTTTTAAAGAATTTCCAGAATACAAAGTAATGCCGGTGTCACCGTTAGGACTTGTAGATGTTGAATCCATTTTCCAAAAATCTATTCTTGATACTTCATTGGCTGCTTCTTTAGCTACTTGAAGCAAATTATTGCAAAATTCTTCTTCCGATAAATTCAAGGCTGTACCGCCCATTTTTATAATTTAAAATGCAGAACAAGCTGGCAAGCTCTGTCTGAATTGCATTTTTTGCAAAAATCATAAATTTCATTCGGCTTAGCCGAGCCGATTTTTATATTTTTAACATTATAACCGCCGAAACTGTCATCGCTGCCGCGGCTTTCAACCTGTTTTATATATGGAGAAACAGCCTGCGCTTGTTCCAAAAACGTCACACAATATTGCTGCTTTAACCGGCTTGATTTTTCTGCCGAATAAATATCAAACATCAAAAGATATTCCAACAATGAACTTTTTGTTCCGTCTTCATTACTCCACTTGCTTTCGGTAAAATAAACATAGATAAGATTATCTGCAAAATCTTTAATCAGAGATGAACTTGCCTTTTTCATGCCGTCTGGAATAACTCCCATTGCCTCCATAATATCAGCTGTCGGCACCACTTTCTTTGTCGTATTATATTCACGCAGAAAATCATCTTTTAAATTAACACACTGTAAAAAAAGCTCAGCTAATTGTTCTTTCTGCCGACTGATTTTCCACAGTTCCATCGCCTTTGAATAACCGGCAATGCCACCCACGCTCAGCACGCCGATAATCGCCAGAACTCCCAGCATTTCTATCATACTGCGGCCATGTTCAAAATTCTTATACATATTGCTAACTCCGTAAATTGTTACATAAAAACAAAACCCGCAATCTACAGAAAGCGGGCGGATGTTAGTAAACCGTGCAATATCAAACGGCTCGGCTTATTTGGCCGATAGCCTTATTTAGCCGACATCCGTCCAACAAACAGAAAATCGGCATAACTAATTAAAGTCGTTTATGCTCAACGACTGATATTGCACAGGGTTACTACGCCCTAAAAACGCTATCGCGTTTTCGGTATCAATTTAACTAAACAAACCAGAAATGTAAATACAAAAAAGACAGTTCCAATCAATGAACTGTCTTTTTTGAATCTATAGCTGTTTCAGCTACTGTACATTGCCGAATGGATTTACATCTTTTTCATCAGGCGTAGCACGCAAATCAAACATATTGATTACCGGCACGCAGATAAAAATAGAAGAAAATGTACCGATAATGATACCTGTCGTAATCACAAAGGCAAAACTGCGCAGAGCATCGCCGCCGAATATCAACAGAGCCGCAGAGGCTAAAAATGTGGTAATACCTGTCAAAATCGTACGAGAGAAAATGTCGTTAATACTCTTATTTAACAAGTCATACTGCGGCATTTTTTTGTATTTCTGCAGATTTTCACGAACACGGTCATAGGTTACCACTGTATCATTTACTGAATAACCGGCCAAAGTCAAAATAGCTGCAATGGTGGTTAAGCTGAAGTCTAAATGAAAAATAGAAACTAAACCGACGGTAATCAGCAAATCATGAAACAAACCAAGCAAGGCCCCGACAGCAAATTTCCATTCAAATCTGAACCAGATATAAAGGCTTATGGCTAGCATTGCGAATACAGATGCCAAAATACCTGATAGTTTCAGCTCGTCACCTACCTGAGGACCAACCGATTCAATTCTTTCAAAGGTAAAATCATTTTCCAGCATTTCTTTAATCTGCTTAACGGCAACACGCTGACTTTCTTCATCAGCGTTATTAGCCTGAGCTCTAATCATAAGTTCATCTTGAGCATCGCCGAAAGATTGCAAATTAAGTTCGTCCAAATTTAAGGTATCCAATTCATGACGAACCTTATCCACATCAACCGGTCCGTTTTTACTTTTAACTTCAATCAGCACGCCGCCGGAAAAATCAATGCCGTAATTAAAACCGCGAACGGCAACACTGGCGATAGATGCGGCAAGCAAAACGGCAGACAAAGCGTATGCCAACTTGCGGTAGCCCAAAAAATCAATACTTGTATCTTTTATAATCCAACTAAATATTTTCATTTTTTATTATCCTTTTCTTTTATAGTGGAAGTTTAGTCGGTTTAAATTTAGCCATCCAAGCTTCTACGAGCAAACGGCTTACCGTTACTGATGTAAACATAGATGTAATGATACCGATAATCAAAGTTACGGCAAAACCTCTGACCGGTCCGCTGCCGAAATAGAACAATACAAAACCGGCTACCATTGTTGTCAAATTAGAGTCGACAATCGTGCGGTAAGCTTCGGTAAAGCCCAAAGTAATGGCATCACGGATAGAGCGGCCTTTGTTTACTTCTTCACGCATACGTTCAAAAATCAAGATGTTGGCGTCAACAGCCATACCCATAGTCAGGATAATACCGGCAATACCAGGCAAGGTTAAAGTTGTGCCGATAAAACTCATAATACCGAGCATCAAAACAATATTCAGCAACACTGTAATATCAACCATTACGCCAAACAAGCCGTATGCGGCAACCATAAACACAACCACCGCAATCAAACCAACGATGGAAGCAATAACACCATCATGAATAGAATCAGCTCCCAAACCGGCGCCGACTGTTCTTTCTTCCATAACTTCCAGCGGAGCAGGCAAAGCGCCGGAGCGCAGCAGCAGAGCCAAATCGTTGGCTGATTTTGTGGTAAAGTTACCGGTAATGATACCGCTGCCGCCGGTAATCGGCCCTTGAATATTTGGAGCGGAGATAACCTCATTATCCAAAACAATAGCCAATCTTTCACCGACATGGTTGCTTGTAACTTCACCAAATTTACGTCCGCCCAAAGTATTGAAACGGAAACTTACAACCGGCATACCGTCGGCAAATGAAACGCGGGCATCAGTAAGATTTTCGCCGCCGACTACCGGCTTTTTGATAACCACATACTGTTCGCCTTCCGAACCGTTCATTACACGTGAAGTTTTGCTGATTTTACCGCGTTTAGCCTGAGCCACGCTGGTGGTTTCATCTACCAAGTGGAAAGACATTTTAGCGGTTTTACCCAAAAGGATTTTCACGCTTTCCGGATTCTGCACGCCCGGCAGTTGAACCAAAATACGGTCTGTACCCTGCCCCTGAATGCTTGGCTCTTTGGTGCCGAGTTCATCAATACGGCGGCGCACAATACCGATAGATTGGTCAATTACCTGATATTTCAAAGCAGTAATAGCCTGTTCGCTATAGGTAATTGTCACCAAACCTTCGCCGTTGGCGTCATCTGTCACCTCCAAACCTTGATCAAGCTTGCGAAAAGCTTCTTTTGCCTTGTCGCGGGCGGCATAATCAGAAATTTTTACGAATACGCCTTTGTCCGAAGATTTTAAATCCTGATAGCGAATTTTATGTTCGCGCAAAGATTGACGCACAGAATCTTCAAGCGTGCTCATTTTATCTTTGAGAACATCATCCATTTTAACTTGCAGCAGCAAACTGGAACCGCCTTGCAAGTCCAACCCCAAACTAATCGGCTGCCACCACTTTGGTAGATTCTGCGGATTCGATAAAATATTTGGAATCGCAAAAAACACGCCAACCAAGCAGATACCGATGATAATTAAAATTCTTTGCAGAGATAACTTATACATCTGATATTCCTTTTATTTTGTTTTTTTAGCTTTTGTTTTAACAGGCTTTGTTTCGGCCTGTTTTGTTTCTGGAGCAACAACGCCGCTGATAGTCATGCGTTCAACCGCCACATTTACGCCTGCAGCAATTTCCACCGTAACTTCCATACCGTTAAGCTTGGTAATTTTACCATAGATACCGCCGCTGGTCAAAACTCTGTCACCGACTTTCAATCCTTCCGCCATCGCCGTATGTTCCTTCATTTTTTTGGTTTGCGGACGAATGAGGAAAAAGTAAAAAATTATTAAAATCAAACCGAGCTGTGTCAATGTAACAGCCATAGAACCGCTTTGCATTCCGGCCTCTCCGGCCGCGGCAAAAGCATTACTAATCAGCATATTTTTCTCCTTTCACATAAATTTATGCCATAGTTTTACATCAATTTATTGTGAGAAAAAACTAAAATTTCAAGTTATTAACGGAATTTTTAAGCTTCACGGAAGGTATGGGCGCGGATTTACGGCTTTTTTACCGGAACGAACTTCAAAATGCAGCTGCGGCGTAGTCACGCTGCCGGTACTGCCTACAGTGGCGATTTTTTCGCCTCGTGTAACTTTCTGTCCTTTTTTAACAAACAGCCTGTCGTTATGAGCATAAGCCGTTATCCAACCGTCGACATGCTTAATCAAAATCAAGTTGCCAAAACCTTTAAGTTCGTTGCCGGCATAGGCGACTGTACCGGAATCTGCGGCCTTTACATTAGTTCCCAGCGCTGCTTTAATATTTATGCCGTCGTTTTTGCGGCCGCTGCCTAAATTACCATAGCCTGATATAATCGTTCCCCTAACCGGCCAGTCAAATTTTGTTTTGCGGGCTTTAGGAGCCACATAGCTATCGGTTATCGGCGCCGATTTTGCGGGCGTGTAAGCAGTTTTAACTGTTGAAGAAACAGAATTTGCCGTTGAAGCAGAAACCGAAGAATATGAAGCGGACGGAACTGTTCCCACCGAAGCCGGCAGCACTAATCTGTCGCCGATATTCAAAGAATACGGCGTCTGCATATTATTAACCCGGCTTAGCGAAGTCACATCAACATTATGCTGACGGGCAATGCTATAAAGCGTATCGCCGCGCTGCACTATGTGATATTGCTTTGCCGGCAGATTTAAGCTTTGTCCTACTCGCAAAGTATATGGCGCATGCAAATTATTGGCGTTAATCAAATCTTTCAACGGTACACCGTAACGGCGGGAAATGCTATAGAGCGTATCGCCGCGCTGAACCACAACGGAATTGCCGGAACCCCAGCTGTTCCAAACCCAATTTCGCCCGACACATCCGGTCAGACAAAACAGCATTGCCGCCATGCCTAAAAATTTTTTAATGCCGGTTGCTGCGTTTAACATTATTTTTTATCTCTTGTTCCAATTCCATAGCGATGAATCGCTCGGCTGTTACTCAAATATTTGCGGGTGCGCGAAAGCATATTCTCGGCTTCGTCATTATTCTTGCGACGAGCGTAATAAATACAGACCATACCGGCATTTACCTTATCCACATTCAGTTTGCGGATATTTCCTATCAATTTTTCCCACAAAGTCTGCGTCAGTTCTCCAATTTTATCGTCAGGAAATTTTTCTAAAACAATACCGATTTTAGTGTGTTCAAAGCGCCCGATTTTAGCGTCTTTTCCCGTACTTTCAATGCATGCATCCGCCGCCAGACGCAGCATTTTGTCACCGGTTTCAAAGCTGAATCCTTTATTGATAAAATTATAGATATCAGCCAATTCCACCACAATCAGCAGCAGCGGCCGATTATAGCGGTTACAAATTTTTACGCGTTCGTCCAAATACTTATAAAAACTTTCTGCGTTCTAAATATCGCC
>ERZ1034847.463-NODE-463-length-17321-cov-7.403452_pt1 | contig 17321 bp, 11 predicted proteins | sample MGYA00520633_ERZ1034847 | MGnify/ENA primary metagenome ERZ1034847 (study PRJEB33766, sample SAMN09781732) | gut metagenome | biome: gut microbiome | host: Homo sapiens | place: Madagascar | study: EMG produced TPA metagenomics assembly of the PRJNA485056 data set... | reverse complement strand
ATATTCCTTTCTGCCTTAAGAGGCGTATAAAATTCAAAGTTACGTCACAAAATAAAACAATATATGAGTGAACGTTAGCGTTTTTAATAATGGAATGGTATAATCAGAGTAGTCAATCAAAGTACGAGGGAGAAATATTATGGAGCAAGTTGCAAAATGTAAATCTTTAGTAGCCATTTTCAGAGATGATAAAAAAATGTTAGATGGTCCACATGAGGTTGGCTTTGATATAGAAAAAGACAAGGCTTTTCATATTGATGTAGAACAATGCGGAATCAGAAAAATTTCATTAACTTCAGATGTGGATGTTTCTGTATTTGATTTATATGCATTATTTTCACGCATTGAAAGATTGATAATGCTGTTTGATGGGGCTTTTATTTCTTTATCAGAAATTCAATTATCTAAGTCTGATACTGTTGATGAAAAGATTTTACATTCATGTGAAGAACATTTTATGAAGAGGCGTTTATCTTATTTCATGTCTGCTGATTTTTGTAACTACAGTATAGAGAAAATGCTTGGATTTGACTCTATCATTACAGCGGATTTGTATTGTAAATGGGAAAATTTGCTTGATGAATTAGATGTGGTGCATCAAATGTATCTCTATTCTTTAAGTAATAGTGGAATGACGGTAGATATTAAGTGTGCATTTTTGATTGAATTAGCAGAGCCACTTGTTGAAATCGTAAAAAAGCATACTAATTTTTATGCTTCATTAACACCAGGAACTCGTGGGACATCTCTTAAAAACTGTTTGGATGCATTGATTACGAAATATGGTGTAGATATTTTCGAAAGGGAATTATCAAATGACTATGAAAAGTTTTTATCAGCGTTGGTCAATAGTAGAGTTCGAATAATGCATATTAAGCGTGAACAGAAGGGTGTGTATTTTAATGGGGCGGAATCGGTTTTATATGCTTTGAAAATGAGCTTATTATACCGAAGAATAATGTTTGAAGTATTAGGTATAGATGAAGTGAATTACAGAGATAACTTAAAAAAGTGCGTTTCAAGATTGGATAAATGGAATGATACTTTGGATAATTTTTTGATAAAGTTATCTAAATAAAGATTGCTTTGAGCCTTATAAGGACAATGTGAGATAAAATGATGAATGGAGAAAATAAACGATGAAATGTATTTATTGTAATTCAGAAGCAGAACTAACATCATCTGACATTATAACTTATGCAATTACAGGAGCAAAGCTAACCAAATCCTTTGTTTGTAAAACACATAATGCATTTACAAATGATAATTATGAGAAAAAATTTGTAGCTGATTTGGATTTTTTCAGAAATCATTTAGATTTTAAGACTCGTGATGGAAAACCAATTCAGTATAAGGCAGATATATCAGTTGATGGAACAGAGCTACACAATGTTAAAATCAGTAATAGAGAGTCTCTATATGCACCTAAAGAGGTTGTTGCAGGATTTGATGATAGTGGCAATAAAATTTTAATGGCGCCTATGGAAACGTTAGAAAAAATCAGCAAAGGTAAAGCCTCTGCGGTTGATATAAGCGATGTAACATTGCATAAAACTATTACGGCAGACAGTTTTCTGGGATTTCATGCAGTTCACAGTATTGCTAAAATGGCGTATGAATGGTATTGCTATGTTAACAATATCGAAGGATTTAAGGCAGAGTACAAAGATATTGTAGATTATATATTAGGAAATAGTGATGGTGATTTCGTTGATATTATAATTGATGGGAACTATTATCATGCGATTGACAAATTATCTGAAATAGGAACAAATGCTTTCTTTCAATACGATGATGTTGATGGTTATAAATATGTTGTGTTTGATTTTTGGAAAACGATTGCATATAGAGTAAGAATTTGCAAATTGCCTCATGGAGCAACAATTGATACAAAGGCTTTTATTTTTGAACTATATCTGTATCATATAGACGAAAGTAAATCAAAGACTGTATTTGGTGCGTATTCTCTTGACAGTAAAAGAAAGACTGCGTTTGTCACAATTAAGCCGAAAAATGTTACTATTGATTTATGGAGAAACTTCGTAAAGCGTATCGAAAAGATAATGTCAACTATGGTTTTGTCGGTACATACTTTGAAAAGAGAAGTAGATGAACTTTCTTCTAAGTTGAAGAAGTATGATGCAGGAATAATAGATGTAGCTCGGCTGTTGGGATTTGAAGAAAATAACATTGTTACTACGATTGAAATAATTAGCCAGTTGCAATTAAATAAAGACAAATATGATGTGACGAAATCATTTAATCAAAATTTGCCTATAATCTTAAATTTAAATAGCGATACCATAGCAAGAACACAGGAAGATAAAATGGAATTTATAAAACCTTTAGTGGTAATGGATAAAGAAAATAAGTTGTCTGAATATATATGGAACGGAATACATGTATTTAATGAGATATATGAGAATGAAATGAAGTTGACAAAATAGAATGTTTTTTACATAGCCGAGAGGTTTTCATTTAGCGAAAGCCCCTTGGCTTTTTCTATTTCTGGAGGTGATTTTATCCATTGAGAACTAACCGACCCTATGTGCAGATTGACCTGTTATCCTATCTGCGGGAGTTTGAGCCGAGCAATCTTGTTAAGGTCAAAGGCACATGCAATGTGTACTGCACCGCAGAACACGACAGCTTAAATCGGAAGATTATTTCAGAATCGAGAAATATTGTTATGAGTGAATCAAAAATAATATCGGACAGAATATGATAGTTATCTGTAATGAATAAAATTTAACAACGCAGCGTTAGAGCGTATGGGAAAACCTGTACGCTCTAATTTTTTAATTCATAGGAAATTCCTTCCTATGAATTAAAAACGCTTCGCGAGGATTGCACTGTTACAATTTCCCCCATCTCCCCCATCTCATACTTTGGATGATTGACATTTGTCTTGACTGTGGATATACTGAAGACAGTGGTAGAAATTTTTATAGGTAATTACGAAACAAGTTCGCAATCTTGATTGAAAACAAGGATAGAATCCTGCAATGCAGGATTCTTGGAATGGAAGGTGGCAGTCATTCATTTAGGGCATGACAAAAAGGCTTCATAGTTAGTATGAAGCAGAAAAATTTATAAAATCTCAATTTTAAGCAATCAAAGGCTTAAGACTTCGAATGTATTGATGTTGATGAATTTTATCAGCAACGATTACTGTAACAAGTTGAGCTATGCCAGCCAAAAGTAAATCGGCATGAAGCGTTTTTTCGTTCTGGGTTTTACGATTAGCTACGCAAAAGCTGTCTTTAAAGTGGTTAATAGATTTTTCAACGTTTACACGGATTTTATATGTTTCTTCCCATTCTGCTGAACCCCGTTCCACTCCGGGATAGGCACGAAGATTCTTTTCTGGATAAATGTAAATCATTCTTCCACAGGAAGATGTTGTGCAGGGATTATCACAATGGCATACACGGCGTTTTGTTTTGTCTGCTTTATTGTATTCCCATTTCATTTTCGGGCAGACAAATTTCATCGTGGGAATTTTTCTTTTTAAGTGTGATTTACTATCTTCTCTTTTCATAGGAAGCGAAGGATCATGAGGACAACAGGGAACACCATTTTCGTTGATAGTATAACCGTTATCTTCCATAGAAAGTTTTATGCGGAGAGGAATAAATGCTTTTTCAAATCCAATTTCACCGAAAAGAGATTTGTAGATTTCAATCGTGTCAAAAGCAGCATCACCAAGAAAAGTCTTAGGGGCGATAAGCGGATGCTTCTGAAAGAAATTAACCAGGACAGGAAGCAGGGCTTTTGAATCGGCAAGAGATTTATCCTCATCAGGAGAGTCAGATTTCTTTTCCACAACGATATCCGGATGAGCCTTTAGGAACTCTTTGTTATAGAAAGTGATATCACGGACAATACCAAGTCCGTTGGTTACAATGCCAAACTTATAGGCGTAACAGAAATGTCCATTAATGTACATCTGCTGGATTGCCTGATTGGAAGCAGCATGCGTAGGCATGGAACCATAAGCAGCCTTATAAGGATCATAGGAATCATCAAGGTTATGGGATTTCTTGAAAGCCTTTAACTGCTTGATAATACGGTTTGCGTATTTTGGATTATTTTTAGTCACCCAGGCTTCAATGCCAGAGGTATCGAAGATGGTCATAGCTGCCAGATGAGGATCAAGTTTTTGGCATATCGGTTCGGTCATAGCAACCATGTGATCGAACATAGATTGTAAGTCCATCAGGAAATCCTGTTTAAAACGGGTAAATTTTGAGGCATCAGGAACAACATCAAAGCCACAGAAATCACGTAATTCCTGAGAGTATTTCAAGAAAACAATCAGGAGCATATTAGTCGGGATTGAGAATATACGCTGAATCAGAAAAGCTTTAAGCATTGGATAAAGCTGGTGCTTACGAGGTCTTCCGGTTGAAGCGTGAAAATGAGTAACAAAAGAAACAGGAACAATTTCATCAAGGTTAATGGCTTCATCAAGAAGTGAGAGGAACTGGTATTTGTCGTTGTCGAATTTATTTTGGCAATCTTCAAAAACTTCTGCCAAAGTGAGCTGCTTATGTGTCATCATATAGGTATATCTTCTTTTGGTGGATTGGTTTATAGTTTTTCGCAACTCTATTTTACCATAAACCTTGAGGAGATATTTTAATTTAACAACAAAAAAATGCCGTATTTATGCGGCTTTTGGCGTTTCGCAAACGCCTAGAAATTTTTAGATAAAAAGGAGGAATGACAATGGAAGCTAACTATAAAAAGAAGCTACTGAGTATGTTTCTTGTGCTCGTACTCTGCCTGTCGATGATACCGACATCGGCGATGGCTGAGGAGGCAGCAGGCGGAAGTGCCGCGGCCGGGCAGGAGGAACTGACGACAGGTGACCCCGCAGGTGCAGAGACACCATCTGAGTGTCTATCTCTCGATGCGCCGAAGAGCATCACCTATACCGAAGACTTGACGATTACGGCAAAAGTAACTACGGAAGGCGCAGTTACTTACAAATGGTTTGAGGATGATAAAGAGCTGACCGGTCAGACAGGAGGAACCCTGACGCTGAAGGATACTCCGCGCAAGAGTCCTTATACTACAAATCCCGAGCCTGCGGAATACGGGAATGTGGGAGATCATAAATTCAGATGTGAGGCGTCCATTGATGGCGCTACCGTCAGCAAAGAGGTCACTGTGACTGTGAAACCGGCAGATCTGTCGAACGCGGAACTTACGATCAGCGGTGAGGACGAACTGGCTTATGATCCGTATAGTTCAGATAAAGATAGCGGTTTGGAGCGTCGTATCGTATTTGATCTGTGGTATAACAACAAATACCTGACCGTACAGTCTACTGAACCGTGGATGGAACCGATCGATGCATCTGACTATACAGTTACGGGCCATAAAGGGGTAAAAGATGCCGGTACCTATACACTGACTGTCACCGGACAGGGCAACTACACCGGCACAAAATCCATCCAGTTTGTGGTAAAGCCGTGTGAATTATCAGATAAGGCAGCAACCAGTAATTTAAGAAAGGAATATGACGGTACGACAGATCTGCCGCTGGATCAGTTGGATTTCGTTAGTTTTCTATACGAAGGAAAAAACAGTATCATATACTTTAACAGAGGCACAGATTATACGGTAGAGGGAGCGCAGTTTGAGAATGCAGATGCCGGATATCCTAAAACGGTCATTATAAAATTCCGAATGCTGAATCCGAACTATAGCTTTGCGGGTGGCCAGAGGGAAATAGAAATTGTCAGAAGTCAGCAGGATGCCGGCAATTCAACGCAGGAGATAGTCAAAGCGGCGGCAGCTGACCAGTCTGTGGATCTGGAAGTAATGAACGGTCATGCAAAGACTTATAACGTTGATCTCGCGGAGCTGATCCCCGAATTGACTGCTCCGAAGCAGTATGGTGACATCACTTACGGTCAGCCGGTTGTGCAGTTGGATACAGGCTACTATGCTGCAGGTGGTGCAAAGGTCGAGAACGGCGTGCTCAGCCTGCCAATCAAACAGGTAGATACAAAGGATGAGCGCAAGATCGGTACAGTTAAAGTAGTAGTCAGCACGACAAACTACAAAGATATGACGCTGACGGTCAACGTCAAGGCAACGAATAAACTGATACCGACCGGAGCGCCGACACTGAGTAAATCATCACTCACGTATGGTGAGACGTTGGGCAATATGAAGCTCTCCGGTTCAATGAAATATGGGAATGCGGCTGTTGAGGGGACATTTGCATGGGATACTCCGGACGCGAAACCGGCTGCGACGGCTGCATATGCTGCAAAATGGACATTTATACCGAATGATGGCACCAGATATCAGACAGTAAAGGGTACGACAGAGATTCCAGTGAATAAAGCGACACCTGCGGGTGAGCCGGTTTATACAAGGATTACGGCTGCTGGCAAGACGGTAACGGTCGCGGCACTCGCAGCCAACCCGGGCTGGCCAGCGGGTACGGTCAAATGGGTCGATGCAGACGGAAAGCAGTTGGACGACAGCACAGAAGTCAAGGTAAATACCGCGTACCACTGGTTATTTATACCGACAGATACGAAGAACTATAATGAGGCAACCGGTACGATCGTACTTTATCCTGTTTCGAGTGGAGGAGGTAGTACAGGTGGCAGCGGCACGACCAAAGATGGCTCTGCCGGAGGCGGAATGCAGACGATCACAGTCCCAATATCTTCGGACCATGGAGATATGAAGATTGAGGCGACCGTTAAAGGTAGAGCAGCTACAGTATCTGTAGACAGCAATCAGATCGATCAAGTCATCGCAGATGGTGCAAAAATTGTCACAGTAGATCTTTCCGGGCTGGAAGGGGTAGATAGTGTGACATTGCCGGTAGAGATCGTATCGAAGACAAGTGCGGCAAAACGTACCGGATTGACGGTCAATCTGCCGGATGGTGCGATTGCACTGGATCAGAAGGCATTGAAAACCATCGCACCCGGTGAGGATGTGACAATCTCTATCCAACAGGCGGAACTTACCGATGCACAGCGCAAGGCGGTTGGTTCACTGGCACAGGTGGCAGCCGTTGTGGATGTAGATTTGTATGTAGGAGCAAAACAGCAGTCCCGTTTTGGTGGCGGCGTGCTGACGATCTCGATTCCATATACGCCAAAGAAGGGTGAAGACACCTCCAATCTGGCAGTATGGTTTATCCGTGATGACGGCACGATAGAGAAGAAAAGTGGCAGTTATGATGCTGAGAGCGGATGTTTTGTGTTCAAGACGAAGCACCTCTCACGCTATCTGTTGGTAGATATCACACAGACACGTACGGCAGTAAACCATTTGGCAAAAATCTGTGTATGGATGCAGGCAGTGATGTTTTTCCGGAAATTTTTCGGAAAATAAAAGGTAACTGTGAGGGTACTGAGCAGTTACAATAAAAGAATAAAAAGTGGCAGGTGTCACAACGAAACGGAGAAGGTAATCAAAGCCCCGGTGTTTTTCTCAATCAAAGGAGAACACCGGGTTTTAGTTTTGCTCTAGTTCCGCCCCGACTGTGCCGAAATATCTCCGATGAAGAGTTTCTGTTTGGCGATCGTCAAAAAAAGAAGCAGTATAGAACTACTCAAAACAGAAAGGGGCATGTATATGAAGAATCGGGTAATCAATGAGACACAGGATCTCACCTACTTAAAATGGTCCCATATCAGGAGCTCCAGTGGGATCGCAGGCACCTTTTTGAATTTTGCGGTTCTTCCAATTCTTCCAACATCAGCTTATCAGCCGCCAACGGTGGGCGAACAATATTTTCGTGGCAGGAACAGCGACCGTAAGGGAGCGAAAAGCCACGCCGTAAGGCGTGTTCGCCAGACCAGAAAAAGCGGGCTGGCCGGGGGTTGGGGTGGCCCCAACGAGCGTATCTGAATGCGCCTCAAAAAACAGTTTTTACATCTGTATTGTAATTCCAACAAGAAAGGATTCCTCACCGGGAACAAGATCGAGATCACCACCATGGCCTTCAATGATTTTTCGGACAGAGGAAAGCCCGATTCCATGATCGGAGGATGCGCCCTTTCGGGAGAGGAATGTTTTTCCCTCCTGCAAGACCAGACCGTCGTAAGTGTTTTCAATCTTCAAAAAGTACATATTGCCTCTGGTTTCGCCTGCAATGAAAATGCGGTGCACCCCTTGCTTTTGGCGGCTGCACGCCTCAACGGCATTGTCCAAAAGATTGCCCAGCACCGTACACAGTTCCACATCGGTAAGCGGCATCTGATCGGGAAGATCGAGCCGCACCTGAAATTCTGTCCCTTGTGTCTGCGCCATGCCGTAGTAGTATTCAATCAGCGCATTTACAACGGGATTTTTGCAGAACTGGGCAGGGGAGTGACCCGATGTTGCCGCAACCTGTTCCTCTACCTGTAACAGGAAGGAGCAGATCTCCGTCTGCCCACGTTCAGAGGCCATGCGGTCTATGGTGCGCAGATGGTGTTTGATGTCGTGAATCAGCCTTCTGTTTTCTGCCGCTGCTTCAGAAACCTGACGGCTGTATTCGGTCTGCATAGAAAGCTGCCGGACGACCTGCTTGCGTTCTTCCTGAAAAATCAGGCTGTTTCCATACCCCTCTACCACATCGCGCCAGAGGGAATAACCGATGGCGGCTGCTATGAAAAAGCTGCCCCATTCCACAAACCAACCGCCGATAACCGGCTCATAAACCGGCAGAAGGCGATCCCATATAAAGGCGCAGGTTGCGGCTGCCGCAGCATAGAAGATCGGCCTGCTCCGTTTTTCTCCTCTGTGAATGGCAAGCACAGCGATGATAAGCAGATAGAGTGCAGATGCTACCTTATAACAAAAGACCGATGCAGAGAAGAAACGAATCGCTCCAAGGGAGAGATGGGAAGCCATCATGCCATACACAAACGCATATACCAGGAACGCAGCGCCCACCCCATTGCTGATGGCCGCAGGCAGGAAGCCCGGCCTGCATATCCGGTTTTGCAGAACTACGATCAGCCAGGTAACCAGATAGATACAGAACAGTTCCATCGTGTACCAGGGGAATATGGGAACAGCAGCCAGCATATGAAGCACAGGATAGGATGACAGACCGCACATGGCAAGGCAGATCAGTCCGAACAGGGATGTATTGTTCTGTTTCATCCGGCGGCTGAAATAAAAGGACAGCAGCGCACAGACAAAGGTAACCGTACAGCCAAACAGGCAGAATGCAAACCGGATTCCTCTGGTTGTATTTACCGCCAGCATCGTTCCGAAAGCAGGCGGATAAACAATCCCTCCGTAAAAGTGGTCATAGTTGCTGACCGCTATGGTGAGTGTGAACGGTTTTCCGCCATGAAAAGTGACCATGCGGTTTTGAACCAATGGTGTCCCCTGTGCAGGTTCCCCCATTTGCAGGATCAGGTCATGATCCAGATAAAGGTTGTAAGCAGAAAACACTTCCGGGATTTCCAGTGCATACGCTTCCTTCCGTTCCGGCAGGAAGAATGTCATCTGGTAAGTCCCGCAGCCATAGGGAGAAGGGTTTGCAGGGCTGGAGAAATTGGTCTGCGCTCCAATGGAAAGGTAGCGCATATAATGGCTTTCATCCCGTATTTCTTCCGGGGTCAAAAGCGCGTCAGGATAAAATGCCCAGCCGGATACCAGAAAGCGCACCGGTGACTTTTGAAGTTCTTCCTCAGAAAGCGCCAGAATCCCATTTGCCGCCTGAATTGTGTCCTGGCTATATTTATTATTAAACTGATACAGGCCAAGAAAAAACAGGGATGAACACAGGCAGACCATACATAAAGCGGCATATTTTTTTACCACAGAAGATACCATCTTATTTTCGCCTCCTCCTTAGGAAAAATTCACCGGCAGACAGAAGAAGCAGACAAGCCGGAATCAAAAGGAGTATGGGCGACCGGCTATGCTCAGTGTCGGCGGCATGTGCCAGGGAAGCGGTATCTTCCTTTACTGCAATGGTGTATGTCCCTGTATGGCTGATCTGAAAGGAGGCGGCTTTTGCCGCATCGTCGTAACCGGTCATGGGAATTTCCACACCGCTTTCATCACCGAGGAACAATGTGTTGGCTGCCGGGTCATTTGGATAGGGCAGCATGACAGAAACATCCGGCAGGGAGTTGAGCACAGTTCCGTTGATGGAAAACGAAAAAGAAAAACCGCCGTCCGTATCCTTTTGGATGATGACTTCAATCTGATCTTCGTTTTGGATACCCTCCGGCAAGGCGTCTTTTGGTATGCTGAGGGTGATTCCCTGTTTGGAAAAGACGGCTCTTTGCTCCCCTGTTTGCAGCATCATCAAAAAGAGTGTGCCGGAAATCCGGTCGGTGGTTTCATCGAAGAACTCTGAAAAAACAGGTTTTTTGGAATCCGCACTTTCCGGGGGCTGCTGTAAAGCGGTATCTTCCGGAGGCGGCTGAATGATGGTATCGGGTGGATTTCCGCCTGCATCCCCTCCATCCCGGTCGCCTTCATGATACCCTTCAAGGACAATTTCATCTGCGTAGGTAAAGGACAGGATGCCGGTCTGTCCGCCGTCATAATCAACCTGAAGGCGGTAGCTGCTGCCCGGCGTCAGCAGACGGGTGGCAATCGAGAGCATTTCCTGACCCACATAAACGCCACTTTCCAGACGGTTCCATGAACCGTTATTTTCGGACAGCCATACGCTGATCTCATCCAGTTTCCCCGGCGGTGTGACCCAGGGAAAATGAAGGTTTCCTCTGGCAGCCAGAAAGCAGTTAATGTCCGGTCTGCCTGAAGCCTGTACAGAAACAGGAATTGAGATTTCAGGGAAAGCAATTCCCTCTGCAAACGCAGTATTTGCTGGTGCGGTCAGCTTTCCAATGGCATGGTACAGTCCCACAGTATTCAGATCAATACCGGAAAAATCCCATTCCACCACAGCTGTGTAGCTGGTTCCATTTTCCGCATAGCAATCCAGATAGTAAGGGGAAAAGGCAAACAAATTTTCCAACGCTTCGGTTCCGCTACCCTGTTGAACCGCAAACGCATCCGTATAAGGATACCATTGCTCTATGGAAGTAATAACAGCAGGCGGCATTTCTTCCACCCGGACGGAAATCTGAAGCTCCTGCAATACAGTTTCACCAAAGGCATACCCCTCCGGCAGTTCAATCCGGCCTGCTGCGGTATATTCGCCCGGAGTGGTCTGGTCAATGGCCGAAAAATCCCATGCGACAGGAAATGTTTCCTGCCGGATTTCTTCACCTGCTGTTACAGTGGCGCAGACGGTTTGATACTGAAGGGCCAACTGATAAATTTCCTCCAGGTCATCATCAGACGGTGTGGTTCTAAGGGGCAGGGTGAAATCTGGCAGGGAGAGCAGTTCGCCTTCATTTTGTATTTCTGTGACAAAGACGAGGGATACTTCTTCCGGTGCTTCCGGTGTTTCCGGGGTTCCGCCATCCAGTGTCTCCGAAGCCTCGCTTTCTAAATCCGGCAGAATCTCCGTTATTCCATCGGCATTGGCTGGGGTTGCGGTTTCAGCGGCAAATGCGGGGATACTGCCGGTGAAGCAGAGAAAGCAGGCCAGACAGCCACACAGAATACGCCTGTGTATTTGCTTCATTCTCATACGATACCCCCCATTCCAGAGAAAATATATTGACGGTAGGCTTCCCGCAGCTGTTTTCCATTGCGGAGGGCAATCGGAAGTTCCTCGCCGTTTATCAAATGGAAGGTCTGACTGTCAACATGGCTGATATAATCCATGTTGATTAGAACGCCCCGGTAGCAGGGCAAAAAACGTTTGTCTTTCTGCAATGCGGCAGTGACCTCCTGAAAGCCTCCGCTTACCGGTATCACGCGTTCCGCCATATGAATCCGTGTCATACGGTTTTGATAATCTATGTATAGAATCTTCTCTGTGGGAAGTTCCAGCTTTTGACGGTCAGCCATAACCGAAAGTGTCATCACTTCATAGGGCGGTTTTAGCTGGCACAGCTCCATCGCTTCTTCAAATTCTGCCTGATGGAGCGAAAGCGGCTTCAGCAGATAATAGCTGGCGGACAGGCTGTACCCCATCCGGGCATAATCTTCTGTAATGGTCAGAAAAACGATCTTACAGAGCCTGTTTTTCTGGCGCAGTCTTCTGGCGGCCTCTATTCCATCCATGTTCTCCATATAGATGTCCATAAAGACAAGCTGAAAATTGACCTGGGCGGCAGCTTTCAGAAAATTCTCTCCGTCCTCAAATTCTGTCAGCGTATAGTCCAGCTGATGCTTTTTCATATAATTTTCCAAGCAGGCAGACAGTTCTTCTCTGTCCTCTGCTCTGTCATCCACAATCGCGATCTGCATCGTACCATCTCCTTTGCACAATAATCCAATATGAGTATAACATAAAACCGCAGGAAAAAACTTGCGTCTTAAACAGGAAACCTGCGTCTTAAACAAAGTCGGTTGTATTTCTCTTGACAAGATGCTACTCTAATTATACTACCAGACTTTCCGATGAGAAGGTCTGGTTTTTTAATTTTTCTTTTCAGGAAAGGAGGCCCGGTATGAAAATCGCACTTTGTACGGAGCTGAGAAATGTGGAATGGTTTGAAAGCAGGCTGCGCTCCCTTTTTGATGGGGATGGGCAGCTTGTCATCGACGAGCTATGGAATGAGAAGCAGCTATCTCAGGCACTGCGGCGGAGCCGATATCATGCGGTTGTCATCGCAATGACCGGGGCAAGGGGATTGGAGGCTGCCATTCAGGCAAAGCAGCTGGCACCGGAAGTACCGCTTGTCTGGTGGAGTGATGATGAAAACTTCGCCCTGATCGCGTATCAGCTTCATATCCCGGCATTCCTCTCCATAGATTGTAGTGATCAGGAGCTATATGAGGCGATGGCGCCCATCAGGAAACGGAGGTATGGAAATGCGAATTGCGCTATGCAGTTATAGCCAGAAAGAAAAAGAAACCGCTTTGCTGATGAAGCTTGGCAAAGTAGACCGCTTTGACAATGGCGTATTCTGCGTCTATGCCATGCAGCGGGATGGGCCTTATGACGCTGTGGTAGTCATGGAGGACGGAGCCAGGGGGATGAATTTCTGCATGAGCATACGAGGGTACAGCAAGGATGTCCCTCTCCTATGGATCAGCGATCAGGCAGAATTTGAACCCCAAAGCTGCAGGATGCGGGTAGATGACTTTTGGGTGAAGCCTGTGACGGAATATCAGCTGCGGGAGGCAGTATCCCAGCTGCTTCAGAAAGCAACGAGAAGGAACGAACAACGTGAGGAGGATGAATAAAATGAAATGGAAATGGAAATGGAAACGGCCGGCCGCATGTTTACTGGCGGCGGCAATGATTTTTACGATGCCGGGAGTTCCGGCATCTGCGGTGGAAACTGATGTGTCCGGTGTGTCCGGGAATGCTCCGGCGGAGTGCAGCTGCGAGACCCACTGTGAGCAGGGGGCGCTCAATCCCGACTGTCCCATCTGCTCTGCGGAAGATGCAGACCTCTCTGCCTGCAAGGGAACAGAGCAGGCAACGCCCCTGATGGCAGCTGCGGCAAGCACTGAAGGAACCATCTCCGGCGATGTTACCTGGGAGAACCAGACCATAACTACCCCGGTGAGACTGACCGGCGACACAACAATCACGCTGAAAGGCGAGAATACCATTACGATTTCCGATACTGCTGAGCTCTCCGCTCTGGAAATGGATTATCGTAGTCTGACCATTCAGGGAAGCGGCAGTCTGACGGTCACTGTTCCTGACAGGAAATATGGTATTGCGGATTCCGCCTACAGTGACACCGCCGGCGGGAAGCTTACCATAAAAGACGGGGCAAAGATAACCACCAACGGCGGTCAGTACGGCTTGAGCGCTAAAACCATCGTGATTGAGAGTGGAACGCTGAATCTAAATTCCGGTTGGGGTATTGACACTGCATCCCTGACCATGAACGGAGGAACCCTTTACGCCACCGGAAAATATGGTGCGATTTCGAATAGTTATGGAAAGGCCCGAAACATCAACAGCAACCTGACCGTTCTGTATTCGGAAAATCAGAATGCAAACACAGACGATATGTCGGTCGGCACAGCGGACGATACGACAAAAGAAGGGGACGTCAAGACCATCTATATCGCCCAGATGGCGCCCCGCGCAAGCCTGACCGTCGGCGCGCAGCAGGGAACCCTACAGGAAAGCTTAGGCCGTCAGACGGCGACCTTCTCCGTGACCGGCAGCAAGGTCAAGATGGATACCCTGAACGTGGAATTGGAGGGCAAACCCACCGGTCTGACGGTGGAAAAATCCGCTGACAACCAGACCATCACCGTTACCGCCGACAGCACCGTTAAGGAGGGCCGCTATAAGCTGAAGCTGACCGCAGACAGCGAAAATGGTTTCTCTCCCGCTAAGGCAACCGCCACCGCAACGGTCACCGTCGCCGCCGCGCCCAGAAACCCCATTACCATAAAAAAGCAGGCGGAGGTCGTATATGAGAAATTAGATGGGGAAAGTGTAGCGGTTGTCGATGTCAGCGCCTCTCTGGAAAGCGGTCAGTCCGGTAAAATCACCTATCAGTGGTATGTGAACGGAAAAGAATTTCAGGGCACAGGCAGCGGCAGTTATAAAATCATCCTGACCCAATCCGACCTGACCCAAGTGGAGGGCAGGAACTGGGAGTACAGCGGCCAGGTCTACTGCAAGCTGTCCTATAATAACTATACCGTAAATACAGACACGGTCGCCGTTACCGTTAACACCTGCCCCCATGCAAAATACACCCACGATGGCAAATGCCAACAGTGCGGCGAACCGTGCAGCAAGGATGTGCTCTTTATTCGCAACGGTATCCCCTATACGTTTGAAGGCGATAACCCTGATGTTGGGTTCATTCTGTTCTCCGGCGGAACCGCTTATTTTGTGCGGGATACTAACGCAACCTTGAAAGCGGGGAACGGCGAGCCGGCGAACAAAATGGACATTACGCTGGATCTGCAGGGCCACAAGGTCAAGACGCTGGATCTGCAAAATTTCCCGTACAAGAGCGTTACCATCAAAAACGGCACGATAAATGACATTGCCACCAGCGCCCCCGCGGTGTTGATATTAGACAGCGTTACAACAAGCGCGGGCACCCTTGATAAACTGTTTACCCTGACGGTAAAGGGCAACTGCGTGTTTCAGCATCAGGTGAATTTCCTCGGGAAAACCCAGCTCCAGGGCGGCACGTTCCAAGGTGGAATCAATGCAGCACTTGGTGAGGAGGCCCTGGCTCTGCTGGCAGACGGATATGCCTTTGCAGACGCTAATAGCAACGAAATTTTGAACGTTTCCAATGTAGATATTGCGAATAGAGCGGTCAAGGTGGTCGCGCATACCGACCAATATCAGAACGGCAAATGCGCCTGCGGCAGAATCTGCGACCATGCGGGCAAGGTGGACAGCGCCGGTTACTGCAAATTCTGCCATGCGCTGGTGGAGGCATTTGAAACCGGCGGCAAGCGATACACCAGTCTGGAAACAGCGCTGGCTGCCGCGCAAGACGGTGACACGATCACGCTGCGGGGGCCTTTGGACATCGAGAACGCAGAGCCTATCGAAATCAGCAAAAATATTATACTGAACTTGAATGGACACACCCTGAGCAAATCCCGTGAGGAGGCGCTTCTTTGTATCCTCGGCTCCGATGTAGCCATAACAAACGGCAAGGTGCAAAGCACCTGTGTCTCCAAGTCCGCTAATGCGGTGGAAGTTGGAAAATTTGACCACACAGGCGCAAAGCTGACGCTGGACAATGTCACCCTGGAGGGAAGCGTAGGCGGCGGAACTGGCGTCCGTGGATTTGGGCTTTTCTTCCTTACCGGGAACGAAGCCGTGGTAACGAGCGGCACGTTCACCGGCGGCATCTACACGGAGGGAACGCTGAGCATGTCCGGCGGCAACGCGGATCAGCTGAAATTGGGATATAATAGCAATATTCGTGTGACCCTGTCCGGCGGCTCCTTTAACAGCATCAAAATCCCGAAGAACCCAGATTACCAGTCCCTGCTGGCAGAGGGCTATGCCTATCGGAAGCAAGACGGCGCATTGGTCAAACTGTCGGAGATGAATGAGAATACTGCCGTAACTGTTGTGAAGTGTAGCCACCCGGATGAGCATTCCGGCGGGAATGTCTGCCCCTACTGCGGCTATGCCGCTGAGGTAACAAAGACGGACGGCAGCATTTCCTACCATCGGGCGGCAGACACGGCCATCGCCGCAGCCAACGGCGGTACAGTGAAGCTACTGGCAGATGCAGGCGAGATCACCATCAGCAGCCCGCTCAAGCTGAATCTGAACGGTAAGACGGCGGCAAAGCTGACCGTCACCGGAGATGTCACGCTGGCATCCCTCCTGCCGGAGGGCTACGCGTTCAAGAGCGGCAACACCTGGATAACCGACCTTAGCAGCATGGAGCTGACCAATGTTTCTATGGCCAAGATCACCATCAAGAGCATGGACTATCCGACAAAGATGAGCATGACTTATGGCGGTACGGGGACGCTTCTTGTCAATGTAAAGAAGGAAACCGGCACTGGCGCTGTAAGCTTCCAGTGGTACAAGGTGGAGGACGGCAAAGAGACAGCAGTTGGCGGTGCGACAACAAAGAATCAATTTGATCTTTCTGCACAAAAGCTGCCCGCAGGCAATCATACCTTCCGCTTTTTGGCCACCTGCGACGGCTACGAGAAGATGAGCGAGGATATTGCTGTGACGGTACAAAAGGCCGACATCAGGTCAATCACGCCTCCCACAGCGCAGGAAAACCTGACCTATACCGGCCAGGAGCAGGCGCTCATTACCGCAGGCAGCGTGGCGAACTATGGCACTATGCAGTACAGCCTGACCGAGAACGGTACATACAGCCCGGACATCCCTACCGGCACCGATGCCGGAGCATATACCGTGTGGTATCGGGTGATTGGCGATGAAAATCACAACGATACCGCACCCACCAGCGTGGCGGTCAGTATTGGAAAGAAACCGCTGACGATCACCAAGGTAGCGTGTGCGGCCAAGATCTACGACGGCACGACAACCGTGGAACCCACCAGCGTGATCTTCGACAACGTGACCTTGAACCGAGGCACAGACTACACCGTGACCGCCAGCTTTGACGATGCCAGTGTGGGCAACGGCAAGAACATCACTGCCAGAGTGACCCTGATGGGGCAGACCGCGAAGAATTACGCCCTGGAGCAGAGCAGCTTCCCCACGACTGGCAGCATCACCAGGGCCGCTGTCCCTGGCTTTACTAAGGAAACCGCGCTGACCATTGTAAACGGCCACGCGAACACCTACACAGTGGCCC
>ERZ1034847.454-NODE-454-length-17609-cov-7.186510_pt1 | contig 17609 bp, 15 predicted proteins | sample MGYA00520633_ERZ1034847 | MGnify/ENA primary metagenome ERZ1034847 (study PRJEB33766, sample SAMN09781732) | gut metagenome | biome: gut microbiome | host: Homo sapiens | place: Madagascar | study: EMG produced TPA metagenomics assembly of the PRJNA485056 data set... | reverse complement strand
CTTGACCAGAGTTTGAAACGTCTCGGCTTAGATTATGTCGACATTTTCTATCATCACAGAATGGACCCTGAAACTCCACTTGAAGAAACAATGGGAGCTTTAGATTCTATCGTAAAGAGCGGAAAGGCACTTTATGTCGGTCTTTCCAATTATGATGGTCCGACTTTAAGAAAAGCAACTGCAATCTTAAATGACTTAAAGTGTCCATTTATCATTAACCAGAATCGTTACTCTATTTTTGACCGCACCATTGAAAACAACGGCTTAAAAGAAGCTGCCAATGATCTTCAGAAGGGAATCATCGCCTTTTCCCCTCTTGCGCAGGGGCTTCTGACCAACCGTTACTTAGATGGTATCCCGGCTGACAGCCGCATCGCTGCTGATGGACGTTATTTAAAGGAAGCTGCCTTAACCCCTGAAAAGCTTGCGCAGATCCGTGCTTTGGACTCGCTCGCCGGGGAACGCGGTCAGACTCTTGCTGAGATGGCTTTAAGCTGGATCTTAAAGGATGATAAAGTAACCAGCGTTTTAATTGGCGCTTCCAAACCGGAACAGATTTTAGACAACATTAAGATCATCGGACACACAGACTTCACAGAAGAAGAATTACAAAAGATCGAGACGATTGTTCAAGGTTGACATTGAAGTACAAAAATGGGACTGTACAAAAAACAGTCCCATTTTTTTATCTATCACGCTCACGATCCAACGAATGCGATCGTTACTTTTGTTCTTTAAATACAACCTCATTATCATAAAGCAGCCCCAGTTTGCTCTTGGCAACATCTTCCACATACTGCTGTGATTTTGTGTAAGTCTCGTAATCCTCTAAATCCTTTTGTCTGTCCTGCTCATCGGAAAGCTGCTGCTCTAATTCCTGCTGCTTTGCTACATACTCCTGATCCTTCTGATAAACCTTAATAATCTGGGTTGACATAACAATTGCAAATACAAATACGATACAGGTAATACACATTCTTCCCGCTCTATTTCCGTTTTTCTTACTTCTTCTTTTCGCGTTTGCCATGAATAACTCCTCTGAATCTACGCACTAAAGCTTACATAAACTCATTTTAATCATTTTTATCCATTTTTTCAACTGTTTACATAAAAAACTTATGATTTTCCTGCCAATCTTTCGAAAAGGTTTTGTCACAAAACCGGTTATCTTTCCCGCAATGCCAAGTATTTTCTTCAAAATACACACATTGATCTTTACAACAAATCTGCTGAGGAGGAAAAAATACAGTATCATGCCAAAAATAACACCACCAATGGCAAATCCCCGGATCATACCGTCATTCTCCTGATACAGCATCAGAAAAACCGCAGCAGTGCATAGTAACCAATAGCAGAAGTCTTCCACTCCAATCCAGATTGCGCCATGTGGCACGATTCTTCGGAAAATACGAAAAATATCGTACAGCAGGAATAGTCCCATCCCCACCAGAACCGAGATTCCGAGAAAAACTGCCTCTGTGAAAATCCCTTCGCTCACCCCGTTACCGGTTTTCTGCACCTGCGAAAGAAGAATCCCTTCCACCATCTGAACAAATCCCGACATTATTTAAAAAGCCTTCCAAGAAGAGATTCCGACTGTTTTGCAACATTTTTCGGTTCTGAATAGGTCAGGGAATCGATCCGTCCCTCAATATCGATTTCTCCCTTTTCCAGTGAAAGACGGTTTACATGAAGGTCATGTCCTTTTATTAGAAGCATCCCAAGCTCTGTCTCAAGCAATATCTCAGCCACATCAAAAGACAGTACATCCACCACACCACTGAATGCGCCGTTTTTCCGGTTTGCCAAAAGCACTTTGTGGGATTTTGTCACATTATTCTTCTCGTCCATAAATCTCCTCCTCATATATTATACAAGTAACAAGCAATTACGAAACTAAGATTTATGTTATGAAAATTGTGAAAAATTAACAAAATTCAATCTACTGTATCTATAAGTTCCGCACTTGTCTATTATTCTATATATGAGAAGGTTCTTCGATTTATGCTCACAAAAAATAACTGCCCTGGCTAATGTGTGTATGGAATATATTTAGGCTATATATTCAAACAGGTCTTTTGCTTCCTCTTTCTTTGTCGTATCCTGAAGATCTAACACGCGCACTTTCACACTTTTGGTTCCAAATGCGATCTCGATCACATCCCCGACTTTTACATTGACGGAAGCCTTTGCCGGTTTTCCATTCACCATCACACGTCCTGCATCACACGCTTCATTCGCAACCGTTCTTCTCTTGATGAGTCGTGACACTTTCAAGAATTTATCTAATCTCATTGTTTTTATTTTCCCCTCTTACTTTTTATTCCGCAGGTTACACATCCCTGCGGCATGTTTTTTATCCAACAGAACCGATGTCTCCTGCTGCACAAAAAATGAGCCCGGAAAATCCGGGCTCGATAACATTCTTATTCAAAAAAGAATTATGCGTTAACCATGTCTTTTAAAGCTTTTCCTGCTTTGAATTTTGGAGCTTTAGAAGCTGGGATAACCATCTCTTTACCGCTCTGTGGGTTACGTCCTGTTCTCTCTGCTCTCTCAGAAACTTCGAATGTTCCGAATCCAACTAACTGGATTTTCTCACCTTTTTTTAATTCCTCAGCAACAACATCTGTGAATGCTTTTAATGCTGCTTCTGCGTCTTTTTTGCTTAATTCAGCTTTCTCAGCCATAGCTGCAACTAATTCTGCTTTGTTCATGTTAAAAATTCCTCCTCTGGATTTTCACTTTATGATATATGAGGTTTTTTCTTTTCCAAAATACCTACATCCATATTTATACTTGTTTTCTATGCCTTTGTCAAGGAAATTTCCTATATTTTGGGCATTTATAGCATTTTGTTGATCATTGCATGGACAGACTCAGACAATGCTTTTGATTTTGCATCTGCATCTTCTAAGGATGTTCCTTTTACACCGAGATAGAATTTTACCTTTGGCTCTGTACCGGAAGGTCTTACACATACCCATGCATCATCCTCCAGCTCATAATATAAAACATTGGAAGCCGGAAGACCGGTCGGTTTTACAGCGCCTGTTGCAGTATCTGTAATGGTGTCCTTCTTATAATCACGCACTGCCGTTACTTTGTAACCGCCAATCTCTGCCGGAGCATTCTCTCTCAGCGTATTCATGATCTCCTGGATCTTGGCAAGTCCCTCGATACCTTTTAAAGTGATAGCAGTCACATCATCTTTGTAGTATCCGTAACGCTCATACATTGCAAGCATAGCATCCCAGAGTGTCATGTTTTTGGTCTTATAGTAAGCTGCTGCCTCGCACAGTGTCATGGAAGCATCGACCGCATCTTTATCTCTTGCATATGTTCCGGTCAGACAGCCATAGCTTTCCTCCATACCAAAGAGGTAGGTTCCTTTTCCGGTGTTTTCAAACTCGAGGATCTTCTGTCCGATGAATTTAAATCCTGTTAAAACTTCTACAAGCTGGATTCCATAATATTTTGCAATTGCATCTGCCATATTGGTGGAAACGATCGAGCGGATAAATGCTCCGTCTTCCGGCAGCCCGTACAGGGCTTTTCTCTGACCGATCACATAATCGCCGATCAGGCATCCGGACATGTTACCTGTCAGGCTGTGGTACTCCCCGGTCTTGGAATCTTTTACATAAACGCCAAGTCTGTCTGCATCCGGGTCTGTTGCAAGGATGAGATCAGCATCCACTTTTTTGCCTAAAGCAAGTCCTAATTCAAATGCTTCTGCTGCCTCCGGGTTTGGATAACTTACGGTTGGGAAATCTCCATCCGGGAGTTCCTGCTCCGGAACGACATATACATTTTTGAATCCAAGTTCTTTTAACACACGGCGCACCGGGATATTTCCGGTTCCGTGAAGTGGAGAGTACACGATTTTTAACTCTCCTGCCACTTTGTCAATACAATCCTGATGAAGGATCAGTTTTTTCAGTTCTTCTATGTATGGATCATCGATATCTGCTCCGATCACCTGATAAAGACCTGCTGCAACTGCGGCATCTTTGTCCATCGTCTTAACGGCCGCATAATCCGTTACTTTCTTCACCTCTGCCATAATTCCGGTATCATGAGGTGGCGTGATCTGTGCGCCATCCTCCCAATATACCTTGTATCCATTATATTCCGGTGGGTTATGGCTGGCTGTGATATTGATTCCTGCGGTGCATCCTAATCTGCGGACTGCATAGGAAAGTTCCGGTGTCGGACGGAGCGACTCGAACACATACGCCTTAATTCCGTTTGCAGCAAGGCATAAAGCCGCAACATCTGCAAATTCCGGCGACATATGTCTGGAATCATATGCAATTGCTACCCCTTTCTCCTGTGCATGCACATTGTTTATATAATTTGCAAGTCCCTGTGTTGCCTTGCGGACTGTATAGACATTCATACGGTTTGTTCCGGCGCCGATCACGCCGCGGAGACCTGCCGTACCAAACTCAAGATCCATATAAAAACGGTCTTCGATCTCTTTTTCATTCCCCTCGATCGCTTTTAATTCTGCTTTTGTTGCATCGTCAAAGTATGGATTGTTTAACCATTCTTCATACATTTCTTTGTATCCCATAATTATTTCCTCCCTGTATTGATCTCGTTTATAGTTTAGCTTTGTCAGCCGCTATTTTCAAGTTATTTTTTTTAACTATTCAGAGCTAGGGCAATTTTCAAAAATTTGCGAATCATGCTTGCATGAATGAGCATAATTTTGAAAATTTCTTTGGCGAAGTAACCACAATGAGCAAATAACAAGCATGCTTGTTATTCAAGGAAAGCTCTGAAAGAGCGATTTTGCGAATGAGGTTCTGAATAGTTATATCTTCTTACTTATTCAACGACGTGATGAGATCGGAAAGTGTTGCCAGATAATCGGATGTCACATCTTTGTCCGTGGACTTGTCTGACGTCTCCGTGTCTTTCTCTGTGCTCTTTGTCTCATCCTTACTTCCTGTTGTCTCCGTCTCAGCAGTTTCAGTCTCCTCCACAGACTCCGTACCCTCTGTCACGTCATTATCTGACGCAGTGCTTTCACCGGTAAGAGAGATGTCGATATTTGCCGCAGCAGAATTAACAAAAAGTTTTTTATCAAAATCGTCGTATCCGTCTGCCTCTGCATGCAGTTCATGCACACCATAGGTGAGTACCACAGGTGCACTGTAATCCACGGTATCCCCGTCAATGGAAAGTGTTGCTCCCTCCACATCTATATAGAACGTGATGCTTCCGGTCTTAGGTCCCTCACCTTTCAATTCATCCAGATCAAGCGTACAGACCTCCCCTCTTGCGATCTCAACCTCCGTGCTGCCGCCGTATCCTTCATTGGCAACGGTGACCGTATAAGTACCTTCCGGGATCTCCAGCTTCATATTGTGTGTGATCTGTGCAAAGATCTTACTTCCAACCTGAATAAAACTTCCCTCAAATACGGATGTATTTCTTAATTCCAAAATGCCCTGTCCGGTGGTGACGGACACGGATAATATTTTTGTCCCGATTCCAACGACGCGGATCTTATCTTTTTCGTTCAGGTCGGACAGACGGATTTTTTCTCCATTCGATTCCACGAACAAATCTGCGTCATACGAATACTTGGAATCCGCAATTTTGAAAATCCCACGCTCTGTATCTACCGAATATTTTGTGATATCCGAATATTCCCAGACTTCATCCGCGATCTGTGCCTGCAAGAGCCGTCCTTCGCCATCTTTTTTTCCAATATGGATCACCCTGCCCGGCTCAAAATCCATCGTTGTTGCACTGTTTCCATATTTGTCCTGGAAATCTGTCGACAGCGAGTAAACATACAGATACTGCTTTCCCGATGCAAGCTGCTTTAAATTCAACTGTTCATTGGTCATGTCATTGCCAATGATCAGATAGAGATCGGTTCCGATCGATGTCTTCGCCCCTGCGCCCTCTGCTTCCTCTGTATCTGCCACTGTCTCTTTCGCCGGATTATAATACTGTGCAGTCGAGACCGGTCTTGTCTGCTGTCCACACCCCGCCATCATAATCATACTTAAAATACTGATCACTAATATGTATATTAATTTTCTCAACATATCACCTCTTATGTAAATTGCGAAACTCATCAAAGCGTAAATAGAATTGTGAAAAAAAAGTTTCGCTGTTACCTAATTATATCCTATTTTCCACTTTCCCTGCAAGCGTCTGCAAAAAATGCTCTCTTGCCTCTTCCTGTGCGACCACTTTGCTGAGTTTTTCTGTGTTTCTGCCGGAAAGCCATGCTTTGTGGGAATGACTATAATGATTTGCAATTTTCCAGAATTTCTCGGGGTATGCAAGGTAAAAATACAGATAGGACAATTCCTGTGGTTTTAGTTTCCGCACAGAATCATATGCCCCGATCAGCTCCATTCCAAGCGACGTGTTCCAATTATTTTTTTCCATCATCTTCCGGACAAAATTTGAGAGGTCACTCACCCGGATCTGATAGGAAAAATTGAGGAAATTGACGACCGCCACGCCCTCTCTGGAAAAAACGACATTGTGCTGGTTGTAGTCGCCATGGCAGAATCCGGTCAGTTCTTCACAGATCTCCATATTTTGCAGTTGCTCTGTGACAGCCTGTGCCTTTTCAAAAAAACCTGCAAACTGGCGCATGAACATTTCTTCAAACTCATTTTTCTGTTTTCTGCCACGGATATAATTGCGCACCTGCCGCAATTCACGGTTATGTTTTTCATAAAGCAAAAGCAGGGCGTTAGGATTCATTTTTACAAACTCAGGCACCTCGTCCGGATACTGTTCAGTTGCATTATGTAAACCAGCGAGCAGTCTTACCGCATACACCATGTCCTCCCTGCTCTTCGTATCGCACTCGGCTCCACGGAAAACTGACAATAACAGATAATTCTGTTCCTCTTCGTCCCTGGCAAAAATTTCCCCTTCTTTCGTATAAAAGATCTGCTCTGCCACAATATTCTGCTCTTTCAGGAAATCAAGCATTCCAGCCAGAAATTCTGCACGCTCCACAGAGCCCCTATACTCCTTCAGTGCGCGCATTCCGAGATCTGTTTCACACAAAAAACAGTCTCTTCCCTTCGAAATAGACTTTACCTCCATCTCATATTGTTCTGCTATCTGTTCCGGCCTGATATACATGAAAATCCCCTCCATACGATGAATCTGCGATAAGAGAGCAAAATGCTCTCCTGCCGTGTCAATTCATCATATGTGAGGGGATGCGATATTATGAACCTGTTCCATTAATTTTTCTTTGGTGTTGTCCTCCGGGTGTTCCAGCACATGCTCCAAAAGCTGTTTCAGCGTCTCGCCGATCGCCTTTCCCGGCTGCATTCCATCTGCGATCAGATCCGTTCCCGTAACCGCAAGTTCCTTTATAGAAAGGCACTGCCGCTTCGCCATGATCTGCTCATATATTTCTTCGTATTCCTTTAAATACTCTGTTTTTTCCTCCCGCCTGTATGCGCTCTGTGCCAGCATGTCCGCTCTTTTTACTGCAAAAAGCAGCGGATACTGATCCACACCGTTCCGGTAGATCGCTCTGCGGACCGTCCGCTCCTGCAAAGGCGGATTATCGTCGTGGCATAAGATCAGTCTGCATACCCGGTCGGTTGTATCATTGTCAAACTTCAGCCGCCGCAAAATCTTCCTTGCCACAAGACTTCCTTCCTGTGGGTGTCCATAAAAGTGATCCACGCCATGCTCATCTGTGGTTCTGCACATCGGTTTTGCCACATCATGTAACAGCATTGTAATACGCGCCACTTTATCCGGCTGTATCTCCATCAGGGCATGCAGCGTGTGCTCCCCCACAGAATAGCAGTGATGCGGATTATTCTGCGGTGTTTTCATCATCTCATCAAATTCCGGCAGAAAAACTGCGGTAAGTCCTGTCTCATAGGCCGTGCGCAGCAGTTCCGGATGTCCGGACGTGAGAAGTTTTACCATTTCGATCTGAATACGTTCTGCACTCACTTTTGCAATGTTTGGTGCCAGGGAAACAATCGCCTCTCTTGTCTCATCTTCAATAAAGAAGCCAAGTTGCGCTCCAAACCGCACTGCACGCAGCATACGAAGCGCGTCCTCCGTAAAACGCTCCACAGCAGCTCCCACGCACCGGATCACACCGCGCTCTAAATCTCCCACACCATCAAACGCATCGACCAGCCCATCCTTATCATTGTAAGCCATAGCATTGATCGTAAAATCGCGGCGCTTCAGATCTTCTAACAGATCAGAAGTAAACTGTACCTCCTTAGGATGCCTTGCATCCTCATATTCCCCGTCTATACGGTATGTGGTCACCTCGAATCCCTCATGTTCAAGCATCACGGTAACCGTTCCATGCTGGATTCCTGTATCTATGGTATGTCGGAATAACTCTTTTACCTGTTCCGGTTTTGCTGATGTCGTGATGTCCCAGTCCATAGGAATCCGTCCTAACATCGTATCACGGACGCACCCACCTACAGCATAGGCCTCAAAGCCATGCTGTGTCAGTGTGTCAATAATATAAGTTACTTTCTCAGGTAAAACGATTTTCATATACGATAGGTTCCTTTTGTCGTTGTTTTGATCGAATATAACAGATCATCCGCCCTCTTGATCATCTCTGTCATATCATTTTCCGTACAGATATGGTCTCCGGCTGCAATACCGATGGAGCAGGAGATCTGATGCTGTTTATCGATTGAGAATGACTGTCCGAGTTTTTCACTGATCTCCGCCGAAAATCCGTCTGCCTCATCAATAATCTGATAGATACGCTCTGCCTTTTCTTTGAAAATATCCCTGTCATCTGTATAAAGGAAGATCAGGAACTCATCCCCGCCATAACGGCACACAAAACCATCTTTTCCACAGACTTCCGTAAAAATATCAGCCATTTTGATCAGAACGAAATCGCCCACATCATGTCCGTACGTATCATTATAGTGTTTGAAATTGTCCAGGTCAATAAACATCACTCCCAGCTTTGGTTTTCTTTTTTCCCCTGCGATCTCTTTCAGAAGTGCGTCTAATTTGCGGTAGAACCCTTCACGGTTATAGCATCCTGTCAGCTGGTCTGTAACTGCCGACATATACAGTTTTGTATTCATCTCATAAATCTTGTCATAGGCATCAAGCCTGTTTAATGCGTAACGCACCTCACGGAACAGAAGCTGATAAAAGTTCAGATCGTCCTCATCAAGCATATAACGGTTCACCGAGGAATGCCAGTTATCCTTCATCAGCACATAGGTGATGACAATATTCTCGATTTTTGCGTTGTTAAAAAATGGGATCGCCACCATGGAACACACATCTTCATCACCAAAAATCGATGTGATATCCTGATGTTCAGAATAATTGCTGCTGATCTTGGAGATCACAAATCCACCCGCATTTTTCCGCATGGATTTTTCCATGATCTTCATGATCTCCGGCGTCATCTCTTTCTCTGTGTCATTGTAAAGTACCTGCGGCACCCTCTCGCTATAGCGGATATAGACTGCCCGGTCGACGTCAAAATGATTTAAAAATGTCTTCATGACCATATTGAGCATCTCTTTTGCAGTGATACCATTTACATCGATCAGTTTCTGCCAGATAGAAATAAAGTCGAGCTGTTCTTTCTTACTCTTATATGCCCGCTCCACGCTCTCCTGCTTTAACAGATCCTCGATTTCCCTGGTTGATAATTCCTCACAGTCGTCATCTACCGGTGGCAGAAGATCTTTCATATCCTCCGCGTACTCATGGAACATGATACGATGTGTCTCTTCATACTGTTTTAAAATAAACTCTTCCTGCTCATAAAGGATCTCTTTTCCTGCATTCCTGAAGCATTCCATCCTGTTCCTTCGGAACAGCACATAACAGAAAAACTGGTTTCCCTCTGCTCTCTTTAAATAAATATCTGCCTGCTCATATAATTTTAGCGCCTCCTCGTTGTCTCCGTCATGCTGTGCTAATAATGCCTTGGAAAACGTATAGAGGAACATATCATCATCTGCCTTTGCGTAGTCATGCACAGTGGCGAGGTTGTTTTCTGTCTTTTCCTTCTCGAAAATATAATTCAAAAACTGGCGGCAGCTATACAGATACCTCTCACAGTTAAAACGGTTTCCCTGTAAAATGGAAACCAGAGCAAACAATCCATACAGTTTGGACAGGTTGCAGACACGCAGACTGTTCAGATGCAGCTTTTCGATCGCTTTCATACACTGTGTCAGGTATTCCTGCGCCTTGTCATACTGCCCCAGCATAACGCAGTTCAATGACATATTATAATGTACTTCTGCAATATCCTCCGGCTTTCTCAGTTTACATAATATCTTAATTGCCTTGTTGTAATAGCTCTGGGCTCTCTCATTTTCTCCCATTGCACATAAATTATACGCAATACCGGAATAAATCCTTCCGCCCTCCACGCTGTCAACATCTTTCATCGCCTCATAGGTACGGATCGAATATAACAGGGAAACTTCGTACTCGCCATTTGTGGATGCTATCATGATATTTTTCCGATATGCAATGCTGATAAGCTGCTCATTGCCAATCTCTTTTGCAAGCGCAACGCCCTTGGAAAAATAAATCAGAAATGCTTCCGACCGGTACGCTTTTGCCACGATCTCCGGTTTATTGTCGTATGCATAAATATAAATATGCGCCAGATGATTTTTGTAATGGTACGCATTCAGCTTCTCGATCAGTTTATCGCTGATCTCAATATCCTGGGCACAGAAGAAAATATTGCACCAGCCGGACATCTGGTTCTGCGCTTTTAAAAGTTCCGCACGGAACACTAAAAAATCATCCCCAAGCGCTTCTCCGCACTCCTTTGCCTTCTGTACATAAATCATGGCTTCCTCTAACTTGCCAAGATACATGTAAGAAGTTGCCATCCAGAAATTATAATAAAATGCTCCCTCTTTCTCCTGATCCTGCAGTTTTTCCAGATCTTCGCAGGATTCCAGAGCCTTCGCAATATCTCTTTGCAGCACCGACACCATAATCTGTAATAGCAAAAGCTGATAATGCTTTTTCTCAGAAATCGTAAAGTTATCAAACTTGATCCGGCGCTCAATCTTGCTCAGATGATGGTTCGCCTGATCAAAATCCAGAAAGTATACCAGATTATTCAGTTTCCGATAGCCATCGTCACTCTCATAATCAGAGTAATAGTCCATGACATCCGGTTCCATGTTCCTGCCTGCATTTCCGATATGGTACACCATGTTCCGGTCATCCATACTCTCACAGATTGCATCCCACTCTTCATGTGCAAATTCCGGAATCGACTGCACATCATTGACTCCCAAGACAATGCCGATATTTTTATTCTTTGTCTGAAGCAGTCTGTTGGTAAGCTGCATGGTACTTTTCGAAGCCAGCTGAAAGCGGTTCAACACAATGACGATTGGACAGATCTCCGATAATTTCTGAAGCATCGTCACGATCGAACTGCGCATGCGCTCCTGCTCATACTCTACCTCATCGATCAGGATCTGTTCCGTTCTCTCGCAAAATCCCTTTTCAAAATAACTTTCAAACACAGGTCTCTGAAGCTTGTAGACATCACATTCTTCCATAAACTCTTCCAATGTGCCGCTGCAATACTTATGAAACATCTGCCGGATCAGTCCCAGATATGGTTCATAAGCCTCTGCGATCTTGTTATAAGAAAACTCATGACAGGTAAAAAAGATATCTGTCTGGTCCTTATAATGATTGACACTCTCTAAATCCCATATAGAAAAATCATTGCTATACCGCACAAGGATACTGTTATGTTCTACATTTCCGATTCCTCCTGCGACCTGTTCGATAACCCCATTATAATACTTTTCTATCATACGATCCCCTTTTGCTCCAAAAAAACGCTTGCTGTTTTGTCACATTCTATATCCATTACCGGTTATACAATAAAACGTTCCACATTTTTCTGTAGTTTTTCAGCAGAATGATAGGTTGTCTCTGCTTTCTGCTTAATTGCCTCTGTCTCCTGCACAACGATTCCTACTTTTTCAGCAATATCCGTTGTTCCGGTAGCTCCCTCCGTCGCAGTCTTGCTGACATCGGAGATAGCATCCATCACTCCGTTAATGGATGCGAGCAGCTGCTCCGATGACGCTGAGAAATCTGTTACAAGGGAATCTACATTGGCAGCATCACTGTTATAGGAATTTGCCATTTCTGCAAATCCTCCAAGACTCTCCACAACATCATTTCCGACAAACTCCAGCAGCCTCTCTGCATCATTTGCAAGGTTCTCAACGGCTGCGGTCACATTGACAGTCACTTCCTGAATATGGGCAACTGCTGCTTTGGACTGCTCTGCCAATACACGGATTTCATCCGCAACAACCGCAAATCCTTTTCCTGCCTCTCCCGCCCTGGCAGCCTCAATGGATGCATTTAAAGCCAGAAGGTTCGTCTGTCCGGTAATATCCATGATTGATTTGGCAAGAACATTGATCTGATCCACAACCTTAATATCGTCGAGTGCTTTTATCAGGCTCTCATTAATCTCCTCATGAATCGATCTGGTACGTCTGTCATTTTCGTCTGTATCTTTTTTGATTTTCACAGCGCGTTCCCTGATCTCATCCGCCTCGTTAGCACCATCCTGAGATCTCTCTGCAATACTCTTCGCAGCGCTCTCAATCTCATGTGACATTGCATTTATCTCTTCCGAAGATGCCGCTGTCTCCTCCATACCTGCCGCAAGCTCCTCCGTTGTCGCAGATACATTTTCAATCTGATCATCTAACGCCTGAAGACTCGTATCAATCTCCTGCACCATGCCAGTGATCTCTAATGCTTCTGATTTTACCTCTCCAATCAGTTCATTCATCTCAGAGCGCATTTTCTCAAGCGAATCTGCCAGTTGTCCAAAATCATCTTTTCTCTTTAACAGATCCTGTTCAAATTCTTTTGAAAAATCCCCCTGCGCTATCTCTTCAATGTGGGCAAGGCTCTTTTTCAATGGTTTCACAATGCTGACTGTGATCAGTGTCAGAACTGAAATTAAAATTACTTCCATTACAACAGCGATTCCGATGATTGCCATTCTGCTGTTGGATTCATAGGAAGAAAATTCATTTTTGACATCCAGTACATCATCATCAATATCGTCCGTGTAATTTCCGGTTCCAAGTACCCAGCCAAATGGCTCAAATGCCTTGCTGTAAGCACGTTTTGGAGAAGATTCCGTCTCACCCTCTCTCGGGAATACATAATCCGTAAAACCGCCGTCTTCCTGCTTTCCTGCGTTGATGATCGCCTGTATATACGCAAATCCATTGGTGTCCACTGCATCCATACGATTTGTTCCCTCTGTGTCATTGCCGAGAAGGACTACGTTTGTTCCATCATAGGTATCTACCCAGAAATATCCATTATTGCCGTAACGCAGATCACGAATCTGGTCTGCTGCAAGTTTTTTTGCCTCATCTAAAGTATATTCACCTTTTTCATACCGATTGTAAATGCTCTGGCAAAGAGATATTACATTATCTACCTGTGCCTTGATCTGTTCATCATACGAGGAACGCATATCATTCTCGATAATGTCTAACGCATTATCTCCAAGTCCTGACAGGCTTGTGTTGGAAATGACGGCGCATAGTGCCAATGCGATCAGTGCAATCACCATTACAATGACTAATTTTGTTCTCACCTTAATATTGTTCATACCCATACCTCCCACTACATCTGTTTTATTTTACGAACCAAATTTTAAATTCTATTTGTATTTTAGCACATTATGCTTATTTTTCTACTCTATTTTCGACTTTTTTCGCTATTTTATTGAAACTCAGAAGTCCTTTGTAACTCCTGCGTTTCTGTCTCAGATGAGAAATGGATTCCTGATTTCGAACTCCATTTTTTTATGTGTCTTTGGATGTTTAAATCCGATTTTATAAGAGCAGAGTAAAAGACCGTTTCCACTGCGTGCCATTGCCTCTTTAAAATTATACTTTGCATCCCCCACGATCGGGATCCCGGCATTTGCTAACTGCACCCGGATCTGATGATGCCTTCCGGTGTCTAACCGGATCCGGAGAATGGCGTTCGTTTTATTCTGTGCGGTCACTTCATAGTCCAGCCTTGCTGACTTTGCGCCCTCCGTACTTTTAGATACCACTTTTGAAGTGTTTGTTTTTCCATCCCGGAGCAGGTAATCTTCCAATGTACCTTTTTTCTGTTCCGGCACACCGTCTGTCACCGCATAATAAAATTTATCTGCCATTTTTGTCTGCACCTGGCGGCTCAAATCTGCCGCAGCTTCTTTTGTTTTGGCAAAAACCATCACTCCGCGCACCGGCTGATCCAGCCTGTGTACCACCCCGATATACGGCTGTTCTCCCTTTCCTGCCCGGTAATTTTTCAGAAGGCTTTCCATGTCCGCCTGTCCTAACCGTCTTGTCTGCGCCGCAACCCCCGCCGGTTTTTCACAGACAATAACCTCCTCATCCTCGTATAAAATATTTATATCCATGGCTGATGATCTCCTTCGTTATTCTATGGCATTACTGCTGTTTTTATCTTCCTTGGTTCATTGTAGCATGATTCTTTTGTTTGGGCTACTGTTGCGGGTGGTGAATTGAGACTGGAGTTATATTTTTTGTAAATGCATATAATATTTAATATAAATTTTACTATTTTCTCCATTGCATTTTCTGACATCTGTATGATACAATACTCCAAAGCATATTTTACAAAATCTTTGTGGCTGATGAGCCATCTGTATTCTAGGAAGCACTCGATTATCAAAAACAATCGATGCTATTCATTTCGTATCTATGCTTTTATTACCCATTAACCAATTTAAAAGCAGGAGACGATTATGAATACTATTTTACAGAAATTTGATCTTCCTGCAGCGAGGCATAATGCAATATGTGCTACATTTATTGCAGCTGCCTCATCGTGATAAGGAGGACACCCTATGGCAAAATCAAAGAGAACACAAGACAAACTGACCAAAACCAGCTTTCCACTTGTAAACCGAAACTACAAAGATACTGTTTTTCGAATGCTATTTTCAGACAGAAAGAATCTGCTCTCACTTTACAATGCAGTGAATCAGAAGCATTATACCGATCCGGAAGATTTAGAGATTGTCACATTAGAAAATGCAATTTATATGGGAATGAAAAACAATCTGGCATTTATTATCGATACCAATTTGTATCTGTATGAACATCAGTCAACTTATAACCCAAATATGCCTCTTCGTGATTTATTTTATATCAGCAATGAATACCAGAAGCTGTTGGATAAAAAATCTTTATACTCATCCAGCCTGCAAAAGATACCTGCCCCAAATTTCATTGAGTTGTATAATGGAACTGACACTCTTTCCGATTTCTCTGAACACAGGCTTTCTTCTGCATTTGAGAATCTGTCTGGTGAACCAAAACTTGAACTTATTGTGACAGTCTTAAATATTAATGAAGGTCACAATGCCCTTCTTATGGAACATTGCAAAACACTAAGGGAATATGCGCAATATGTTGCAAAGGTGCGAAAATACACAGCCGACCTGTCTCTGAACGAGGCAGTGGAACGTGCTGTTGATGAATGTATTAAAGAAAATATTCTTGCGGATTTTCTTCGAAAGAACCGCGCGGAGGTTATCAGTATGAGTATATTTGAATATGACAAGGAAGAAGAAGAAAAGAAACTTCGGAAAGCGGAGTATGAGGCTGGCGTTGAAGCTGGTGAAAAAAGTGGAATTCAAAAGGGCGTCCTTAACACTGCGCGTCATCTATTGGAACTTAATCTGCTGTCTTTAGAGAATATTTCTCGTGCTACCGGTCTGTCAATCGATGAATTGAAGGAGCTCCAACAGTAGCTTAGTAGATATAAAAAAAGATTCTTCTTGCAGATTTTAATTTAAAAACCATGTGGGAGATTATCAGAATGAGTATATTTGAATATAACAAGGAAGAAGAAGAAAAGAAACTTCGGAAAGCGGAGTATGAAGCTGGCGTTGAACATACTTCTATCGAAATTGCAAAACGTATGTTAAAATCAGGCAAATTATCTTTGAATGAAATTGCTGATTATTGCAGTTTATCTATAGAGAAAATAAAAGAACTTAATATCTAAAAACATCTCTGTATGAAGCAGCAAAACGTTTTGTTGATGAATGTATTAAAGAAAATATTCTTGCGGATTTTCTTCGAAAGAACCGCGCGGAGGTTATCAGTATGAGTATATTTGAATATGACAAGGAAGAAGAAGAAAAGAAACTTCGGAAAGCGGAGTATGAGGCTGGCGTTGAAGCTGGTGAAAAAAGTGGAATTCAAAAGGGCGTCCTTAACACTGCGCGTCATCTATTGGAACTTAATCTGCTGTCTTTAGAGAATATTTCTCGTGCTACCGGTCTGTCAATCGATGAATTGAAGGAGCTACAGCAATAGCTTAGTAAAAGAAGCCCGCACAAACTGCGAGCTTCTTTTTTGTACAATTTTACACAAATTACTGTAACAGAGAAAGCACACCCTGAGTAGACTGATTAGCCTGTGCAAGCATAGACTGTCCAGCCTGAGCAAGAATGTTGTTCTTGCTATAGTTAACCATCTCTTCAGCCATATCTGTATCACGGATACGGGATTCAGCAGAGGTTGTGTTCTCTACAACGTTATCTAAGTTGTCAATGGTGTGCTCTAATCTGTTCTGAACAGCACCAAGAGCGGAACGCTGGGAAGAAACTTTCTGGATTGCCGCTGAAATTGTATCAATTGCAGCTGTTGCATCATCCTCTGTATCAACTTTTAATCCATCTACACCAATTCCTGCTGAGCTCATCTGCTCGATTTTAACAGAGATTTTATTATCTAATTCAGAATCTGCACCAACATGAAGATTAAATGTCAACTCACCATTTACAGTTGCATCACGTAAATAATCTGCTTTAGTTTTCACTTCAATAGTATGTGCCTCATCTGCATATACCTTTCCAGCTGCTGCATTTGCATCATCTGCTGATAATGCTTTTCCATTTGTATCATACAGCTTTGTTGCATATACATAATGTGTACCTTTCTTAGCTAAATCAGCATCTGTCTGACCAGCAGTCTTTGTTTTAGTGTATACTTTTTTACCATTAGCAAGTGCTTCTTTTAAAGTATCTTTATCAAGTTCTTGATCAGAACCCTCTTCATATAATTTTGTTCCATCCGCAATTGCATATCCAGATTTGTAGAAATTTACCGTTTTAGTATTTGTAGTATCACCTTTTAACAGATATGTTTCATTGAACTTTGTTGTCTCGGATACACGATCGATTTCCTTTGTCAACTGATCTATCTCTGCCTGAATAGCATCTCTATCTGTCTGAGAGTTTGTACCATTTGCAGACTGAACAGCCAGCTGATTCATTCTCTGTAACATAGAGTGAACTTCCGTCAAAGCACCCTCGGCTGTTTGTACAGAAGAAACACCGTCCTGTGCATTTGTAGAAGCTTGATCCAGACCTTTGATCTGTTTTCTCATTTTTTCAGAAATTGTTAATCCTGCTGCATCATCTGCTGCACGGTTGATTCTGTAACCAGAAGATAATTTCTCTGTGGATTTGCTCTGTGCTCCTGTTGTGATGTTTAACATTCTGTTGGCGT
>ERZ1034847.450-NODE-450-length-17659-cov-4.984151_pt1 | contig 17659 bp, 21 predicted proteins | sample MGYA00520633_ERZ1034847 | MGnify/ENA primary metagenome ERZ1034847 (study PRJEB33766, sample SAMN09781732) | gut metagenome | biome: gut microbiome | host: Homo sapiens | place: Madagascar | study: EMG produced TPA metagenomics assembly of the PRJNA485056 data set... | reverse complement strand
ATATTATATATAGTCAATTGAATGGTAATTTATATGAAAAAAGAAAATTTTTATCGAATAGTTTATTAAATAGTTTAAAAAAAAATGATATTAATTATTGCTTTTGCTTTGGGGGACATATTTTAGAGGGAGAACTGTTAGATGAATATAAGAATAGGATTATTAATTTTCATCCAGCTATCTTGCCAATGTATCCGGGGATGAATGCTATTGATCAGGCTGCAAATGAAAAAAAAGCTTTTATTGTAGGAAATACTGCACATTTTATAAATGAAAGTGTCGATGCAGGACCGATTATTATGCAATCGGTAAAATGTATATATGAATTTTTAAAAACAAGGGATTATGCTATAATTTTAGATTTACAAATAGAGATGTTATGCAAATTAATTGATTTATTAAACGAAAATAGAATTCATGTGATAGATGATCAAGTAGTAATTGAAGGTGCGAATTATTCTATAGCACACATATATCCTGAAGTATGATATTAAGAGAAAATTAAAAGAAAACATAATATAATATTGATATTTTAAGATAGAGAGTAGATATGGATTTATGGATAATAAAATAAAAACAAAAGTAATCAGTGGATTCATATGGCAGTTTGCAGAAAGTTGTGGAGCTCAGATTGTAAGCTTTATTGTTTCAATCATTTTAGCACGCATATTGGAACCGACCGATTACGGAACAATATCATTACTATTAGTATTTATTACGATACTGAATGTGTTTGTGGATAGTGGACTTGGAAATGCTCTTGTTCAAAAGAAGGATGCTGATGATGCAGACTTTTCAACAGTATTTATTTTCAATATATTTATGTGCATTACATTGTATGCCATTATGTTTTTATGTGCACCAGCAATTGCTATTTTCTATGGTGACAAGTCATTAGTAGCTTTAATAAGAGTACTAAGTATTATAATATTGATTTCAGGTGTTAAGAATGTACAGAAAGCATATGTTTCAAAACATATGTATTTCAAAAAGTTTTTTTTCGCAACGCTTGGTGGTACGATATGTTCAGCATTTATTGGCATTATTTTAGCTTATAGTGGATTTGGAGTGTGGGCGCTGGTTATACAGCAGTTGAGCAATATGTTAATTGATACAATTGTATTGTGGTATATTGTTAAATGGAAACCCCAATGGATATTTTCGTTAACACGGTTAAAACCATTATTATTATATGGATGGAAATTGTTATTAGCAAGATTGCTTGACACAGTATACAATAATTTAACTCAATTGATCATTGGAAAACAGTTCTCAACAGCAGATTTAGCATATTATAATCGTGGACAACAATTTCCAAATTTAATTGTTTCCAATGTCAATTCATCGATTGATGGAGTGTTGTTTCCAGTTATGTCAAAAGAACAGGAAGATACATATTTGGTGCGTAAAATGACACAAAGAGCAATAACAGTCAGTAGTTTTATCATGTGGCCAATGATGATAGGACTGACAGTTATTGCAGAACCGTTGGTTCGGTTTGTTTTGACAGATAAATGGTTAGAATGTGTTCCATATCTGCAAATATTTTGCTTATCATATGCGTTGTATCCGATTCATACTGCGAATCTAAATGCAATTAAAGCACTTGGGAGAAGCGATATTTTTTTGAAATTAGAATTGATAAAGAAAATAATTGGAATATTAATTATTGTGGTTGGCATTTCGTTCGGAACATTTGGCTTAGCAATTGCGATATTGATATCGTCTATTATTAGCACATTTATTAATGCATATCCAAATAAAAAAAAATTAGATTATTCCTATATTCAACAAATAAAAGATATTTTACCTTCCATTATTATGTCACTAATAATGGGAGCAATCGTATATCCGATAAAATTTTTGAGTATTAATAGTGTAATTATAGTTATATTGCAAGTGATTGCTGGCATAATAGTATATATTTTTGAGGCTAAGATTATTAAAAGCAATACATATGATTTTGTTGTTGGCATTATAAAAGAAAAGAAAGCGCAAATGAGAAAAAATGGATAAAATAAGAAAATCAAATCTTGAGCTTTTTCGTATCATTACGATGCTGGCATTGGTTCTGTGATTATAGTTTTTGTAGTGTGTACAATCATAGATATTATCAGAATTACGCTTATAGAAAAGCCTATATTATATAAGTTGAAAAATTGCAAATGGCATGAAAAATTACAAGTTTTAGAGAAAAAACGTATATAGTGATATATGCATTTGTTAAGAAATAGAGGTAACAAAATGTTAGAAAATTTTAAAATGTTAAATGGTACGGAAGTTGTTCTGGTGACAGGTGGAGCTGGATTTATTGGATATCATTTAAGTAAAGCATTGTTAGAACAGGGATGTCATGTTATTGGTTTTGACAACATGAATGATTATTACGAAGTGTCTTTAAAAGAAGCCAGATTAAAAAATTTAAAAGAATATAGTTCTTTTGAATTCATAAAGGGTGATCTTGCAGATAAAAATGCATTGGAAGAGATTTTTAAAACCAGAAAGCCTGATTATGTAGTTAATCTTGGTGCGCAGGCAGGTGTAAGGTATAGTATTGATAATCCAGATGCATATATGCAGTCTAATATGATCGGTTTTTATAATATATTGGAATGTTGCAGACATTATCCGGTAACACATCTGATATATGCATCTTCCAGTTCAGTATATGGTGCAAACAAAAAAGTTCCATTTTCAGTAGAAGATAAAGTGGATAATCCGGTAAGCCTATATGCTGCAACAAAAAAATCGAATGAGTTAATGGCACATGCCTATAGCAAATTATATGATATCCCTGCAACCGGTTTAAGATTCTTTACCGTATATGGACCTATGGGAAGACCGGATATGGCATATTATAAATTTGCAAAGAAAATCGTAAATAATGAGACAATTCAGATTTACAACAATGGCGATATGATGCGGGATTTTACGTATGTGGATGATATTGTAAAAGGAATCTTAAATATTATTCCAAATCCACCAGCAGAAAATGAGGCAGGTGCAAAATATAAGGTTTATAATATCGGTAATAATAAACCTGAAAAGTTGATGGATTATATTTCCATTTTGGAAAAATGTCTTGGAATGGAGGCAAAGAAAGAGTTCCTTCCGATGCAGCCGGGGGATGTATACCAGACATATGCAGATGTAACAGATTTGATGAATGATTTTGATTTCAAACCAAGTACAACGATTGAAGAAGGACTTGGAAAATTTGCGGAGTGGTTTAGAGAGTATTATAATCTTAATATGTAAGAGTTAGGTTGTGGAGCAGTGTGTAACAATGGAATATAGAAAACATCTTGGTGGGTTAGATATATTAAAAATCATCGCCACTATTGGAATTGTATTTCATCATTATCAGCAGGATTTTAATGTTCAATTTGAAGGATATAATTTTAATAACGGTGCATTTTATTTTGGATATCTTGTAGAATTGTTTTTTGTGATTTCAGGATTCCTTATGAGATATAATGATGATCTGAAAAATAAGAACTATATATTAAAATTAACAAAAAAAGTAATGAGAATATGGCCAATGGCTGCAATAAGTTCTGTTTTTATTATAGGATTAGGAATTTATTCAAAGCTGTTACTTGGGAAGTGGTGGGAAGAAATCTCAAATAGTATATGGAATTGGTTTGTTAGTGTCTTTTTGGTTTTTCAAGGAAATGCGTTTAAAAAAGTGTATGGTCTTAATAATCCCTTATGGTACTTGTGTGTCCTATTCGTTTGTTACTTCATTTACTATTTTATATGTTATAAGTATGATAAAAATACTCTGCAAAGAATATGTTTTGTAATAATGGTTTTAATTGGAAGCGGAATTATTGAATATGGAATTAATTTTCCGTTTGCAACAGTACAAAACGGAAGAGGGTATGCCGGTTTTTTTATAGGGGTTATTTTATGTGATATTTGTAAGAATAGTTCAAGAAGGAATATCATGATAGGTTCACTGCTGTATGGTGGATTACCTATTTTATTATTAATATATGCTTATTATATTGTAAATACGAATTTAAGAATGGTTTTATTATTTGTAGTCTATCCGGTCATAGTATTGTGGGCAGTCTGTTTAAAGCCTGTTGCATGGTTAGGCGATAACAAATTAGTCAAGTTGCTCGGAAAGTCTTCATTTGAGGTATATGTATGGCATTATCCATGTATCTTGCTAATTAAGATTGCTGCGTCCTGTTTATCAATAGAGCTTAAACATACATATGTTACAATGGTCTTATTTGCATTGTGTGTGGAAATTGTTGCGATATTTATATACAAATTTGTTGAAGTTCCGATGACAAGATTAGTCGTTACGAAGATAAAGGAAAAAAAATATCAGGAAATACATGGCAATTAAAGGAGAAAATTACTGTATGGTATTTTTAATATATAGTTGGTTAACAGTATATCATTATTAGAGGAAGGGAATATGCAGTTTTATTAAATTGTGGATTGGTAGTTATGAAAAAAATAATAAATATAATTTGGTCTTTTTTATGTACAGTGTCTTTTCCAATATTTATTTCTGATCAGACGACTTTTTTTTCGAATAGTGTGTTTTCAATATTAATGTTTGCACTTCTTATTTTGTTATTTCAATATTTTGATACGAAAGAGAATTGTAAGAGAAAAATATTTTTTTCATATATGTTAGGAATGATATTTTCTTTTATGACAGCGTGTGGGTATTCATTAGATATTTATGAATATATTGATTTTAAGAGAATTATATGGAGCATAGTATTATTCTCACGGGTATACGGACAGATTATTGCTATTTTATGGGACATGATAGATTCTTATGGCATGCGAGATGAGGTAATTCCGAAGCAAATTATGAAAGTAGTAGAGTGGGTACTACGTCATCCTATATGCATATGTGTAATTTTATGCTTATGCTGGATGCCTTGCTATATTGCAGAATTTCCAGGTGGCTTTCGAGCTGATGCTACGAGAGAATTTGAGCAGATTACAAATGGGTTTAATGGGAATTTCCCATTGTTACATTCCGTAATTATTACCAGATTACTGCCTATTATGTATGAACTGACAGGAACATATAATTCAGGTATTATTGTATATGTTATTGTACAAATGATATTGATTGCTATTATGTATTCTCACATAGTCAATTCTTTTTACAGGCAAGGTGTGAAAATTGAAATGCTTGTTGTGATATTGATTTACTGTGCATGTTTTCCGGTAATGCATATCCTTGTGACACAAACAGTCAGAGATGTTCTTTTTAGTGCATTATTGACATATGTAGTATTTCTTTTTTATTTGTTGTCAATAAATCCAAAACAGTTTATGCAGAGTAAGTTGAAACCGCTGGTGTTAGGTCTGGTATTTATTTTAACATTATTAGCACGAAACAATAATGCTGGGTATGTTATGCTGATAATTATCATAATAATATGTGGTATTGTTATTTCTTTCTATGGACGAATCAGTATGCGTGGGGTTTTTATTTTTTGTGTAACAACAATAGCTGGTTATGCATTGTTGGGAATAGGATTAACGAGATTGTGCCAACCTTTAGGGGAACCCTATACAAGCGCATCAATGTCTGCTTTTTCCCAAACAATTGTTCGGGCATATGTAGAAGAATATGACACATGGTCAGAACAAGAATTAGAGGAATTACAGAAGTATATGACCATGGATTATATTGAATATGTTCCACAGAATGCAGATGGAACGAAATACAGATTACACATTGATGAGGATAAAAATGGTTTTTTCAAATTTTGGATTAGGATAGGTAAAAAACATTTGGGGTGTTATATTGATGCATTTTTGGCAAACACCCAGGACATGTGGTTTCCAAATAGCGTTGTTGATGGGTATCAATGTGCAGATACAAAAGCATATATGGAATATGATAAATGTTATTATGTGATATCAGAATATAATGAATATCCGATTGAACATATGAATTTGCTCCCAGAAGTTCTAAATTTTTATAAACAGATAGGATCATATTTATCGTTTGAAAAGATTCCGATAATATCAATGCTTTTTTCGATAGGATTTCAATTCTGGTTATTACTAAACTGTATGTTTTATAATTTCTATAAAAGGAACAAAAAATTATATTTACCAATTTTAATAGTCTTTGGATATATGGTTGGTTCAGCATTTGTTCCGTTAGTGTTATTAAGGTATTTTGCAGCAATATTTTTGTCTATGCCGATGATCATTATATTCACAATGCAGGCAGAAAAATTAATGAAAATAGTGGAGAGGGATTGATGTAACAGAATGATGTGCAGAAGAAAATCAACCCCCAAAATAGTGATAATTTTGTTTGCAATCGTCATTTTTTGTTGTTATATCGGAATATACATAGGAAATCATACTTTATTTGAACGATTTTAAACGATAAGAATAAACAGGAATTATGAGGATGAAAATAATCCGGTTATTACAGCAGACTCTTATGATGATAATATGATTCACTTGAAATTAAAACAAGAGCGTATTGCTGATACAGATATTTATTTCATGGATATACATTTTATGAATTAGCAAACGTAATGGCAGATTAAGGGAGAAAAGAGAAAAGTGGAAAAATTTATAGCACCAATTATCATTCCATCTTATGAGCCGGATGATAGGTTATTAATGCTATTGAAGGATTTACATGATAATGATTTGCAACTGGTAGTAATCGTGGATGATGGAAGCTCAGCAGAGTATCAGCACTATTTTGAAAGAGCAAGAGAAGAATATCATGCTATCGTATTGAAACATGATATTAACAAAGGAAAGGGGCGGGCGTTAAAAACAGCATTTGCTTATTGTCTTGATTATTATCCGGACATTGTTGGATGTATAACAGCAGACTCTGACGGACAACATACAGTAGAAGCAATTGCGGAATGTAAACTAGCATTACGGAATAAAAAAAAGTATTTGATACTAGGAGTTCGTGAATTTGACCATGAAAATGTTCCTGTAAAAAGTCAATTTGGTAACAATTTAACACGCAAAGTTTTTAGGACTTTATATAGGGTTGATATCTCAGATACGCAGACCGGATTACGAGGAATACCAGCTGATTTTATGAAGGAATTATTAGATGTTCCGGGAGAGCGTTTTGAATTTGAAACAAGGATGTTAATAAAAGCAGTAGAAATGGAAATTGAAATAGAGGAGATACCGATAGAAACAGTATATGATTCTAAAGAGAATCATTCTACACATTTTAGACCAATTGTGGATTCAGTCAGGATATATAAGGTATTTGGATTTTCTTTCGGACGATTTTTGCTGTCAAGTTTATCCTCTAGTGTGGTAGACTTGATTTTGTTCCAAATTTTGTGCTTGTTATTAGGAAGAAGTGTAGGAGGTGTTAAGTATGTTGCTTTTGCCACGATAGGAGCGAGAGTGATATCAGCCACTTATAATTATTTGATAAATTATTTTTTTGTTTTTGCAAGCAAAGAGCGGCATTATAAATCTTTGATAAAATACATATTGTTGGCAATTACACAGATGACATGCAGTGCGGTATGCACAACGTTGTTAGTTGCTTGGTCAGGTGCAGATATAGAGTTATGGGTTAAGATACCAGTAGATGCGTGTTTATTCTTAGTTAGCTATCAGATACAGAAAAGAGTGGTTTATTGAAACATCGTAGATAGCTCGAATCTTGAAATGGTCGAATATAGTTTATGTAAGGACAGAAGTTTCAACAAAAAGGTAAACTATTAACAGATGAAAATAATAGATGGGAGAAATGAGTGTTGAAAGAAAACATAAAAACATATGTATTGCTTCATATAATATTATTTTGTTTTTCACTTTCTAGTGTATGTTCTAAAATGGCTGCAGGCCAGGAGTTTTTATCGATTAAATTCTTTGTTTTCTATGGGCTGGTCTTAATGATATTGTTTGCATATGCAATTGCATGGCAGCAGGTTTTAAAAAGACTACCACTTGTCACAGCATATGCGAATAAGGCAGTTACAGTAATTTGGGGACTTGTTTTAGGGTCTGCATTTTTTCAGGAGAAAATTACATTGCAGAAAGTAGTAGGAGCATTCATTATTATTTTTGGAGTGTATTTAGTAGTATCAGAAGATGGGGAGGGTGAAGCATGACATTATATGTTTTTTTATTTGTGTTTTCTGTATTTATATCTTCTGTTTCACAGACAATTTTAAAAACAAGTGCAGAAAAAAAATATGATAATCGTTTGCAGGAATATTTGAACCCGAAAGTGATCATAGCGTATGGTATTTTCTTTTTATCTTCACTAATTACGGTTGTAGCATATAAATATGTACCACTTTCTTTAGGACCAATACTTGAATCATGTGGATATATTTTTATTACGCTTTTAGGATATTTCATATTACATGAAAAAGTGGGAAAGAAAAAATTGATCGGCTTAATGGTTATTTTAATGGGTATTGGTATTTTTAATATATAATGCAAGAATGAAGGGGAGAACATGAAAAGGCGTTAGCTGTTTTTTATGTACTTTACTGTGGGGAAAAATACCAATTTTGTGTAAAGTATTAGGATAGGATAAGTTTATATGATAAATCATAAATTGATAAGTTACTTTTTCAAAATGGTATTGGTTATCGTTGCAATAGTAACACTTTACTGTTATATCAAGGATGATGTGGATTATCGGAGTAAGCATGTAATGGGTGTCGAATTGATAGATAAAGAAACAGAGCTGCAACTGATCAAGGGAAAAAAGAAAAAGGATTTAACACGTTTGCTGTTAAGTTATAATAACGAAAAAATTCCGTTTGATAGTGAAACAGATACCATTTATATATCTCAATCCATGAAAAATGGAAAATGGGTAGGAACATTGACGCCATCAAAAGACAAGTATGAAATATATATACTGGAAGATAGAATGTTTTCAGATAAATTAAATGCTATTAGGAAGGCTCATCATTTTTCGTACATAGTGATTGACGGGGATAATTATTATAAGGGGAAAATTGTATATACTGGATTACCGACAGTGTTGATTAAAGGGGCTGCTAATGATAAATTGGCAGATATTACAGTTTCTTATCCAGATGCAGAGAAAGAGGAAAATAAGCTTATTCATACAAAATGTACATTTCATCAAAGAGGATCGGCTTCTGTAGGATATGAAAAGTTCAATTATAAAGTTGAATTGTGTGATGAAAATGGTGAAAAAGAAAAACATAGTATTTTGGGAATGAGAGAAGACGATGATTGGCTGTTAAATGGTCTTTATACCGATGAAACGAAAGTTCGGGAAAAGTTAGCATATGATTTGTGGCATAAAATGAATGAAACTGCTGATTTTTCAGTTGCAACCAGCAATATGGAGTATGCAGAAGTGTTTCTCAATAACGAATATATTGGGTTATATGGAATCATGGAACCAATTGATGGTAAGCAAATGGCAATGAAGGAGGGAGACCTTTTATATAAGATAAGAAGGTGGAGTCTTCCGGAACCTGGTAATTTTGATTTGTGTGGCAATACATTGGATATGAGGGATTTTGATGGAGGTAATCTTGCATCATTAAAGTATCCAAAATCTACCGATCAGGAGTTTTCATGGGAACCATATAGGGAATATATTAATAGTTTTATGTCTGAGAATAGTGCAAATAGTGAAATTACGGTTACAATGAATATAGAGAACGTAGTGGATTATTATTGGTTTTGTCAGTTGACTTATGCAAATGATAATTTGTGGAAAAATGTTTATCTTGCGGCTTACAAAGAAGAAAATGGTAATTATACATTTTACAAAACAGTATGGGATTTAAACTATACTTGGGGAGAAGTTTGGGACAGCCCCGAAGAAAATTTATGGACACAATTTATATGGCCAGATGGTAATTTGTTGCAGATAAATGATTATGATAAATTATTAAGAGAAGATGAAGTAGAGGTAAGAACTGCGGAACAAAAAAGATGGAGACAGTGGAAAGAGTCTGGAATTAGTGCAGATATGTTATGCAAAGAGGCTAAAGAATGGTATGAGCATTTGGAGAATAGTGGTGCTTTGAGGCGTGAAAAAAGAAAAAATCCACAATCGGAGTCAGCAGCAGATATTGAGGATTTGCAGAAATGGATCAAAGTGAGATTTGATGAAATCGATAATTATTTTACAAGTAGACAATTAGAAGAAGAGGGGACAAATAATTGGAGTACCGAGTAGAAAAAAAGTTTCTATGTACAGAACAGCAGTTACAGGTATTACAAGCGAGGTTGTCAACAATTATGTATTATGACCAGAATCAAGAGAATAGGATGCGGTATCAGATACGGAGCATATACTTTGATACTTATGGTGGACAATTCTTTTTTGAGAATGATGCAGGGATTGATGATAGAAAAAAATATCGAATTAGAGCTTACAACTGTAATAAAGAGTTTATTCGATTAGAAGTAAAGAGTAAAGTTCATGGGTATACACATAAAGAACAGTGTCAAGTGTCGCAAGATTTATATCAGCAATTAGTGAATGGGAAAATGCCGGATTATCAACGAGAATTCCCAAAGGCTATGAATGAATTTTATTTAGAGATGGCACAACATTTACTACATCCAGTTGCAATTATTGAATATGAAAGAACTGCGTTTGTGTATCCAGAGGGAAATGTAAGAATAACATTTGATCGGAATATAGTTGTATCACGTGATTTAGAAGCGTTTTGGAATAACGATTTAGAGGTATGTCCTATCATGGAGACAGGGCAACATATTTTAGAAGTGAAATATGATGAATTTTTGCCAGATACTATAGCACAATTATTAGAAATTGGCAGTTTGCAACAAACAACCTTTTCGAAGTATTATATGGCTGGTTTGTTCCTTAGAGGGGAAAGAATTTTTAATTAGGTGAGGAAATATGAAATATGAGTACAAAAGATGTTATTAAAAAGTCAATATTAGAAGGTTTTTCAAATGATATTTCTACAACAACAATTGTTGTGACAATTGGAGTTGCTTTGGTTATTGCACTGTATATTTACATAATATATAGATTAACTAGTAGTAGTAATTTTTATTCGAAAGATTTTAATAAGACCTTGGCAATTATGCCAATTGTCACAGCATCGATTGTATTAGCAATTCAGTCGAATATTGTAATTTCACTTGGTATGGTAGGTGCATTATCAATTGTTCGTTTCAGAAATGCAATTAAAAATTCTTTAGATTTGCTATTCCTTTTTTGGTCAATCAGTGTTGGAATCATTTGTGGTGCGGGACTGTATTCCGTTGCAGTGATTATGAGTCTTGCAGTGACAATTTTAATATTTTTACTTGATTTGGTGAGCGCACCGCGGGCACCATATCTTTTGGTAATAAACACAGAGGATAAAACAGTTGAAGAATCGTTACATGTTATTTTGAAGCAGTATGCCAAAGGAGTAAGAGTTAAGTCAAGAAATCTTACAATGAATGGAATGAATCTGGTAATTGAGTTGAGAACACATAAAGAGCAGGAATTATTAGATGAGTGTGGCAGGTTAGCTGGAATGAAATCGGTATCTTTATTATCGCATGATGGAGAGTTAAGATATTGATAATATTGGAGCTTACATATGAAAAAACATTGGAATTTATTATATGGTATGACATTGGCAATATTTACAATATTTGTATTGCTTAAAGTTTTTGTTTTACCTTCAAAAGGAAATGTCAAAGTTGAAACAGCAGGCATTTGCAATCTATGATGATGGCCGGTGTGAAACTTTTCTTTCAAAAGATATAAGCGCACAGCAGCTAATGGATAACGGAGTAATTAAGATGTTATCATTTGGACCGGCATTAGTGGAAAATGGTGTTGTTACTGTCCAGGAATCTGATCCGGATGACTTGGAAACAATTGCAGGAAGAAATCCGAGAACTGCAATCGGAATGATAGAGCCATTACATTATGTATTTGTAGTAGTTGATGGAAGAACCAGGGAGAGCACTGGATATACCTTTTACGAATTGGCAAATGTTATGTTAGATTATGGTTGTATAGAAGCATATAATTTGGATGGAGGCGGATCAAGCACACTGTATTTTAATGGGAATGTGATCAATACACCGACAGATGGTATCACGGTTGGAGAAAGAGAGGTTAGTGACATTGTCTATATCGGCTATTAATAAAGATGAAAAAAGGATGTTCTTTTTGTGGAGTACTATAACGGCAGGATGTTTGATATTTGCAGAAGTTTACAAGCAATTTGGGCATGGGGTTACATCTGCCTATATGAGACTCATGTTTTTATACCCATTGATTTTAGGAATTGGTGAAGAAATTATATTAGTTTTGCGTCAAAAAACAAAATTAATAAAAACATTTGCAATGCAATTATATAGTAGGGGAATTGTAACACTTATTATGGGAAATTTATTAAGAGGAGTTTTTGATATAGCAGGCACATCCTCAAGTTTTGTGTATATCTATTGGATAGTAGGTTGTATTTTGATAGTTGTAGGAGTTATAGGTTTACATATTGATAAAATGAATTAGTGGGAGAAAATGGGAGTGAAAAGTTATACAGTACCAATTATTATTCCATCATATGAACCAGATGGAAGGTTATTAAAACTGTTGGATGGTTTGCAGGATAATAAAGTGGAGCCGATAGTTATCGTAGATGATGGGAGTTCAGCAGAGTATCGGCACTATTTTATAGAGGCAAGGGAGCGTTATCATGCGATTATATTAAAACATGATATTAACAGAGGAAAAGGGCGTGCATTAAAAACGGCGTTTTCTTATTGTTTGGAAAATTATACGGATATAGCTGGTTGTATTACAGCAGATTCTGATGGTCAACATACGGTTGAGGCTATTATGGAATGCAAACAGTCGTTATTGAACTCAAAGAATCATTTAATTCTCGGAGTTCGTGCATTTGATCTGGAAAATGTTCCGGCGAAAAGTCAGTTTGGGAATAATTTGACACGAAAAGTTTTTAGAACATTATATAAAGTGGACATTTCAGATACTCAGACTGGATTGCGTGGAATTCCAGCCGATTTTATGAGGGACTTATTGGATGTTTCAGGTGAACGTTTTGAATTTGAAACAAGAATGTTAATAAAAGCAGTGGAAACGGGAATTGGAATTAAGGAAATTCCAATAGAAACTGTGTATGATTCAAAGGAAAATCATTCAACACATTTCAGACCGATCGTGGACTCAATACGGATATATCGAGTGTTTGGCTTTTCCTTTGGACGTTTTTTATTATCAAGTTTATCGTCAAGTGTAATAGATTTGATATTGTTTCAAATCTTATGCATGTTGTTGGAAAAAATTGTAGGTGGAGTTAAGTATGTCGCTTTTGCAACGATTGGAGCAAGGGGAATTTCTGCAACATATAATTACCTGGCAAATTATTTTCTTGTTTTTGCAAGCAAAGAGAAACACCATAAATCATTGGTAAAATACATATTGCTGGCAATTACACAGATGGCTTGCAGCGCAACATTGACAACATTGTTGGTTGCATGGATTGGAGTAAGCGTGGAATTGTATGCTAAGATACCAGTGGATGTGTGTTTGTTTTTAATTAGTTATCAGATACAGAAAAGGGTGGTGTATTAGGGGATTTGTAAATTACAGAACTGTTAACCTCCAGTATTATCCATCATAGTTCTTAGCGGAATGCGTGGCCAGATGAGCCGAAATTTGCAGAAAAGAACTCTGTTATTGAAGAAGAACTAAAGATGTGTGGTTATTTCTGTATTATCACTTCAGAAAAAATGAAGGCGAAGGAGGCTCTTGAACCGTATAAGAGCCGGGTTGCCTCTGAAAAGTTATTCAAGGCAGATAAGACATTTTTAGGGAACAGGAGCATGAGGATCCATACCGGAGATGCATTGGAAGGGAAAATGCTGGTTGCATTTGTTGCACTGATTATCAGGAACCGCATGTATACGAAGCTTAAGGATGAGGAAGAAAAACTGCTCAGTTCTCCAAACTTTATGAATGTACCTGCAGCAATCAGGGAACTTGAGAAAATAGAACTGATAAGGCAGGCGGATGGTGTTTATCGTCTGGATCATGCTGTGGCAGCAAACCAGAAAACGATACGATTCTTGCATTTGTGAAAGGGGAATATCTGACAGAATGAAAAAAGAATCAAAGAAACAAATCGATATGTATGATATTGAAGAAGGTCTGCCACTTATGAACGTAATTGAAAAATCCGAATTCATCCAGTATCAGTATCTAGGCACGGTTAAGTTTCTTTTTCAGTGCAGTAAGTTTTCCACTGCTCTGGCTTTCGGAAAAGAGATTAAGAAGTCCGGCAGTACGGTAGAATTATATGCAAAGGGCAATGAACGAAGCTCAAGAAATTTATATGGCTTTGTATAATGATTTTTTTGATCAGGGTGAAGAATTTCTTGAGGAGATGCAGGCAATTTTGAATGCATTAGAAAAAGCATTGGATTTTTCAGAAAAATGGAAAGCATCTAAGATAAATCTTGAAATAGACAATACCTAAGGGCTTCTGGAAGGGAGTCCTTAAATAAAGATTAATCAAACTACAAAAGAAGTTCGCAAAACGGATGGAATTACGTCATATCGAATGGTATTTGCTGGGAAAAAGTATACAATAAAAATGATTATTTTAGGTAGCATCTTTTATAGTATTAAAGTAAGCTAGCAAGAACCAAAATGGGATAATACAAGGAGGATTAGTTATGTATGAATATGATGTAGTTCTTTCTTTTGCAGGGGAGGATAGGGTATATGTTCAGGATATCGCTAAAAAACTTAAAGCTAAAGGAATAAAAGTTTTTTATGATGAGTTTGAAGAGGCAAAACTTTGGGGAAAGGATCTCTACCAGTATTTGTATTATATATATAATGAATCTGCATTTTTTTGCATTATTTTTATATCGCCAAATTATATTAAAAAGGCATGGACGAGACATGAGTTGAAAGCAGCTCAGAACAGAGCTTTTTTAGAGAATGATGAATACATTTTACCACTGAGATTGGAGAAGAATATTAAACTACCTGGGCTAGCTGATACAATAGGTTACGTAGATGCTGAAAAGCGAACTGCAAATCAAATTATCAAGCTAATTTGTGAGAAGGTATATACGGTTAAACCAACAAAGGAAGAAGAATTAGAAAGAACAATCAAAACTTATGATCTAGTATTCGAGTCATTTGATTTCATAGTAACTCGTTATTGCTGTTTTGGCAGAGGGTCGAAAGTTTTGGAAATAGCATTGTTAACGGAACTTATTAATGAGTATAAGGATTTTGTGCTTGAACATGCACATGAAATAAATGCCGAATTATATATCTTTCTTGTACAATTATTGCGAGAGTTGGAGATTCATATCGAAAACGAAGACCTAATTAATATTTCCTATTCTGCAAATCTAAAATATCGTGCAAATGTACTTCACGAATTAAGGGCTGCATTTGAGAAAAGTAATTTTAGTAAGCAGTTTGATTTTTGGTACTATATTGATCAAAGTAATAAATTAAATGATAGCGAAGGTTTGTTGAATGATGCGATAAAAGATATTTGTGAGGATTTGCAAGTTTCACTGCAGCAACCTTCGAGTGTTAAAGATTATTTGATTAGGATGGTTTATTTAGAGTGTTTTGAAGAATATCTTTCTGGTATACCAGGTGATGTGTTGGTTCAAAATTTATATGGGGAAAAACTTAAAGAGTTAGAAAAGGTATTTAATGAAAGTGATACTGTGGAATTTAATGAGGAACAAATCTAAGTACTTGGGCAATGCTTACTAACATGATAATAGAAATATTGGGAGTTGGGGGTTATAACGAACCAGACATTATTAAGATTGTTCATGCTATTTTTTGTGATGTTCTTTCGAATTAGTTAGTATATGCAAACGAGACGTTTTCTGCGGAAAGTGGTTTTGTATATATGATAAAAAACAGTTGGTCAGATTTGAAGAAGGAATATAAAAGAAGTTTAATAAGCTGGGAGAAGATATGTGGATATATTAGAAAACATGGAAAGTGGGATTGTTAAGTTATCTGAAAGTATAGCAAAAATTAGTGAAGGAATAAATATAACGGCATTATCAGAAACATTGAAGTTAGTTGGCGAATATTTTCGGAACATTCCGGATGATATAAAGAAAACGCAATTCTTTGGGAAAGTACAGAAATTACAAAAGATAAATTTACGTTATGATGATGTTGTATGGCTTGTTGATGAGTTTGGACTTAGCTATACTGAGGAGAATTGGAGAAAGTTATCAGAAAATGAGAACTTTAAATCTGATTTATATCGTTATATAGTTAAAATAATCGTATCAATTTCTATAGAAAAACGGGAAAAATTAACGATTCTCTTGGCACATATGGAACCGTTAATTTATGATATACTAGAAATAGCTAAAGGAGCAAAGAGCAGGCTGAAGCAGGATGTACAACAGATGACTGTAAAAGAAAACAAAGGTATGTCTGTAGAGAGTTTGGAAAAGGTTTATGTTCTGGCGGTCATGTATATAGTATTTGCTAATACTGATTCCTATACTGAAGAAATTGATAACAGAATGCCATTTAGAAATAATATTCTTCATAATGGCATTGCTGATTATAGTGAAGAAGATATTGATGTTGCATATGAGTTGTTGGTTGATTTGATAGAAATATTAATTCAGGTTAAGGTGTTATCCACTTGAAGGCAGGTGCATATATGGTCATCAGCAAGACGATAAAAGATATGGGATTAGACAAGAAACTGGAAGAAACGCTAGGAGCTAAAGCGGCTGGTATGATCTTGGACTTTGCTTCTTATTTGATTATCACAGAAGGAAATACAGCACAGTATTATCCGGATTATGCGTATAATCATCCGCTTTTCACACCTGATATGAGAATATACAGCGATTCAACGATTTCAGATTTTTTCGCTCAACAAATGAGAATCAGAGACAGAACTTTTTAGATTGTTGGAATGAGGAAAGGGATAAACGGGAGAGAGTCTACATTACTTATGATTCTACAAACAAGCATTGTGAAGATGGAAATATCAGTATGGTAGAATTCGGAGCGGCAAAGATAGATGCAGGTCTTCTTATTTTCAATTATGCGGTTGGTTATGATCATACCAATAGCGAGCCCTTAATGTATGAGAAATATCTAGGAAGTATCAATGACGTTTCGCAATTGCAGTTTATGGTGGAAAAGGTAAAAGGGTACGGATATAACAACATTGGATTTATTTTAGACAGAGGTTATTTCAGCAAGGAAAATCTAAGATTTATGGATAGTAATGGATTGGGATTTATCATTATGGTGAAAGGTTGCAAAGAGTTTATCAGCGAACAGATCCGCAAGCAGAAAGGAACCTTTGAAAATGATTGGGGAAATCAGATTGCTGAATTCAGAGTATATGGAAAGACAGTGCATACGTTTGTGTATTCGGCAGACATAAAGAAAAGATATGTCCATATTTATTATAGTGCTGTGAAAGCTGCAGGGGAACAGGCAAGGCTGGAAGAAAGTATTCAGGAAATGTAGAGTTATCTGAAAAGATTCCAAGATACAGAACACGAATTCGGACCATTATTCCATAAATATTTCCATCTGCATTATAATGAGGATACAGGTCACTTTGTTTGCGGAGAGCCAAAGTTACAAGTGATTCGAGATGAACTGGATCTGTGTGGCTAT
>ERZ1034847.449-NODE-449-length-17681-cov-6.435606_pt1 | contig 17681 bp, 17 predicted proteins | sample MGYA00520633_ERZ1034847 | MGnify/ENA primary metagenome ERZ1034847 (study PRJEB33766, sample SAMN09781732) | gut metagenome | biome: gut microbiome | host: Homo sapiens | place: Madagascar | study: EMG produced TPA metagenomics assembly of the PRJNA485056 data set... | reverse complement strand
TAACATCAGTGAGCGTCAGAGGGAGCTGGCGACGCTGAAAGTGCTTGGCTTTTATGATGGGGAAATATCAATGTATGTATTCAGGGAAAATATTATGCTGACAGTGCTCGGTACAATTTTTGGTATTTTCTTTGGAATATGGCTGCACCGGTTTGTCATCTTAACAGCAGAACTTGATATTATGATGTTTGGCCGGCAGATTTATACAAAAAGTTATATCTATAGTATTTTACTTACAATCGGTTTTTCTATTATTGTGAATATCGTGATGCATTGGAAAATGAAAAAAATAGATATGATCGAATCATTAAAGAGCGTCGAATAACTTCTGCTTGCGTATATTATTTGCAGACAGTATAATCGCAGGGTCAGTCAATTGACATATATGAATACTAAGAACTAAGGAAGAACTACTGTATGTTAAATAAAAAAGATTTCTTAAAATATGCATCGACATTAGCATTTCCGATTATGCTCCAAAATCTGATCGGAACATTGGTAAACATCGCCGACACGGTAATGCTTGGTTACGTGAGCCAGACTGCCATGTCGGCTTCATCGCTTGCGAACCAGTATACATTTATTCTTTTCTGCTTATATTATGGAATGGCAACAGGTACTTCGGTTTTATGTGCCCAGTACTGGGGAAAAGGTGATAAAAAGACGGTAGAGAAGATTCTGGGGCTCGCAGAACGGATTTCCCTGATTATCTCTCTTGTATTTTTTGTTATCTCCTTTACTATGCCAACGGCAATTATGAAGATTTTTACAAACAGTCCTGAGACGATTGCTGCAGGAAGTGAGTATCTGAAGGTGATTTCATTTTCATTTGTATTCATGGGATTCTCACAGATTTTTATGAGTGCGCTCCGAAGTATCGGAAAAATCATGCTGCCATCGGTTACATATATTGTTTCGCTTTGTGTGAATGTACTTTGTAATGCAACTTTTATTTTTGGATTGTTTGGCCTTCCAAAGCTCGGTGTTACCGGTGTAGCACTTGGTACTGTGATCGCCAGAATCTCAGAAGTGCTGATCTGTCTGATTTATTCATTGCGCAGTTCAGACGTCAGATTCAGAATAAAATACTTCTTTGCAAAATCAGATATTCTGTTACAGGACTTTATAAAAATTGCCACTCCGGCGGTGATAAATGACGTTGTCTGGAGCTTTGCCAATTCAGCGTTTGCCGCAATTCTTGGTCATATTGGTGATGATATGGTTGCGGCAAATGCCGTTGCTGTTATGGTGGTAAATATCGGTGCTATCGCCTGCCGCGGTTTTGCCAACGCTACCACGATCATTGTCAGCCAGGAGCTTGGGAAAGACCGCATTGATACAGCCAGAGAGTACGGGAAACGAATGCTTACAATAACATTTATTGTCAGCCTGATCGGATGTGCCGTTATTCTGGCGATCCGCCCTGTGATACTGAATTTCTACCGGGATAAATTAACAGAGACTGCTATTTATTATCTTGGCATTTTTATCATTATGACAACCTGGCGTTTTGTAGGCGAAGGTATTAACACCTGTCTTATATGCGGCTGCTTCAGGGGTGGCGGTGATGCCAGATTTGGAATGATCGTAGATGCCATATTTATGTGGCTTGTTGCAGTCCCACTTACCTTCCTTGCAGCATATGTTTTCAAACTGCCGCCTGTCTGGGTATACTTTGTCATGACACTGGACGAGTTTGAAAAAATGCCTGTGGTATTTATTCACTATTTCAGAAATAAATGGCTTACGAATATTACCAGAGATTTTGAGTGATGGCCTCAGAAATAAATGATTGACAAATCAACATGGATCAGATCAAAGGTCATAGTGCAGCGACAGCAGCTGTTTACGGTCTTGCAGGATTAAGAATTATTTTGTGTATGATGCCACAGAATAACTGGCTTAGTGCATCAGCTCCGCTTTCCTGGGGGATTTACCGTAATATTCCGTTTGCACTGATGGGAATCCTGATCATTGTTTTATTCTATAAAAGCGCAAAAGAGAACAATGACAGGTCTTTCCGTTTTATGTGGCTGACAATCGTTTTAAGCTTTGCATTCTATATCCCGGTTGTGCTGTGGGCGGATGTCATTCCGATGATCGGTATGCTGATGATCCCTAAGACATGTGCATATGTCTGGACAGTCGTGATCGGTTACAATGCGATGAAAAAAGAGATTGTTTAAGAAAAACTTTTTTATGTAACAATAAGAGGGCATATGTTCGTCGACGGTGAATAAAGTCAGAAAAACGCTGAATTTAAAAAAAACAGTGATTTTCTTTTGGAAAAGTAGTATTATTTCACTGTAGATGAAAGGAGTGTGTGGATATGGAGCCATATAAAGCAAAAAAAATGCCTTTAGAATACAAAATTGATAAAGAAATGCTGATGTTGATATCAGAAGCAAATGTGAAGTATGGGGAATATAAGTCTCTTTTAAACACTTTGGAATTTGATGCAGGTTTCTTCCTGAATTCTGTTATTTTGAATGAAAGTTATAAATCAACACAGATCGAGGGTACCCAGATTTCACAAGATGAGATGTACTACCTGAAGTACATGGAAATAACGGATGATAGCAGAGAAATTCAAAATCTTAAAAAGACAATAGAATATGCATCTTCAAATTTACAGGTGGAAAATAAGATTAGCTATGAGCTTGTCAATGAAATGCATAGGATCATACTGGATAGTGTCCGTGGATCACAGCGAACTCCAGGTCAAATAAGAACTACACAAAATTGGATCGGACCAAGGGGATGTACCATTGATACCGCAACATTTGTTCCGCCAATTCCTGAAGAGGTATATGGATTGCTCAAAAATCTATATGAATACATGAATGATGAATTTGAGGATCCGTTGTTGGTAAATATTGCCTTATCACATATGCAGTTTGAAACTATTCATGCGTATAAGGATGGAAACGGACGTCTTGGCAGAGCCTTGATACCGGTACAAATGGCGATGTTGGATCAAAGCACACCTATTTTGTATATGTCAGAGATACTTGAGTTATATAAACCGTCATATCAGAGAAATCTGATGGAATGCAGACGAGGAAATGTATCCGGATATATTAAGTTCTTCTTACAATGCATTATTGACCAGTGTAATGCATATATTTACAAGTTGGATAGAATCAAAGAAATATATAAAGAAGACATGAAAACTATTGAAGCAATAAAAGGTAATTCTGTTTATAAGATAATGCCGGTTATCATGAAACAGATTGTTTTTACTAAAAAAGAGATTCAAGAGTTATCTGGTGTATCTCCAAATGTTGTTTCAAAAATTATTAATCAGTTAGTTGATTTAAATGTAATTATTCCTGACTCAACAAAAATGAAAAAGGGATATAGATACCAAAAAATATATGAAGTATTTGTTGGAACAAGAGAATTCTAACAAATAGAATGATTCCCCTAAATTAATTAGGTATTGCATCACAGTAGTATAGAACAAGTCCCCTTGCAACTTTCCTGAAACCATGCTATATTCCCATCTTTGACAGTTGGAAAACAAAAAACGGTTGTATAGCTAGTAAAATCAAGGCTGGCAGCCGTTTTTTGTTTTCTGATTTTATATGATGTATGATGAAGCATACAATCTCGCAATGGGATTTTTTTTAGAAGGAGCAGTAAAAGAATGTCAAAAGATGAATATTTGATAACAGATAAACCTCTTAAAGCGTTGACTATTTTCGCAATGCCAATGATTCTTGGCAGCTTTTTTCAGCAAGTCTATAATATGGCTGATTCGATTATCGTCGGTCAGTTTGTTGGTTCTTCTGCACTGGCAGCAGTCGGTGCCTGTGCGGCACTTACGAATGTTTTCATATGTGTGGCACTTGGTGCCGGTGTAGGTGCGGGAGTGCTTGTGAGCCGCTATTTTGGTGCCAGAAATTACAGTAAAATGAAAACGATTGTGTCAACATCACTGATCAGCTTTTGTATTTTAAGCATACTCCTGGGTGCGTTTGGATTTGGGTTTTCCAGCCTGATGATGAGCTTGTTACAGACACCTGCTGATATACTGGACGAAGCAGTATTGTATCTGCAAGTCTATTTTGTGGGATTTCCGTTTCTTTTTATGTATAACATTCTATCTACCATGTTTACATCAATCGGCGAATCAAAAATTCCGTTAGGACTTCTGATATTTTCATCTGTATTGAATATTTTTATGGATCTTTGGATGGTAGCGGATCTTGGACTGGGTGTGTTCGGTGCAGCTCTTGCAACGCTCATCGCACAGGGGGTTTCCGCAGTGTTTTCGTTTTTGATTTTTCTTTACCGGATGCGTCGGTATAAGTGCCGGTATAGATGGTTTGACAGACAGGAGTTACAATTAATGCTTCGAATTGCCATTCCATCAGTTCTTCAACAGTCCACAGTATCAATAGGCATGATGATCGTACAGGCAGTTGTAAATCCTTTTGGTACACAGGCACTTGCAGGTTACGCAGCAACGATGAGAGTAGAGAATGTTTTTTCATTGATGTTTGTATCGATTGGTAATGCAGTTTCACCATATGTTTCCCAGAATCTTGGCGCAAATAAAACCTCACGTATCAAAAAAGGCTATCGTGCGGCATTGTTATTAGATATATGCTTTGCAGCTCTCGCTTTCATAGTTATTGAAACACTGCATACTCAGATCTCATCATTATTCCTGGGCAAAGACGGAACAGCCTTAGCATATCAGGTATCCGGTGATTATATGAGATGGCTTGGTTATTTCTTTATCTTTATGGGTATCAAGATGGCAACAGATGGGGTGCTTCGTGGCCTTGGAATTATGCGTCCATTCCTTATTGCGAACATGGTAAATCTTGCGATTCGTTTATCGGTCGCACTGATTTTTGCACCGCGTTTTGGTATTGCATTTGTCTGGCTTGCTGTACCTGCAGGCTGGCTTGCAAACTTTTTGATTTCTTATGCAGCCCTTAGAAAATCATGGCCGACTGATGAAACAGAACGTGCTGTATCACAAAATTTACATAGACAATCTGTGATAAAGGAACGCTCATAAAAGTGTAATAAATATAAAAAAATACGCTCATAAAAATGTAAACTTTATTACAGAACCGGTATATAAAGCAATTATCGAAGAAGGATTTTCGGCAGACAGTATTATAAAAATAATAAGCAGAATTGATCCAGCAAAACATTTTGAAGCACATGAAACATTGATTTTTTTGATGAAATCCAGGATTTTCCGGAAATTGCAACCTCTTTAAAATTTTTTAAGGAAGATGGAAGATACGATGTAATCTGTTCAGGATCGCTGTTAGGAGTGCAGTACCATCGAATTGCCAGTATCAGCGTGGGATATAAGACAGATTATCAGATGCATTCGATGGATTTTGAAGAATTTCTGTGGGCAAAAGGGTATGCGGAAGATCAAAGGAATATATGGGATGTGTGGAATGGCTGAAAGATGAGGCACAGGAAGATCTTCGCGCAAATAAGAATCTTGGAGTTTATAAAGGGGCTCTTTATGAGAATTTTGCAGCAGAAGCATTAGTGAAGCAAGGATATGGATTATATTATTATTCTAAGGAAAATTCAAATCTGGAAGAAAATTTTTTTATTAAAGCGATATATGGCAGAACAAAAGATTTTTAAGTAATGTTAGAAACACCTTTTTGGATATTCTGTACCGGCGTTATTGATTCTACAGGGGCATTGCCGGTATATGATGTTTTAGAAATAAAAAAAGAAACGAGCAAGTCCTGTCAGGAATAATCCCTACCCGATGAACCCCCATTTCCTTTATGACAAGCATAATACTACAGATAACGATACTTGCCAATCCGAATATTCGAAAAAAGCTGCGTATACTTACAGTCGGCTGTCTTGGATTTTTTGGGGGTAAAATTGAGCTGCAATTAATGACAATATGAGCTATAAGAAAAACCTATAGCAACCACAAGGAATCTTCTATAACCAGAACAATTGACAAACCATGACCACATAGTTATAATCACAAACATAAATTAATTCCTATAAAACATATCAAAAAGATAGGAAATAAAGAAGGGGGAAAATCATATGAAAACAAATACGATTGTAAAGAACAAAAAACAGATGTGCCGCTGTTGTATGTGCTGTATGGATGAATACGGTTTTATTTTCATATGATTTATGCACCTGAGTGTTTTGCAAAGAGAAGAAGCAGGCAGTTGTGATAAACATATGACAACGACCTGCTTCTTTCTTTATGTGCACACTCTTTAGAATTAACGTATGAAAGTGTATGAGAGAAAGATGCTTAAAAGTAGAAATAGATAATTGCGAAACTCTTGAAAGAAGAGTAGGAGGAGTTTCACAATTTTCTAAAAAGTAGAAAAATGAAGAGGAGAAAACATTGTGAAACAGAGTTTAGTAAAAAAATTAACAGCAGGAATTCTTACAGGAGCATTAGCAATCAGTGTAACAGCGTGCGGTGGAAATAGCGCAGATACAAATAATGCATCCACAAATGCAGACGTCAGTGCAGAAACAGAGAACAGTGGAGATGTCACCGTGATCAATGCAGTGACCGGAGGTTCGCCAAAGCCTTACATTTCCGTGGAGGAAGATGGAAGTTATTCAGGATATGATATCGAAGTATTACAGGCAGTATTTGACCGGCTTCCACAGTACAGTCTGAATTTGCAGACCGCAGAATTTGATGCGATTTTCTCAGGACTTACCGCTGGTAATTATCAGATTGCTGTCAACAATTTCAGCTACAACGAGAAAAGAGCGGAAAGTTACTACTATTCTTTCCCATATGACGAGATCAAATATGTATTTGTTCAGAGAGCAGATGATGAACCACTCACTTCTTTACAGGATGCCGCTGACAGAGGTTACAAGATTGAGGCAGGTGCCGGAGTGAATGTCACGAATGCCATTGAAAAATGGAATGAAGAAAATCCGGAATCACAGATTGAGATTATTTACACAGAGGCAGATCTCTCGGTTGTATTTGAACATATTCAGGACGGAACAAGCGATTTCAGGGTAGATGACCTTCCAATTTACAACAGCTACATCGAAGAGTTTGGTTTTGACGGATTACAGAAAACAGAACTATCTGCTGATGAGACAGCAAAGTTTTCAACAGCACTGGATGCGTACTTCTTATTCCCGTTAAATGACGAGGGGGCAGCACTTCGGGAGGATGTTAATAAGGTATTGAAAGAGTTACAGGAGGATGGCACATTAGAAGAACTTTCACAGAAATATTTCGGGGCAGATCAGGTTCCATCCGCAGATAAATTTGAAACACCGATCAACTAAGAAGAACGAAAAGCAGGAGGCAGAAAAATGGCAGAATTTGATTATGAAGTAGTAAATGGAAGAAAGATCAGAGTCCGTCCGGTAGAGACAGTTTCAGAGGTTGACGAGAACGGATATTTTCATAGACAGCCAAATCATTTTACACAAGGATTCGGACCGGGCGAAAATCCGGTGGAAAAAGGACGTTATCGTCTGGTCTGGGCAAAGCTGTGCCACTGGTCAAACCGTGCATCCATCGTGAGGGAGCTTCTGGGGCTGGAGGATGCCATCAGTGTCAATATGGTAGAACATGCGCCTCATGAAAAAAATCTTGGCTGGGAATTTGTATATGACGAGAACAACACAGATCCGGTTTTAAACATTCAGTTTTTGAGTGAGGCATATTATAAAGCAGATGATGATTATACCGGACGAACGACAGTTCCAGCACTGATCGACGTACAGACCGGAAAAGTAGTGAACAACGATTACAACAGACTGACCAACTATTTTGAAGTAAACTTCAGGGAATTTCATGGAGAGAATGCACCGGATCTTTATCCGGAAGAACTCAGGGAAGAAATTGATAAGTTAAATATCTGGTTATTCCATAATGTAAATAATGGTGTATACAAAACAGCATTTGCCCGCTCCAAAGAGGCATTCTGGGATGCTTACAATGCATTTTATGCAGCACTTGATATTCTGGAAGAAAGGCTCGGACATCAGAGATTTTTATTTGGAGATTATGTGACAGACAGTGATGTGAGACTTTATGTGACGCTGGCAAGACTTGATATCCGCTATGCATTCCAGCTTGGACACACAAAACAGCGTCTCATTGATTACAAAAATCTGTGGGGATATGCAAGAGATCTTTACCAGATCCCGGCATTCAAGAACAACACGTACTTTAAAGATTTTGCAAATCCTTCCAATAAAAAAGCGGGACATCTCATGGAGACATTTAATGCAAGATTTTTAGATGAGATTAATTTTGATGCATACTGGGGAGCACCTGCAGACAGGGCACATTTAAGCAGTGATCCGGGTAACAAATTTAAAATTGGGAAGCGATAGGCAGGAGGCATATTATGGCAGAGTATATAGAAGTAAACGGCAGGCGGATCAGAGTCCGCCCGACAGAGACAGTAAGTGAAGTAGACAAATATGGCAATTTCCACAGACAGCCAAATCATTTTACAAAAGGATTCGGATCCGGGGAAAATCCGGTCGAGAAAGACCGGTACATTTTATTCTGGGCAAAAGGATGCCACTGGTCAAACCGCGCATCCATTACAAGGGATCTTCTTGGTTTACAGGATGCGATCAAAGTGGAAATCGTAGGCTGGGATGATGATGCTTACGAAAAACCTTTGGGCTGGGAATTTGTAAATTCGCCAGATCATATCAACCCGGAAACAGGAGCACAGTTTCTGAGTGAGCTTTATTACAATGCAGACCCGGAGTACACAGGCCGTGCAACAGTCCCTTCTTTTGTGGATTACAAAGAGAAAAAGGTAGTGAACAACGATTATCACAGGCTGACCAACTATCTGGAGGTTGATTTTAAGCCATTCCAAAAGCCGGATGCACCGGATCTTTACCCGGAAGAACTCAGAGAAGAGATTGACAAGTTAAACTGGTGGTTGTTTGAAAATGTTAACAATGCTGTTTACAGAGCACAGTTCGCACAATCCTTACAGGCTTTTTCAGATGCTTACGAGACATTTTTTGCAGGGTTAGATGCAATGGAAGCGCGTTTAGAACAGCAGAGATTTCTGTTTGGAGATTACGTGACAGACAGTGATATCCGTTTATATGTGACACTGGCAAGATTCGATGTCGCTTATTCGAGAAACATTGGTCCATGCAAAAAACGTCTCGTGGATTACAAGAATTTATGGGGATATGCAAGGGATTTATATCAGATTCCGGCATTTTACCACAACACGTATTTTAAAGATTTTGCAGCGAGTGTTGATCTTAGCAAGGCAGACCCGGATTACTGGGAGTCTACTTATTACGATATCGTGATTCCGGATACTGATTTTGATGTAATCTGGAAGACACCGACCGGAAGAGAGCATTTAAGCAAAGATCCGGCAAATAAATTAAAAATTCCAAACGATTTTTATAAACCGTGGAACTAAGGGAGAAGCAAGGAGCGGAAGATGATGGAAGCAGTGCATGCAATAGAAGAATGGCAGAGAGCAGGAGTGCATTATATCAGAATACAGGCAATGTGTGTCGGGTTTGATATTCCACCCAAATACGAATTTGCGGATGACACAAAGGACAGTGAATACATTCTGGTTCACGAAAACGGATTTCCGGTGTCTACCTGCCGGGTACGGATCGATGAAGAAAATGCCGGTCATATCGAGCGTGTTGCCACATTGGAAGAGTACAGGGGAAAACATTACGGGGCACTTGGAATCAAGGCAGCAGAGCAGCTTTTGAAAGAGCGGGGTGTTACAAACATACGGATCAATTCCCGCGAGAAGGCACTTGGCTTTTATGAGAAGCTTGGATATACACCGGATTTTTCCACCCGCTCCGGTAAAGGAGAATTTGTGTGCATCATGACTTCAAAAACACTGTAAATTTCTACAAACAATTGTAGTGATAAAAACAGAAAACGAACGGAGAAAAAACTATGGCAAAGTTATTTGATTTTGAAGCGGTCTTAAGCCAGCTTCCGGAGATTTTAAAATATCTTCCGACAACCCTGATCCTTGCGGTCAGTTCCATGATCATTGCACTTATCATCGGAATGCTCCTGGCATTGATCAAAACCAAAAATATTCCTGTGTTAAAACAGATCGCAGGAGTGTACATCTCGCTGATCCGGGGAACACCAGTGATCGTGCAGTTGTATATTGCATACTTTGGAATCCCGATGATTACAAAATACATATACCAGCAGAATGGATGGAATTATCAGAGTTCGACAACATCCGGTTTTGTGTATGCGATCATCGCACTTTCCATCAATGAATCAGCGTATATCGCAGAGATTTTCCGGGGAGCTTTGGCATCTGTCAATGTCGGACAGATCGAGGCTGCAAGTGCGATCGGAATGACATATTTCCAGACGTTTCGCAGAATCATTTTCCCTGAAATGCTAAGTGTGGCGCTCCCGGGACTTGGGAATTCCTTTATTGGACTGATCAAGGGAACGTCTCTTGCGTTTGTCTGTGCAGTTGTTGAAATGACAGCACAGGGAAAAATCATTGGTGGTAGAACTTACCGTTATTTTGAAGTATATGTTTCACTTGCGATCATTTACTGGGTGATCACATTTGTGATCGAGCAGGGAATCAGGCTGGTTGAGAAGAAAATGCAGATTCCGGATCAGGTGGCAAAAGTAGAGATATCCGAGGATGAGAGAGGGGTATAAAAATGTTAGAGATCAAAAACCTTTCCAAAAGTTTTCATGAGAATAAAGTATTAGACCATATTAATTTAAAAATTGAAAAAGGCGATGTTGTCGGAATTATCGGTCCTTCCGGTACAGGAAAATCAACCTTATTAAGATGTATCAACCAGTTGGAGATCCCGGAGGAGGGGGAGGCTGTTTTTGGTGGAAAAACGGTCGATCTTTCAAAAAAACACAAAGACAGTCTGGAATTCCGTAAGAGCACGGGCATGGTGTTCCAGAGATTTTATCTGTTTGAGAAAAAGACAGCGTTGGAAAATGTTATGGAAGGACTTATGGTTGTTCAGAAAAAGAGCAAAGCGGATGCAAAAGCAATTGCTTTAAAAGAATTAGAGCGTGTTGGAATGGCATCATGGGCAAATCATTATCCAAAACATTTGTCCGGAGGACAGCAGCAGCGTGTTGCAATTGCCAGAGCACTGGCTCTAAAACCGGAATTACTCCTGCTCGACGAGCCGACTTCAGCCTTAGACCCGGAGCTTGTCGGTGAAGTACTTGAGACAATCAAAAATGTTGCGGCAGAAGGACATACGATGCTCTTAGTATCTCACGAAATGAACTTTGTAAGGCATGTTGCCAATAAAGTGATATTTTTAGATGGCGGTCATGTCGTGGAGTATGGAACGCCGAAGGAAGTATTTACCAATCCACAGAATGAACGGACAAAAGAATTCCTGAGAAAAATGCAACTGCTGAATGAACCGGAATATGTAATATAATGAGCAGTGTTCATAATGTGAGGAATAAATTTGACTGCTTGCAGGCAATAATTTATTCCTTATATTATGAAGAGGGCGAATGCCCGACAGCCGGGAAAATCGCAGATTTTCCCGGCTGCACTGCGGATTAGATTAAATTTAAATCAAATCAAACTAAATTAAATGCAGATTAAATAAATCAGAAAGAGGTGCCTCATCATGGCATGGAAACAGAACATCATAGAAGATTTTAAACAACTGGTATCCTTTGATTCCATCAGTTTTCATGAGCGGAAGACCGCAGACTGGCTGCTTGCCAGACTAAAAAGTATGGGATTTTCTGTGGAGGAAGATCAGGCAGGAGCTTATTACGGTGGCGACACCGGAAATATTTTTGCTGCCTTAGATGGAGAATTAGAAGGAGATCCGGTTATTTTTTGCGCACATATGGATGCTGTAGAACCGGGAAGCGGCAAAAAATCCGTTTTGGAAAAAGACGGAACAATACATTCTGCCGGGGATACTGTGCTTGGTGCAGATGACATCAGTGGTATTCTGGAAATTCTCTATGGTGTACAACTTGTTCTTGACAGTGGAAAACCTCATAAAAAAATTGAAATCCTGTTTACAATTGGTGAGGAATTATATGTCAAAGGTTCGGATGTTTTTGACTATTCGAAAGTAACCGCAAAACAGGCGTATGTGCTTGATCTGTCCGGGGCGGTGGGAACCGCTGCAAGACGTGCGCCGTCTATCATTTCCGTGAGAGCTGAGATAAAAGGAAAAGCGGCTCACGCCGGATTTGAACCGGAAAACGGGATCCATGCGATTTTTGCAGCGGCCAATGCGGTCAGCCGTCTCTGCATGGGGCATGTGGATGAAGAGACGACGTTTAATATCGGAACGATTCAGGGTGGAACAGCGACAAACATTGTGCCGGACTGCTGTGTGCTGACCGGAGAAATCAGAAGTTACGATCATGGGAAAGCGTTGGAGACAGTGCGTATGACGGAACGGATTTTCACAGAGGAGGCGCAGAAGATCAATGCCACGGCGGAGGTGACAAGCCAGATCCATCTGATTGCCTATGAGACACCACTTGGGAGCAAGTCAGTGACCGATTTTCAAAAAGCCTGTGAAATCTTAGGATTTTCCGGTGAACTTACGGGTACGTTCGGCGGAAGTGATAACAACAGTTTTGCAAAAAACGGAATCGAAGGGCTTGTTTTATCGAATGGAATGTATAATGCACATTCGACACATGAATACACAACCGTCGACGATCTTTATAAAGGAGCGGAGCTGATCGGACAGCTTATTTTATTATAAAAAGAAATTTCTGTCGTATTCTGTTGAAGATTGTTGTTTTCGCATATAGCTATCTCGTGTAAGTTATGGTAAAATAGCCACAGAGAGCGTCACGGAGGACGCAATAGTGGGAGGTAGCTCTTATGGATAAGAACAGCGAAAAAAATGTCAGGTTCCGCATAAATATTACATTGTTAATTGCGGTAGTTTTACTGGTTGCAGATTTATATGCAATGATCAATATGCCTCAGAAATTTATTATTCTGGCGATCATTACAGCATTGTTTCTGGTTGCAATCTATTTTTTGGTAGATTCCATTTCGATTTATCTGATGGCAGAAAAGAATCGCAAAGAAGAACAGTATGATAGTATTTTTAAATCAGAAAAAGCGTCTTATCTTTTATTGAGAAAAACATTCGATGATCTGTATGAACTTATTGAAAAAGGAAACCAGTCCCGGAAAACAAATGTGGAGGATATTATCCACGCACAGAAAGCAGTAGCAAAGGTTTCCATTGGAAGAAGTAAAGAGAATGCAGATGCACTGATGAATTCCAATGACCGCATCATGGAAAAGATTTCGATGTTAGAGGCAGTTTTATCAGACAATGTTCCGCATCCGGCACCGGAAACTAATAAAAATGACAGCGCATATGCACAGAATATTTTAGACAATCAGAATAAAATATTACAGCAGCTGGAAGTTTTGCAGAATACATTGAATACGATCGGAGCTGATGCAAAGATAGCAGCAGAGTCTGCAAAACAGAACTTTTTTACCGAGGAACGTATCTTGGCAGAAGAGAATAAAATTGAAAAAGAGGAACCTTCTCTGATGGAGGAGACACCAATCGAAGAAGAACCATCTGTGATGGAAGAGACACCGATCGAAGAAGAACCGTCCGTGATGGAGGAGACACCGATCGAAGAAGAACCGTCCGTGATGGAGGAAACACCGATTGAAGAAGAACCATCCGTGATGGAGGAGACACCGATCGAAGAAGTTCCATCTGATATGGAGGAAACATCAATTGGTAAAGAAGAAGTTTCTTCTCCGGAGGAAGATTTATCCAAGTATGATGATATTATGGTAGATACTTTGACGGATACGGATGATAATGTTCCGGTCGAGAAGATTCCATTGGAAGATGAAACAGTTGTAGATGATAAGCCGGCAATGCCTGATCTGTCAGATCCGAATAAGGTTATGACACCGGATGAGATTGCAGCGTTGATTGCAAACTTATAATAGAAGAAAGACTTCGGTGTAAAGTAAAAAAATAATATTTAAGACAATAAAAAATCTGTCATACAAATGCAATTTTTGTATGGCAGATTTTTTGCGCAACAGGAAAAACACTTCGGATCATTATTCGGCAGTGATTTTTACGATTTCTTTGATAACTGAAACAGCGGTATCCATACCTTCTACACTGATATGTTCAAACGGTCCGTGGAAACCATAGCCGCCGGTTCCGAGGTTCGGACAAGGAAGTCCCATAAAACTTAATCTGGCGCCGTCTGTACCACCGCGGACTGGGCGGGAGACTGGTTCCGGACCAACGTTTTTGATTGCTTTTTTTGCAATTGCAACGACATATTCATTCTTTTCAATGACTTCCAGCATATTGCTATAGGAATGCTGAATGTTCAATTTTACAGTGTCTGCGTGATATTTTTCATTCATTTTTTGCTCAATGCCACGCAGGGTATCAAGGCGTTTTTCAAAAGTGGCTTTGTCATGGTCGCGCACGATATAATTCACTTTAGCGTGGGCGATGTCTCCGCTAAAATCAGTCAGATGATAAAATCCCTCTCTGCCTTCGGTGTGGGCAGGAGTCTCATTTTCAGGGAGAAGAGATGCAATCTCACAGCCGACAAGGGCAGCGTTGATCATAATATCTTTTGCCTCTCCAGGGTGGACATTGACGCCATTGATCTCAAAAGAAGCACTTGCAGCATTGAAGTTTTCATAGGCAACTTCGCCCTCGTAGTCGCCGTCAACGGTGTAGGCAAATTTGGCTTTAAAATAGTCAAGGTCAAATAAATCAGCACCGCTTCCGACTTCTTCGTCCGGTGTGAAGCCGATCCAGATGTCGCCGTGAGGTATTTTTTCTGTGATGATCTGTTCCACTGCCGTCATGATCTCGGAAACCCCGGCTTTATCGTCGGCGCCGAGCAGGGTTGTTCCATCTGTAGTGATCAGTGTGCGTCCTTTTAATGTTTTAAGTGTAGGAAAATCGGATACTTTCAGATAAGCGCCGCTTCCTTTTAAAAGAACATCATTGCCGTCATAATCCGGAATGATCTGTGGTTTGACATCTTTTCCGGAAAAATCAGGAGCAGTGTCCATATGGGAAATAAAACCGACAGCAGGCTTGTCAGCATATCCTTTCGTTGCCGGCAGCAGTCCGTAAACATAGCAGTGATCGGTTAAAGTGACCTTCTCTAAACCGAGATCGCGCAATTCCTGTTCTAACACTTTTCCTAACTCAAACTGTCTTTCCGAAGATGGAATCTGTCGGCATTCCTCGTCAGAAGTTGTCCAGTAAGAAACATATTTTAATAATCGTTCTTCAACACGCATGTGAAACCTCCTTATAAAATGGTGCCGTATTTATTTTGATATAAAATCAAGCCGGGCACACATAGTTATAAAATACCATAAAATAGTGAAATAGGGAATATAAGAAAAGGATGCAAAATAATTTATAAAAAAATAGTTGCATTTCTAAAAAAAGTATTATATAATAACATTCGTCGCTGAAAGACATGCGCCACTAGCTCAGCTGGCAGAGCACCTGACTCTTAATCAGGGTGTCCAGGGTTCGAACCCCTGGTGGCGCATTACAGAAGTATCGGTTTTATAGCATAGGCTATGGGGTCGGTGCTTTTTTTTATGTCGCAAACCCTTGATTTTACTTGGGTTGCGGCTTTTTTATTTGAATCCAATTTTAAAATCTTGAAGAAAAGCACAAATTTGATAAATAGAATCTTGAAGAAAAGCACAAAATAAGGAAAAGTATATGACCAGTTGTCAGCATGGAAAGAGAAGTATTCGGACAAATACGCGGTTTTGCTTGAAGGCGGAAACCGGAGTGACATTATATGAACATGAATCGTTAATTATATTTGATGAGGTTCAGCTTTTCCCACAAGCAAGGCAGGCAATCAAACATCTTGTGGCTGACGGAAGATACAGTTATCTGGAAACAGGGTCTTTGATTTCGATTAAAAAAATGTAAAAGATATTTTAATTCCGTCCGAAGAAATGAAAATACAGGTGTATCCGATGGATTACGAGGAATTTTGTAATGCGACTGGAAACAGTTACGAACTTTTACAACAGATTTATGATATGGGGACTGCTATTGGGCAGGCGACAAATCGTAAATTAATGAGAGATTTAAGGGTATATATGGCTGTGGGAGGGATGCCGCAGGCAGTAGAAGCCTATGTGGAAGGAAAAAATTTTTCGGAAATTGATATGGTAAAAAGGCAGATCATATCCTTGTATGAAGATGATTTTAAAAAAATTGATGCATCCGGCAGAATATCTGCATTATACCATGCCATTCCTGCCCAGTTATCAAAAGATTCAAGAAAATACCGGATCACATCAGCCATTGGAAAGAAAAATAATACAAGAGCTGAGGAATTATTGTATAAGTTGATTGACTCAAAAACAATTTTACCATGCTATAATTCGACAGATCCGAGGGTAAGCATGGCAGATACGAAAGATTTTGACAGCTATAAGTTGTATCTGGCGGATACCGGATTGTTTGTTACACTGATGTTTATAGATCGTCCGGTAACAGAAAATGATGTTTACGCAAAACTGCTTTCTGATAAACTACCGGCGAATCTTGGATTTTTGTATGAAAATCTGGTTGCACAGATGATATCAGCATCAGGAAGAGAACTTTACTATCACACATGGGAAAAAGCCGGCAGCACACATTATTATGAAGTTGATTTCCTGATTTCAGAGGGAAGTAAAGTCAATGCTTTTGAAATCAAGTCATCTGGTTCGGGAAAACATGAATCAATCAAGGCGTTTTATAAAAAGTTTTCAAATAATGTGCATGACATATATTTATTGTCACAGAAGGATGCCGGGAAAGATGAAAATCTGTTGTTGAAGCCATTTTATTTAATGCCTTTTTTGATCAGGCATAAATCTGATTTTAAATATTAATTGAAGCATGTAAAAATGAATGATATAAATATTAAGGACAATTGTATAAATAATTCCAAGATTTCACAAAAAGTTCACAGAAAATTAGCACTCACCTATTGACAGTGCTAACAAACAGGTGTATAACATAGTCAGAACAAAGGAAGAGGGAACAAAAGAGAAAGAAAGATTCCCCGAGTTCCTTAATCTGTTAGTTCCAAAGAAACAAGGTTAATGAGCATACGAATATCCACAAAAAAGTGGACAGATAGAAAAGGAGAGATGACTTATGTTGATGCCTAGTATTTTTGGAGAGAGTTTATTTGATGATTTTGACAATTTAATGAATTTTTCATTCCCGGATGTTGATAAAACATTATATGGCAAACATGCAAAGAATATGATGAAGACAGATGTTAAGGAGAAAGATAATGGCTATGAAGTAGCAATTGATCTTCCGGGATTCAAGAAAGATGAGCTTCATCTTGAGTTGAATGATGGATACCTGACTATCAGTGCCGAGAAGGGACTCGATAAGGATGAGAAGGATAAGAATGACAAATACATCAGACGTGAACGTTATGCAGGCAGCATGAGCCGAAGCTTTTATGTAGGTGAGAACATGAAAGAGGAAGATATCCATGCGAAATACGAAAATGGTATCCTGACCTTGGACGTTCCGAAAGAACAGAAGAAAGCTGTTTCGGAAAAACGTTACATTGCAATTGAAGGATAAATAGAATGCCCGGTATCAATGGTGTAAAACCGTTGGTACCGGGC
>ERZ1034847.445-NODE-445-length-17798-cov-6.689342_pt1 | contig 17798 bp, 14 predicted proteins | sample MGYA00520633_ERZ1034847 | MGnify/ENA primary metagenome ERZ1034847 (study PRJEB33766, sample SAMN09781732) | gut metagenome | biome: gut microbiome | host: Homo sapiens | place: Madagascar | study: EMG produced TPA metagenomics assembly of the PRJNA485056 data set... | reverse complement strand
GAAGAGGTGAAAAACTCTCAACAGGATTGAGAGTTTTGAAAATGTGAGAAATAGGAGTGTGATGTGATTGGAGAGATTGTTCAATCATCAGACATATGCTTCAATACATCATTAACTGAGATACGAGATATTTTCTCCGAGACAAAATGTTATTTGTGGTTGAAAGATGTGTTGACAAAGCATGAAAATCATGAATTATATTTTGGCGAAGCTTCGGTATTATTACATAACGTGTTACTTAATGATCCTAAACCATATCGAAAAGAGGTAAAAGAATTATTAGGCAATTTGTTAAGGTGGATAGAAATTTTAAAATGTGAAGAAATATGTGTTGACAGACCTAAACATTCCCAGCGAATCAGATTGATTAAATAAGAAAATTACAACAAAATTCTGTTTGACTTTTCCCAAAAAGAAAAATATAATAATTCCTGAACGAGTAGCAGACTAGCGTAAATCCAGTTATGTTACTCGTTTTTTTATTTTAAAGTTAATAGAAAGACATGAAAAAAGTGTGTAGCCTATCAGCGTAAGTCCAGCTTATTGTGATAGGAGCACACTTTTTTTGTGCCGCAAAACAAGGAGGCCAAATCCTCTGCTCCTGCAAGGGCAGTCGCATTTGCTTCGCAAACAAGGAGGATTGTATGTCAGAAAGTAACAAAATGAAGGAGATGCCGGTCAATAGGCTTATGGTGCAGATGGGAATACCGATGATCTTATCGATGGCATTGCAGGCGGTCTACAACATTGTGGACAGTGCCTTTGTTGGAAACATGAAGGTGGGAAGTGAAGCGGCGCTTAACGCACTGACACTGGTGTTCCCGGTACAGATGCTTATGGTGGCAGTAGGAATTGGAACGGGTGTCGGAACCAATGCGCTTCTCGCAAGGACACTCGGACAGGGAAATGCCAAAAAAGCTGCAAAAGTGGCGGGCAATAGTTTATTTCTCGGAGTAATTATTTATGAGGTATGTTTCTTATTTGGAATTTTTGGAGTAAGAGCATACATTTCATCACAGACCATTGATCCGAAAGTGATTTCAATGGGAATGAGTTATTTAAGAATATGCTGTGTGGTTTCATTTGGAATCATTTTCTTCTCATTATTTGAAAAATTATTACAGGCGACCGGACGTTCCCTTTATTCTACGATCGGTCAGGTGGTAGGTGCGGTCGTAAATATAATTCTAGATCCGATCATGATTTACGGTATCGGACCGGTTCCTGAAATGGGCGTGGAGGGCGCAGCCTATGCTACTGTAATTGGTCAGGTCGCATCGGCAGCATTATTATTTATTTTTCATATGAAATTAAATAAAGAGTTTGAACATGGTGTGGGATACATGAAGCCTGATACCGGAATTATAAAAGAAATCTATGCGATCGGACTTCCGGCGATCATTGCACAGGCGTTGATGTCTATCATGGTTTATGTGATGAATCTGATCTTAAAATTCAGTCCTTCTGCACAGACCGCATATGGATTGTTCTATAAAGTGCAGCAGTTTGTATTGTTCCTCGCATTTGGACTCAGGGATGCGATCACACCGATCATTGCGTTTGCCTACGGAATGCATAGCAAAAAGAGGATTCAGGACGGAATCAGGTATGGACTGATTTATACGATCGTACTTATGGTCGTTGGTGTGGCAATCACAGAAATTATCCCGGGTGCTTTTGCGACGTTATTTAATGCGGGACAATCCAGAGAGTATTTCATTGGAGCGATGAGAATCATCTCCATCAGCTTCATTTTTGCGGGAATCAATGTGGCATATCAGGGAATTTATCAGGCACTGGACGGTGGTATGGAATCACTTGTGATCTCGCTGCTCAGACAGCTTATAATTATATTACCGCTGGCCGGCATTTTCTCTGTTTTTGTCAGAAACGGTCAGATGGGAGTTTCGTTGATCTGGTGGGCATTTCCAATCACCGAGCTTACCGCATGTCTGGTGGGATATGTATTGTTGAAGAGGATCAGAAAAAACAAGGTAGAAAGTTTAAGTTAAGGAGGAGTCAGTTATGGAAAAGAGAATCATAACGATCAGCAGAGAGTTTGGAAGCGGCGGCCGCTTTATTGGTGAAGAAGTGGCAAAGAAACTTGGGATTTCCTATTATGACAAGGATATCATCGGACAGATTGCAGAGCAGTCAGGATTTTCACCGGAATATATCCGGGAAAATGCGGAATTGTCTCCGAAGAAAGGCTTATTTGCCTATGCATTTTCCGGACGTGATATCACAGGGAAATCAGTGGAAGATATGGTGTATGAAGCACAGAGAAACGTGATCCTGAAAATTGCGGAAAAAGAAAGCTGTGTGATCATAGGAAGAAATGCGGATTTTATCTTAAAAGACCGGGAGGATGTGCTGAATGTTTTTATACACGGGGATATGCCGGAAAAAGTGCAGCGTATCTGTAAACTATACAATGTCGCAGAAGCTGATGCTGCAAAAATGATAACCGAAACAGATAAAAGGCGCAGAACAAACTATAATTTCTACACAGACCAGAAATGGGGAATGGCAGGTAATTATTCGTTATCCTTGAACAGTTCACAGCTGGGATATGACAGGTGTGAGAAAATCATTTTGGAGTGTGTAAAATAGAGAATAGTATGGATCAATAAAAAAACTGGTTTTTGAGGTGCCCCCTCAAAAACCAGTTCTTTTTTTATGATGTCTGAAATTCTGTTAAATTAACACTTCTCAGGTTCCGGATAATCAACCCCGAAAGTTTCAACTGTCACGGTTTTCATTACCTGTGGCTGTAACGGACGATCAGAGTAATCGGTTGCTGTTTCCGCAATTTTATTGACAACATCCATACCCTCGATCACTTTACCGAATGCAGCATAAGCGCCGTCTAAGTGTGGAGAGTTCTTGTGCATGATGAAAAACTGGGAACCGGCAGAATCCGGGATCATAGTTCTTGCCATGGATAAAACACCTTCAGAATGTTTTAAGTCATTCTTGAAACCATTCTGGGAGAATTCTCCTTTGATCTCATAGCCAGGACCACCCATTCCGGTTCCGTCTGGGTCGCCGCCCTGGATCATGAAACCGTTGATGACACGGTGGAAGATGACGCCGTCATAAAAACCTTTTTTTACTAAACTGATAAAGTTGTTTACAGTATTTGGTGCGATTTCAGGATAAAGCTCTGCTTTCATGATATCGCCGTTTTCCATCTCGATTGTAACAATTGGATTTGACATAATAATTGATTCCTTTCATTGAATATGATATCGTGATTTTTCATATACACACCATATTGTAACGAAAAAATATGTTTTCGTAAAGATAAAACACAAAAAATCAAATCGTTGTATTCTGAAAGCAGACTCTGATATTTTGTGCAATGCCGGCATCAATAAAGCCTTTGTCTGCCATATCATCGAGAATATCGCAGGTTTTTTCATGCGAAAAACCCTGTTTATAAGGGCGGCTTTCGGTGAGTGCCTGATAAATGTCTATACACGCCATAATGCGTTCCGGCTCGTTTAATTCGGCGGCAGTTTTGCCGAAAGGATAGCCTTTTCCGTTCAGTTTTTCGTGGTGGAATGCTGCCCAGTCACGGATGTCTTCAAAATCGTTGATATTGGACAGAATCAGATAAGTATATCCTGCATGGTTTTTCATTTTTGAAAATTCTTCATCGGTCAGCTTATCCGGTTTTTCCAAAATATCATTGTCGATTGCCATTTTGCCGATATCATGAAGTGCGCCGGCCAGATACATTTTCTGAACCTGTGTGGGATCGTAGCCGTTGTACGCTGCAAATGCAGCGGCTTTCTCTGCAACACCAATGGAGTGTCTGCTTGTAAAAGAAGATTTATAGTCGACGATCTGCGCAAAAAAGTCGGCGATATTTTTGCAGGTTTCCCAGTCAAAGGTCTGTTTTTCTCTCGGAACGATCTCCCAGAGTTTCGTTTCAAAGGAGTCATCCCTGAAAGCTGCAAATTCGTTTTCTGAAAATATATGGAAAAAAGCATCCACACATGCGGCGTCAAAAAGTTTATCCGTATGTCGGATCAGGTACTGTTTTAACATATCCCATCTCTGTGTTTCAAATGCACCGCTGTGCCCGATGATATCCACCACATCGGCAAGGTGGATAATGCGCGCAGACAGAGGAATTTCATCCCATTTTTTGTGAAATGGTCCTGTGCCGTCCGCATGCTCATGATGGTATAGGATTGCATTGGTAACGTCAGTTTTAAAAGGGATTTTTGCAAGATTCCGTTCACCGTAGATGCAATGCAGGTTTGTAGTGTTTGCCACAAGGTCAGCGGTCAGGTCTTTTGCAGAATGCTTCTGCAATTCCTCGGAAATATATTGGGTGAGGGCATTGTCGTGCAACAGAGCGCAGATTGCGAGATCCTGCAGGGCATCCTCCGGCAGATCAAAATACTGCCCCATGCGCACACTGATATAGGCCACTCGCTTTCCATGTTTATTTTTAATATTCACCAGTTCTGCCTCGATGCAGTCGAGAGCATAGGAACAGGCACTGATCAAACCGATAATATCTATCTCCATAATTTATTTTAAAGAAATCGGACGGCATACAAAGCCATGCCTTGCGATTTCATAACCTCCTTAAATTAGTAATAATTCCTATTATTGGATTATAAAATCAGTTTTCCATATTGTCAATAAGTTACCGTTCACAGGTTACCCTGCGAACGGTAACTTCGCAGCCCCATATAAAGTTTTGCTTCGCAAAAGAGGGCTGCTCACACCCACATCACGTTCATACGCACCTGAACAGCATGGTGTTCAGGTGCTGAGTGAACAGTAACGTCAATATTCGTTACAGTATTCATATGACCATGATTAGTTTTGGAAAGAATAGCAGAAGTTTCATATTTTTATATGAAGTGTCTCAAAAAACTTCCTTGTAAATTTTTTTGTTTTATGGTTTGATAAGTACAGAAAAAGAGTATCGGAGAATAAAGGAGAGAAAAAGTATGCCAGTTTTTGATTTCAGCAGCGCTTCAGAGGAAAAAGAAGCGTTTGTATGTACATATACCGCATTTACATCAGACAGTTCCGAAAAAACACCGGACAATCCGATCCTGGTGTTAGACAATCAGCAAAAACAGTGGAGCCATCATTCCACCGGAGTATTTTGCAACCAGAGCCAGTGGACAGCATTTGAGTTTAAGGAGGAGGACGAGACATTCCGTTCCAATATCCTGCGGATCGATGCACGTTTTGTGAATCTGATCAAATGGCTTGGGGAGAACCGTATCAACGTTCTTTTGTCCGGGGAAAACAGGGCGGACGGCTATGCCGTGTACAAGATCAGGGAAAATGCTTTTCACGGTGGAACGAAACTCTCTGCGGCGGATGGATTTTTACAGTATGTGATGGAACGCCTTTTATCGAGCAGTGCACCGGAGCAGGAGGATGAGGACGAAGAGTTAGACGAGAGCGGTGACAGCATGAAGCTTACCAGTATCCAGAGTATTTCGGATTTCTTAAACTGCGCAGGAAGAACCATGCCGGACAATATCAGACTGTGGGCGAGAAGAAATTTAGCAGTTGCACGTTCCAGCGAAGTGTCTGCTGAGGAACGCCGCCACGCCCAGCGTGCACTTTCCATTATGACGAATATCCAGTGGAAAAATAATTATTTTGAAGCGATCGATCCGGTGGAGGCGCGCAGGATTTTAGACGAAGAACTGTACGGAATGGAAAAAGTAAAACAGCGTATCATGGAGACCATCATCCAGATCAACCGCACCCACACACTTCCGGCTTACGGACTTCTGCTTGTCGGACCGGCAGGAACCGGAAAATCGCAGATTGCCTATGCGGTGGCAAGAATTTTAAAACTGCCGTGGACGACACTCGATATGAGTTCCATCAATGACCCGGAGCAGTTGACTGGAAGCTCCCGTATCTACGGAAATGCGAAGCCTGGTATTATTATGGATGCATTTTCCATGGCTGGCGAGTCGAACCTTGTATTCATCATCAACGAGCTTGATAAGGCTGCATCCGGAAAAGGAAACGGCAATCCGGCGGACGTACTTCTTACCTTATTAGATAATCTTGGATTTACAGACAACTATATGGAATGTATGATTCCGACCGGCGGTGTCTATCCGATTGCAACTGCCAATGTAAAAGAAGATATCAGCGCCCCGCTGATGTCACGTTTTGCAGTGATTGATATCCCGGATTATACGCAGGAAGAGAAAAAAATCATTTTCTCCAAATTTGCACTGCCAAAAGTATTAAAGAGAATCGGATTGCTGCAGGGCGAGATCGTTCTGACCGAGGAGGGACTGGATGAACTGATCGAGCAGTATAAGAATACATCGGGAATCCGTGATCTGGAGCAGGCGGCAGAGCACCTAGCAGCCAATGCACTGTATCAGATTGAAGTAGACCATGTAAAACAGGTTGTGTTTGATGCGGAAATGGTGAAAAAATTATTTGCGTAAAAAACAAAATATAAGAAAGGTAAAAAGACCACTTCATGAAATTTTTCGTGAGGTGGTCTTTTACTGTCCGAATTAATGGACAGAAAATATGGATAATGGGAAGCAGCAAGAGGGCAAAATGACGGAAAGTGAGGAGCATGGCAGATGAAAACGGAATATCAGATTATTGCGGTAGACTTTGACGGAACACTTTGTACGGACTGCTTCCCAAAGATCGGACAGCCGAATGCAGCACTGATCGAACTGCTGAAAGGATTGAGAAGGCAGGGACGCCAGATTATTTTGTGGACGTGCCGCTGTGGAAATCAGTTAGAGGAAGCAGTGGAATGGTGCAGGAAGTGGGAACTGGAATTTGATGCGGTGAATGAGAATCTGCCGGAGATTATCGAAAGGTACGGATCAGACGGAAGAAAGATTTATGCGGATGTTTATATTGATGACAAAAGCTGTTTTCCATGGGAGGTAAAAAAGGATGAGAAAGTTGGATTATGAATTTATTTTTACATGCGGTATTGTTGCATTTATCGCAGCGCTTGGAATGGTAGCTGGCATTGTTGTGCTGGCTGGGGCAAAGATTTATGTTTATAACCTGCCTTTGATCGTGGGAAGCTTTCTGGCTATCGGAGGACTTTTGTGGGGATTATTGTTAGTTTTAAACAATGATAAGGTTGAAAAAAGGACAAAACATCGTTACTGCTCAGACAGTATCTGAGCACTTTGCTGTATCATACATATCAGTTACTATATTTACCAGATTAAGGTTGACGCTCTATCGTGAATTACATATAATAAACTTGATTTACTGTGCCTTTTGGGGAAGTACCGAAGGCATTTGGAGGAAAAATGAGAAGAAACCTTAATATAAAACAGAGAAAATGGCGGAGCTTTATCTTTGCAACGATTTTTGGTGTGACAGCAGCGACTGCGGTCATTACGGTAAAACCGTTGGAAAGTTATGCGTATACGGAGACGGCGGGTGTTTTGAATGATGGACCGGTACAGATGCGAAAGACTCCGGTAGATGGGGACAAGATCACATCTTTAGCTGCGGGTACAGCAGTCCGTGTGATAGATGAAGTGGATGGCTCCGATGGAATGAAATGGTACAAGGTACAGATTTCCTATAATGGAATGGCATCCACCGGATATATCCGGTCAGATTTTATCACGCTTTCAACAGAAGATACCTCTTCCGGAAGTGCGATCACAGACAGTTCGGCACAGGGAGCGGTCGGAGTGGTCACGAACACCAATGGCAACGTTTACGTGAGAACCGGAGCAAGCACGGCATATTCGCCGGTGACCATGGTAAAAAGAGACCAGACGGTGAATGTGCTGGGACAGACAACGACGAATGGGACAATCTGGTATAATGTGACGTTTAATAAAGATGGGGTGGATTATGCCGGGTGGATCTGTGGAACATACCTTGCGGTAACAGGACAGACTTCTGCGGACGGATCGCAGGGAGCTGCTACAACAGTGACAGATGAAGAATATGTTGCATCGTTAAAATCAGCAGGATTTCCGGATAGCTATTGTAACTCACTTCTGGCATTGCACCAGAAGTATCCAGACTGGCAGTTCGTTCCGGTACAGACAGGACTGGACTGGAATACCGTCATTGCAAATGAGAGTGTTGTCGGAAGGAATCTGGTGCAGAGTTCTTCCAATGATGCGAGAAAGTCAACGGAGACGGGTGCTTATGACTGGGCGACCAACAAATGGTATGGTTATGACGGAGCAGGCTGGGTAAGTGCCTCCTCCAATTACATAGCATATTGCATGGATCCGAGAAATTACCTAAATGACACGTATATTTTTCAGTTTGAAACGTTAGAATATGCGCCATATCAGAACGTGACAGGAGTTGGAAATATTCTGTCAGGCAGTTTCATGAGTGGAAACTATAGCGATACAGACGGAGCATCGCGAAGCTATGCAGATACTTTCATGGAAGTGGGACAGAACTTGAGTGTCAGTTCTTATCATCTGGCTGCAAGATGTAAGCAGGAGCAGGGAAATAAGGGGACAAGTCCTTTGATCTCTGGCAATTACTCTGGCTATAATGGATATTACAATTACTTTAATATCGGAGCATATACGACATCGTCTGCGTCTGCGACGGTCAACGGATTGATTTATGCGAAAAATAACGACTGGAATTCTATTTATAAATCAATTAATGGTGGAGCTGGTATCGTTGGAAATAATTATGTGAAAAAAGGGCAGAACACCTTATATTTCCAGAAATTTAATGTGGTGAATATGAACAGCATATACTCACATCAGTACATGACAAATGTGCAGGCGGCAATGTCAGAAGGAAAAACAATGAGCACCGCTTATGCGGATAAATCACAGGGATTTATATTCCGTATTCCGGTGTATAGCAATATGCCGGAGTCAGCAGTGACGTTTTCAGACAGTGGTAATCCGAATAACTGGCTCTCTTCTCTCAGCGTAAGCGGATATGGACTGACACCGTCTTTCCAGGCAGCAGTAACCGATTATTCCGTGATCGTTGGAACCGAGATAAGCTCGATCAATGTAGGTGCTTCGGCAGTTGCACCGAAAGCGGGAGTTTCCGGAGCGGGAACTTATGCATTGAATTATGGAAATAATGCGATCAACGTAACTTGTGTGTCACAGAGCGGTTCGGCAAAAACCTACACGATCAATGTGGTAAGACAGCAGCCGGCAGCAGACAATACCCAGACACCGGAAAGTGGTGGAACAACGGTTGCGGACGGCGTATCCGTTTCTACCTCCTATAAACTGGGAGATACCGTGATCACAGGTATTACACCGGGAACAGGCGCTTCTTCTGTACTTGCCAATATCTCAGCGGGAAGCGGCACGGTCAAAGTGTTGAAAGCAGATGGCACAGAAAATACCGGTGCAGTCGGAACAGGTAATAAAATTGCAGTATATGCAAATGGAACACTGGTGAAGCAGTATGACGTTGTCATTTACGGTGACATCAATGGAGATGGAAAAATCTCTGTGGTCGATCTGGTCATGATGCAGAAACAGATTCTTGGAACATCACAGCTTTCCGGTGCGTATGCAACGGCTGCGGACATAAGCAGAGATGGAAAAGTTTCCGTAAAAGACCTTGTGCTTTTGCAGAAACATATTATAAATGCAGCACAGATTGAACAGTAACAGGGCTGTGTGGATAGAAAGAGTTATTTTAGTGAGAAAATACAATTTTCACACATAAGAATGGAGAGTAAAATGAAAAAGAAATTAGGTGTGATCATTACACTGTTAACATTATGCATCTGCCTTATGACACCGCAGATGCATGCCAAGGCGGCTTCCGGAAAAACAACGATCGCTGTGTCTGCCAGTTCCCTGAATATCGGACAGACTGTGACGGTAACGGCAAAAGCATTAAGTGCATCCGGGGACAGTGCATATGCCAATATGGTTTTGACCTATGATGCCGGCATTCTGGAGTTTGTGAGCTGTAATGCAACTTATGGCGGTGGCGGCGGAAGTATTTCGGTAGCGAGTGACAGCTTCAGTGTGACATTAAAAGCAATCAGTGCGGGAAAAGCTTCTATTTCGCTTTCTGCTACGGATGGTGTTATTTACGGTACCGAAGAAGAATTGGATTCCATGGCAGGCAGCAGCACTTCTGTGACGATCAAAAACGAAGCAGCAGGCAGCAATGGAAATGCGGGAAATGGAAGCAGTTCTGGAACAGGAAGTAACAACAATACTGGAAGCAATACGGCAGCTTTATCCGCAGATAATTCCTTAAAGGCACTGACGATTTCACCGGGAACATTGTCTCCGGCTTTTAAGGGAAGCACCACAAAGTACACGGCAACGGTTGATAATTCCGTGACAAGTATTGCAGTGAGTGCAACACCGGTCAATGAAAAGGCAACGATTGAGTCTGTGACTGGAAATACGAATCTTGCAGTTGGGGCAAACGTTGTTCAGATTGTCGTAAAAGCAGAAAATGGTACAACAGCCACTTATAAAATCACTGTGACAAGACAGGCTGCAGGAACCACCGGAAGTGAGACGACAACTACAGGCGGTGAAAACGGAGACGACGGAAATGGTGACAGCGAGACCCCAGAAGATACTGAGGAAGTGGACACAACGGAAACTCCGGTATCAGCGGCAGATGTTGTGATCAATAACACGACCTACCATATCGCAGACAATTTTACAGAGGAACAGATTCTGGCTGATTTTACAGAAGCAACAGTTAATTTCCGTGGAACGGAATGCAGAGGTCTGACGTTTGACAAAGGAACAATTTCTCTGATCTATCTGGAAACAGACAATGTGGACGCAACGACCGGCAGATTCTTTATTTATGATGAGACCAGGGATGTTGTCTATGATTTTATGAAGTTTACTGCAGGTGAGAGCAGTTATGTGATTCCACTTTTGGCACCGCTTGATTCGGTACTGCCGGAGAGTTATGTGCAGGTGTCCCTGCAAATGCCGGAAAATACCGTGATGACCGCTTACCAGCTTCCGGTAGAGGATGGAGAGGAAGCATCTGATTTCTATATCTTTTATGGAGTGAACCAGGATGGAACCGAAGGCTGGTATCAGTATGATGCAGCAGAAGGCACTTACCAGCGTGTGAACGGAAATATTACAGAGACAGCGGATTCTTCTTCGGATGACCTTGCGGCATTGCAGAGCCAGTATGATGAACTCTCAAAGAAATATAAAGATGCAAAATCCTTTTCCAGAAACATGATCGCTGTGCTTATTTTTGTATTGGCAATCGCAGTTGTGATCATACTGAATATCATGCTCTTTGGCAGAAAGAAAAAAGGAAAAGACGAACTCTCAGAGGACAACGATCCGGAGCTTGACGAGCCAGAGAACGAGGACGACGAAGCAAACGAAGAGACAGAAACCGAGAAAAAACCTTTCTTGGGAAAATTCCATGGATTCCGAAAAAAAGAAAAAAATGAGGATGAGGACGATTATTTCGATGACGAGGAAGAGTACATCGAGGAAGAACATCCGATCAACAGGGCTTACCGCGAATGGAATGATTATGAGGATGAAATTCCATCCACTTCTGAGAAATCAGTGACAGAAGAAAAGTCCGAGAAAAAATCATCTACTGAAAATGAAAAAATGGATGTGCTGCAAAAAAATGAAACTTCTGTGAAAAATGAAAAAGGAATGGAAGTTTTCGACCTAAATGATTTATAATATAAAATAGAATGTAGGTAATTGCGAAAATCATTCATAACGTAAATTAAATTGTGAAAAATCAACAAAAGCTTGAGAAAACACTGTGGAACCGCCGGTACTTAGAAGGCAGGTGCGACATCAGTCGTGCCTGGCTTCTTAGTACCGCTGCGAGTGACACGTAGCGGAAGCGTGTTTTCGAAAATTTTGTTGATTTTGAACAATTTGAGATAGATTAAGGAGAGTTTGCAATCACCTAATAAATAATGTGAGGAAACAACATGCAATTACCATACACTGTAAAAGCCAAAAAAGCGATTGATATCGCCGGCAAAATGTCAAAATCATTACATCATAATTATATCGGAACCGAGCACTTACTGATTGGGCTATTGAAGGAAAATTCAGGAGTAGCGGCAAATATTCTGAATGAGAATGGTGTAGAGTTAGATAAAATTGTAGATCTGATCAAAGAATTGATCGCTCCGGCGGAGGGAACAGCAGTAGCAGAATCAGATGGTTATTCACCGAGAGCAGCAAAAGTTCTTGAGAATGCAGAGAAGGAGGCAGTCAGATTCCATGCAGATGCCGTTGGAACAGAACATATTCTGATTGCCATGATCAAAGAGACAGACTGTGTTGCATCCAGATTACTGACAACGCTGTCCGTCAATATGCAGAAAGTCTTTGTGGACACTCTCATTGCGATGGGGGAAGATGCAAATCTTTACCGCGAAGAATTTCAGAATGGCCGTCCGGGAAAAAAGAAAAATAATGAGGGAACCCCGACGTTGGATCAGTATTCCAGAGATCTGACACAGCTTGCAACGGAAGGAGCACTGGATCCGGTGGTTGGACGTGAGGAAGAAATCCAGAGAGTGATTCAGATTCTAAGCAGAAGAACGAAGAACAATCCATGTCTGATTGGAGAACCGGGAGTTGGTAAAACGGCTATCGTGGAAGGAATCGCAGAGCGTATCGTATCCGGCCTTGTACCGGACTCTGTTCAGGGAAAAAGAGTGGTATCTTTAGACCTATCCGGTATTGTGGCTGGTTCAAAATACCGTGGAGAATTTGAAGAGCGTATCAAAAAAGTGATTCAGGAAGTGACAAAAGCAGGAAATGTTTTGCTGTTTATCGATGAGCTTCACACAATCATCGGTGCCGGTGGCGCAGAGGGCGCGATCGATGCCTCTAATATTTTAAAACCTGCACTTGCCCGTGGTGAGATTCAGATCATGGGAGCAACGACAATCACAGAATACCGCAAATATGTAGAAAAAGATGCTGCACTAGAGCGAAGATTCCAGCCTGTGACGGTGGAGGAACCGGGCGAGGAACAGACAGTTGCAATTTTGAAAGGGCTTCGCGGTAAATACGAAGCACATCATCATGTAAAGATCACGGATGAGGCAGTCGAGGCGGCAGTCCGCCTGTCAGCGCGCTATATCAATGACCGTTTTTTGCCGGATAAGGCAATTGATCTGATGGATGAAGCAGCAGCAAGAGTGCGGTTTGGCGTGTCTAACCATACAGAGAAACTTGCGGAATTGAGAAATCAGATCACAGAAAAAGAATTACAGTTAGAGGATGCTCTGAGCAATTCCGATATTGCGCTTGCAAAACAGTGCAAGGAAGAAAAAGAAGCATTGGAAGCAGAGCTTGAGAAGCAGACAAAAAAAGCGCAGCGTGAGATCCGCAGAAAGAATCTGTCTGTCACAGAGGATGATGTGGCAGATGTTGTTTCCGGCTGGACAAAAATTCCGGTGAAGAAACTGGCAGAAGGCGAGGCAGCCCGCCTGAAAAAATTAGAGGCAACGCTGCACAAACGTGTCGTTGGTCAGGAAGAAGCTGTGACGGCTGTGGCAAAAGCGGTGAGACGTGGACGTGTCGGTTTAAAAGATCCGAGAAGACCAATCGGTTCGTTCCTATTCTTAGGACCTACAGGTGTAGGTAAAACGGAGATTTCCAAGGCACTGGCGGAGGCTGTTTTCGGCAATGAACAGGCGATGATACGTGTTGATATGTCGGAGTACATGGAGAAACACAGTGTTTCTAAAATGATCGGTTCCCCGCCGGGATATGTCGGACATGAGGACGGCGGTCAGCTCAGCGAGAAAGTGCGCAGGAATCCGTATTCCGTGATTTTGTTTGACGAGATCGAAAAAGCGCATCCGGATGTATTTAATATTTTACTCCAGGTGTTAGACGATGGACATATCACGGATTCCCAGGGACGCAAGGTGGACTTTAAAAATACGATCATTATCATGACATCAAATGCAGGAGCACAGTCCATTGTGGAACCGAAAAAACTTGGTTTTGCATCTTCTGATGATGAAAAGCAGAATTACGAGCGCATGAAAAACAGTGTGATGGAGGAAGTGCGCAGGATTTTCAAACCGGAGTTCTTAAACCGTATTGATGAGACCATCGTATTCCGTTCACTGAACAAAAATGATATGAAACAGATCGTCACATTAATGTTGAAAGATCTGACAGACCGTTGTAAGAGCCAGATGGATATCACACTTCATGTGCGTGACAGCGTGAAAAATTATATTGTGGAAAAAGCATACGAACCGAAATATGGAGCAAGACCACTCCGCCGCAAAATCCAGAATGAGATCGAGGATCAGCTTGCAGAAGAAATCTTAGACGGCAAGGTGAAAAAGGGTGATGAAGTGATCGTCACTACGAAAAAGAATGCAGTTGTTTTTGAAGTAAAGGAACAGTAACACAAAAATAAAAAAATCCTTAAAAATGATGAAAATGCTGGCAATCGAAATGTAGTTGAGCTATAATGATTTTACAAAATTTTTACGGTGCAGCAGGCAGAGAAGGACTGTACCACAGGAGGAAAAGATGAGCGCTATTAGTGAATTAATTCGTTCAGAAGCAGATGGAACGATCAGTTTTGGAGATTACACTCTGGATGCAAAGGCAAAGCTTGATAACTTCGGGCATCAGGGAGATCTTTATAAGGTAAAAACTTACAAAGACATCACCAAGCTGGAGCGTAATGGTATGTTTGTTTATGAATCCGTACCGGGAACAGCGGCATATCATTTGAATGCAACGGACACAGGAATTTCTTTTTCCGTGGAAGGACCGGAAGATGCTCAGATCACACTGGAGTTAGAAGAAGAGACTGAGTATGAAATTACAGTGGACGGAGCAAGCGCAGGTAAGATGAAAACAAATCTCGGTGGCAAGTTGACCGTCAGTGTGGAACTTGGAGAGAAACCGGTAGAAGTTCAGATTCAGAAATGCTAAGAAATGATAAGGGGTTGTCAGAAACGGCAACTCCTTTTAATGTCAATCGGAACTATTTGCAGAGTTTCCGGTTATTTTTTTGATAGGGAAGGTTATATGGCAAAAGGAAAAACAAGTATTTTTTTCTGCCAGTCCTGCGGATACGAATCGTCCAAATGGATGGGGCAGTGTCCGGGATGTAAGGAATGGAATACATTTGTAGAAGAAGTGGTGGACAAAAAGAGTGCGGGCACACTGGCAAAGCAGAAAGCGACAGCGTCAGAGGCAAAGGTACTGCCTCTGTCCCAGATCGAGATGACCTATGACAAGCGTGTGTCAACAGACATGAAAGAATTAGACCGTGTACTTGGCGGCGGTATTGTGCAGGGTTCCATGGTGTTAGTGGGAGGTGATCCCGGAATCGGAAAATCCACATTGCTGCTTCAGGTCTGCAGGAATCTGTCGGAGCATAACATAAAAGTGCTCTATATTTCCGGGGAGGAATCTTTGCAGCAGATCAAAATCCGTGCGGAGCGCATCGGAAATTTCGGGGACAGTCTGAAACTGCTGTGTGAGACAAATCTTGACACCATAAAGGCAGTCATTGACCGGGAAAAACCGCAGATCGTTGTAATCGATTCCATCCAGACGATGTTTAACGAAGAGGTTTCTTCGGCACCGGGCAGTGTATCACAGGTGCGCGAGTCCACAGGTGTTTTGATGCAGATCGCAAAGGGAATGGGAATCTCCATTTTCATTGTGGGACATGTGACGAAAGAGGGAGTGGTGGCAGGACCGAGGGTGTTAGAACACATGGTAGACACCGTGCTTTATTTTGAGGGAGACAGGCATGCGGCTTACCGTATTTTAAGAGGTGTAAAAAACCGTTTTGGCTCCACAAATGAGATCGGTGTATTTGAGATGCGGCAGGACGGACTTGTGGAAGTGGAAAATCCGTCCGAATACATGTTGAGCGGTAAACCGGAGGGAGCGTCCGGCTCTGTTGTGGCATGTTCCATGGAGGGGACAAGACCAATCCTGTTAGAGGTGCAGGCGCTTGTGTGCCACAGCAATTTTGGGATTCCGCGAAGGACAGCGGCAGGAACGGATTTTAACCGTGTCAATCTTCTGATGGCGGTTCTGGAAAAAAGACTGGGCTTAAAGCTGGGTGACTGTGACGCCTATGTGAATATCGCCGGAGGAATCAAAATGAATGAGCCGGCAATCGACCTTGGCATTGTTCTTGCATTGATCTCAAGTTACAAGGACAAACCGATCGATGAGAAAACCATCTGTTTTGGCGAGGTCGGATTAAGCGGTGAGGTCCGCGCGGTAAATATGGCAGAACAGCGGGTGCAGGAGGCAAAAAAACTTGGCTTTGAGGTCTGTATTCTACCGGAGGTCTGCAGAAAATCCATGACAGAAGTAAAAGGTATCAGGCTGGTCGGTGTGAGCAATCTTTTAGATGCCATGAATTATCTGAAATAAAAAAATTGTATGAATTTTATAAAAAATAAAGGAAATTGAAAAATCCTGCCGAATAATAAAAATATGGAGATTTTATTGAAACGATTTTTTATATGGTGCTTCGGGAGAGACTGTCAGATATCAGAGAGGTGATACATATGACAATACGGGAAGAACTTGAAAAAATGGAGCGGGAAACATTAAGCCCTTATGCAACGCTCAGTGTGAACACGAAAGGCAGGGAACGCGGGGAAGAACAGTGCGATGTCCGGCCTGTTTTTCAGCGAGACAGGGACAGAATCCTGCATTGTAAGGCATTCCGGCGGTTGAAGAATAAGACACAGGTTTTTCTGACACCGAAGGGAGATCACTATAGGACAAGACTTTCCCATACCTTAGAGGTATCGCAGAATGCGAGAACAATTGCAAAAGCACTGCGTCTGAATGAAGATTTGGTGGAAGCAATCGCATTGGGACACGATATGGGGCATACGCCGTTTGGTCATGCCGGAGAGTATGTGTTAAATGAGATCTGTGAAGACGGATTCCGGCACAACGAGCAGAGTGTCCGTATCGTGGAAAAACTTGAGAAAAACGGCATGGGCTTAAACCTGACATGGGAAGTGCGGGATGGCATTTTAAATCATCAGTCCAAGTCCATGCCACATACTTTAGAGGGAAAAGTTGTCCGTTTATCAGATAAAATTGCCTATGTTTACCATGACGTGGATGATGCGATCCGCGCAGAGATCCTGACGGAGGATGATATTCCGTCAGAGATCCGGAAAACATTAGGTTTTACCACAAAACAGCGTTTAAATACACTCATACATAACGTGATCATGAACAGCATGGATCAGGATGACATCCGGATGTCAGCAGATATTCAGGAAGCCATGTTTGAGCTGCGCCATTTTATGTTTGATCATGTATACACGAATCCAATTGCCAAGGGTGAGGAAGTGAAGGCAAAGGCAATGATCCGGCAGCTCTTCGGATTCTACAAAGACCACATCGAGTTTCTGCCGGAAAAATACCTCGCCATGCTTGATGAAGGGGAAAAGACGGAGCGCGTGATCTGCGATTACATCGCAGGTATGACCGACCAATATGCCATCACCAAATTCAGCGAATACTTCCTGCCGCAGGCCTGGCAAGTAGACGGATACTAAGCCAATATAGCCTGCGGCGTGGAAAGGTGGATGGGTATTATAGACAATTGCGAAACTCATAACGACCTAAATTGAATTGTGAGAAATTGACAAAAGACATGAAAGACATTGGGGAGCCGCCGGCACTTAGAAGGCAGATACAACGGTAAGTTGTGTCTGGCTTCTTAGTACCGTTGCGAGCGACACATAGCGAAAGCGTGTCTTGAATGTTTTTGTTAATTTTGAACAATTTAAAGAAGATTATGAGGAGTTTCACAAT
>ERZ1034847.440-NODE-440-length-17881-cov-8.680579_pt1 | contig 17881 bp, 20 predicted proteins | sample MGYA00520633_ERZ1034847 | MGnify/ENA primary metagenome ERZ1034847 (study PRJEB33766, sample SAMN09781732) | gut metagenome | biome: gut microbiome | host: Homo sapiens | place: Madagascar | study: EMG produced TPA metagenomics assembly of the PRJNA485056 data set... | reverse complement strand
AATTATATAGCATGCTAGAGCTATACCTCATGAGCTCCTCTGAGGTGTAGTTTTTTTGTGCATGTAAAGGAGATGAGAAAGTGGCATTAGCGAAAACATACAGAGACGACGAATACTATACAACGAAAGAAACAGCAGAGAAGTTTTTTGAGTTAGTCGTAAAACCGAGCGGTATACTAAAGCATAAAACGTTACTCATGCCTTTCACAACCTTAAAAAGTCCGTTATACATAGTTGCGACACAATACCACGACCATATTATTGTTTTTACTGGTGATATGGATTTATGGAAGAAAGCAGGAGATTATGAAGATGTCGCAGTTGTGGACAATCCGCCTTTTTCGTTATCAACTCCCATAGAAAAATATTATTTCTCAAAGGATATTCCGTTTGTTTTATTTAGAAGTGCAGTAACATATCCAAAATTTATTTACAAACAAGACAAGGCAGGAATTACCTGTGAGAATAGCGCAAATGGAATTACTTTTTCATGGGGAATTGACAAACTTATTGAAGGCGACGAGTATATAAGAAACAACTATCCTAATTTGATTGACAACTTGAAGGTTGTAGGCACATTGAGAAAATGTATCCCTATCGGTTTTTCTTTTTATAAAACCGATTATCAATTTAAAGTTAAAACAGTAACGTTTTCAGAATTGAAATACCCTATAAAAAAGGATCTCTACTTTTATCTAAATCGTGGTGTCTTTGATGAAAATACTAAAATGTGGATAGATGAGAAAGACAAGAGGATACACTTGTTGTCGTATTAGATCACTCGTTGAGTGGTCTTTTTATTTTGCACAAAGGAGATAACAACAATGTATAGATCGCAATACTTAGAACAGAAGTATGAAGTAATCACTGTGCAAAACGGTAATGGTGAGATAGTACGAAAGTATAGAAGACCAATAAAGAGCGATACATATAAACGAAAGGAAAACAATGAAGTTATTCCTTTTCGCAGAAGGAGAAAAGTCAAATGAGAAACTACTGGTATGTATCACTAACAAATAGGTATCCACAGCCAAATACAGATGATCCAATCAGGGTTGTTCAATCAATCCAAATTAAAAAGAAATACTCCATTGTTGAAATGGTCAGAGAAGCTACGCCAAAAGAAATTGATAAGTGCAAACTTATTTATTGCGGTCATGGTTTCTATTCAGATAAACATATACAGGAAAATCTTTCAAAGTATACATGTTAGGACGGCGTAGTGAAGCGCAAGGTATTGAGTACGCGACGCAAACCTTGTAAGGGATGCGATTCCCCTTCGTTCTTTTTGGCAAAAACGCCACACATATATTAACACTTCGGTATAGCCGAGCACATAGAACATTATATATATAGAAGGTGGGAAAGATGGCGCAACAAAACCAAGCGAATCAATTTATGGACAAGAAAGAACACGAACGTTTAATGAAAGAATGTGCAACAATGTTAATTATTAAACGAATGAAAAAAGTAGAAGTAGCAGAGGATTTAGGTTTGACGATTCAAACGATTACAAAATGGACGCTACACGACGATACTTATCAGCGCATTGCTAATGAGATAGCCCACCGCTATTTTACCGATTTGATTGGAGATTCAATCTATACCGTCAAAAAGCTATTGAACGCGCGTTCTGAGAAAGTTCGATTAGACGCGGCAAACAGCATTTTAGATAGAGCCGGTTTGAAACCTATTGAGAAAGTAGATGCTACTCACGATGTAAACTTCGAAATCGTAATCGGAGAATATGCGGATGATGAGGAAGAATGAAAATAAACGATTTGGAAGTATTGTTAACTGAAACAGCAGGAAAGCACTGTTTATACAAGTGGGATTATAAAGGAGTTGCGTAGATATGAAAATCAATATCAAACACCCAGAACGCGTGTTCAACAAACATATCTACGATATCTTATACAACTACGATACACCTACAGAAATCCATTACGGCGGCGGCTCATCCGGCAAATCTCACGGTGTGGTGCAGAAAGTAGTGCTTAAAGCAATGCAACCGTGGGACGTTCCGCGCCGCGTGTTATGGATGAGAAAAGTCGGGCGAACGATCAAAGATTCTGTTTTTGAAGATGTGATCCGTTGTCTATCAAGTTTCAAAATTTTGCCATACTGTAAAGTGAATATGAGTGACTACCGCATTACGTTACCGAACGGTGCGGTGTTCTTATTTAAAGGGGCGGATGATATCGAGAAAGTAAAATCTATCAAAGCTGTATCGGACATCGTGATGGAAGAAGCGACAGAGTTCAATCAAGAAGACTACATGCAGTTAACGATCCGTTTACGTGAACCTATCTACAAGAAACGCCAATTGTTGATGATGTTCAACCCGGTTAGTAAGGCGAATTGGGTTTATAAATTTTTCTTCGAGCAACAGCAAGAAGACACTGTGATTTATCACACTACATATAAAAACAACAAATTCTTAGACGAAGCAACTAAAAAGAATCTAGAACTGCTAATAGAACGTGATCCAGTGTACTATAAGATATATGCACTAGGTGAGTTCGCGACGCTAGATAAACTCGTTTTTCCAAAGAAAACCATTAAGCGATTGAATTACGAAGAAATGAAGAGGCTTCCTAACTATTTCGGACTTGACTTCGGTTACACAAACGATCCTACAGCGTTCGTAAGGGTAGCGGTAGACCAGACAAACAAAAAACTATACATAGTCGAAGAATGGGTGCGCAAAGGACAAGAAAATGACAAAATAGCGCAAACGATAACCGATATGGGATATCGAAAAGAAAAGATAATGGCGGATGCGGCAGAACCTAAGTCAATCGCAGAAATACGCAGGATAGGCGTAGGCAGAATACAGGCGGTTAAAAAGAAACCGGATAGTATTTTGCAAGGGATCGACTTTATCAAACAATTTGACATTATCATCGACGATCGTTGCGTAAAAGTTATCGAAGAATTTGAAAATTACACATGGCAAAAAGATAAGAAAACCGGCGAATACATTAACAAGCCGATTGATACATTTAACCACGGCATAGACGCGATACGTTACGCGTTAGAACCGATTAACGGTAGCGGTCCGGGGCATATTAAAACATTTAAATTGTAAGGGGTGGGCAACGTGAGATGCTACAATCCAATCGATGGGAACTCTATTCCAAAACCTTTCCGAGTTCATCCGGGCACAGAGGTAACGCAAAACTTAGTAAACAAATTTATCAAGAAACATCAAATAAACAAGAGGCGTTATATGTACTTGATGGATATGTACGAAAATAACACGGATGTATTCAAATTACCAGATAAGGAGATATACAAACCAGACAATCGTTTATCCATCAATTACGCTAAATACATCACAGATACGTTCGTAGGCTATTTTAACGGTATTCCAATACATAAGCAACACGAAGACAACGCAGCAAACGAGCTTATCAAATTATTCGATAATGATAATGACATAGAGGACGAAGAGAGCGAATTAGCAAGATTAGCTTGTATCTATGGGCATTCGTTTGAAATTATGTACCAAGACGAAGACAGTAAAACGCACGTATGCTACGTAGACCCGACAGAATGTTTCATCGTGTATGACACAACGAAAGAAATGAAACCAGTATTCGCTGTGCATTATGTAACGGATGATGAAACGAAGATATTTGGGACAGTCTACACAGAAACAGAAACAATCGATATCAGCGGAACTATGGGTAGCGTGACATTCAGAGAAGTAGAACCGAATGTCTTTGATGGCATTCCAGTAATCGAGTTTATCTTAAATGACAGTAGAACGGGAATATTTGAAAGTGTCGTTAGTCTTATTAATGCAATGAATAAAGCGACGTCAGAGAAAACGAACGATGTGGATTATTTTGCAGACGCATATTTGGCAATTACAGGAATGGAATTAGCCGAAAAAGACGTGAAGAACATTAGAGATAATCGTGTTGTTAATGCATACGGCCCTGACGGTACAACAGTAGACGTCTATTTCTTAGATAAACCAGATAGCGACGCCACACAAGAACACTTATTAGACAGATTGCACAAGATGATATTCCAAATCTCTATGGTAGCTGACATCAGCGATGAGAACTTTGGTGCAACGTCCGGCGTAGCGTTAGAACATAAGTATCAAGCGATGAATAATCTAGCGCGTGCATTTGATAGAAAGTTTCAATCAGCATTAAGAACGCGCTACAAATTGTTGTTTAGTTTGACAGTCAACACGCCTCAATCTTCCGCTGATTATTACAAGCAAATTGAATACACGTTTAAACGTAATATGCCGATCGATTATCTGGCGCAAGCACAAGCGGCGACAGCAACGGCAAATCTGACAAGCACGGAAACAGCGCTTAAGATTTTGGATATTGTTCAAGACGTACCGGCAGAGCTAAAACGTATTGAAGAAGAACGCGAAAAGAGTGCAAAATCACTTGATAGAGAAGGAGGATTCTTCAATGACAGCGAACTTAAAGATGAAGACCATGCTAATGCAAACCAATCAAAATGCGCAAGTGATACTAAAAGCGGTGAATAGCCTATGATAGAGTTTCTGTTTATGGTAGTTATGCCTTTGGCGCTTGTCGGTCTCATTTATTGGCTTGATTCAGACATACGCTAATCGTTATTTGAAATCAAGCGGTCGTTACTTTTTAGGAGATGGTACAATGGACTACTTCATAGAACGAGAGAAACAGCACATCGAAGAAATGCTAGCTAAGGATAGAGTAACCAAACGAGAGATACAACGAATCATCACACAAGCACAAGCTGAGATAACGCAGCAGATTAACGACTTAAGAAAGAGCTTAGCAGGTAGAGAAAACATTTCTGTAGACGAGCTACTTAAACAAGCGGACAAGATGGATGTAGAGTTGTTTAGCGAGAAAGCAAAAATCTATGTACAAACGAAAGACTTTAGTCCGCAGGCGAATAGAGAATTACGTCTATATAACTACAAAATGAAAGTTAGTCGACTAGAGCTCATCAAAACACAGTTAAACCTCGAACTAACCGCGATGATGAATGATATCGATAAATTAGTAGCTAGTGACCTATATAACGACGCTATGAGCGAGTTTGAGAGACAAGCGGGCATTCTTAAGGAGACAACGCCGAAAAGCCTTAGAACACAAATTACAGCTATAATTAATGGTAGTTACCTAGATGAGGAAGGTAAAGGCGGATTCGTGAAATTTTCTTCCAAGCTATGGGGCTTTAAGCGAGTGTTGCAAAGTGAGTTAGAAAGATTAGTAACGAGAGCAACGCTTGCCGGTCAACACCCACGCGTAACAGCAAGAGAGATTAAGCGTGTGTTCAACGTGACAACAAGCCAAGCAGTACGCTTAGCAAGGACAGAAAGCTCACGGATACAAACAGAAGTGCAACGCCGCATGTTTGAGAAAGCAAAGGTAAAACGATACATGATTATCGGAGAGCCGGACGCATGCAGTAAATGCACGCCTTATCTAGGTAAAGTATTTAGGATAGACGAGTGGATATACACACCACCGTTTCATCCACACTGTAGATGTTCGGTAGTAGCGTTACCTGACGACTATTACCCGTCCTAGCATTGATGACGTTAAAAGCTATGGTCATAAGGTGCAAGCATTGATCCACCATAAAAGCTATGGAAAAGGAGCGAATTAATATGTTTTACCAAGATGAGTTATTAAAAATGAATTTGCAGATGTTTAGTGATCCTGATCCAGAACCAGAAACAAAACCAGAAGACAAATCATCCGAACCAACCCTACCAAAACCCGAACTGAAATACACGGATGAAGATGTCGACAAAATCATCGCTAAACGATTAGACCGTTGGCAAAAGGATCAAGAAGCCAAACGGAAAGAGGCTGAACGATTGGCGGCAATGAGTGTCGAAGAGCGTGCAAATGAAGAAATTAATAAGTTGAAAGCACAAATAAAAACGTATGAGCAAGCAGAAACACGTCACGCAATGGCGGCACAAGTTGAGAAAGAACTGAAAGAAGCTAAGCTGACAGCTAGCACGGACATGGTAAACATGTTAGTTCGTGACACAGCAGAGGAAACAAACGCGGCAATCAAGGCATATGTGGCAAACATGGAAGCTATGCAAAAACAATGGGATGTAGAACGTAGCAAAGGTAAATCGAAACCATCGGCACAACCTACATCGTTAGACGTTGACAGCAAACTACCGACGAAAGACCAAATCTTACGCATGACATACGGCGACCATGTAGCATTCAAACAGGCGCATCCAGAAGAGTATAAGAAAATCATGGGTAAATAATCACGAAAAGGAGAATACATAATGAGCGCAGAATTAATCAAAATGAACTTACAAATGTTCGCAGAAAACTCTCAGACTAACACAACATCTGTAGTAGGTAAAGATGTATACGATCCGGAGGTACTGTCTGCGATGGTAGGCGCTAGCTTCGATCATCAGATGTTATTCGGAGTATTAGCAGAAACAGACAACACTCTAGTCGGTCAAGCCGGATCAACTATTACAATCCCTTCATGGAACATGATGGACGGTATCGAAGGATACATTGAAGAGTTCCAAGAAATTCCGGTAGATAAAATCACTCATAGCACGCGTAAAGTGACAATCAAAGAAATCGGTAAAGGGTTCGCGGTTACTGACAAAGCGAAAGCAATCGGTATCGGCGATCCGGAAGGCGAAGGTTGCCGTCAATTAGGTATGCACTTCGGAGACCGTTTGGACGATGACATCTTAAACGCGCTTTTATCGACTAGCAACACAGCAAACATGACACCAGACTATGACGGCGTAAGCACTGCCGGAGACTTCTTCACTAAAGAAGTAGACCATCACTTAATCTTGTTCATGAACCCTAAAGATGCACGTAAAGTACGCAAATCAATGGCAAGTACTACACTAGCTAACACAGAAGTAGGCGCTAACGCTTTAATCAGCGGTACATTCATGGAAGTTGATGGCATAGAAATCGTACGCTCTTCTAAACTTGAAGAAGGAACTGCCGTAATGGTAAAAGTTGGTACTTACAACAGCGAATCACATCAAAACAACGATCCTGTAGTTAAAATTATTAACAAAGTACCGGTAACTATCGAACCAGAACGCGATGCTTCAAAACGTTTGACTAACTACTACGGTTCTGCAATGTACGGAGTAGCGCTTTACAACGAATCTCGTGCGCTTAAATTGACAGTGGCAGAAGCTGAGAAACCCTAATCCGCCCCAAAAAGTGACTGTCGTTACTAGCCAAGCCGGCGAAGTAGGACATTACACAATCGGGGGAGCTTATACAGAGAGTGACAACGTGACTGACGTTGTTTTGAAACGTGTAGACGGCAAAGCAGTGAGCATCACTAAGACGGTAGAACACGGAACGTATTCAATCGATTGGAACATTTCCAAACTAACACCGGGCGAATACAAGTTACAAGTCATCGCTAAAAATGCGGTGGGAGATAGTGAGCCTACAGATGTAACTGTTAACCTAACGCAAGAAATGATTAGCGGATCTACACCAGAACCAGAACCACAAGGTTAATATACGAGCATTCTAAGACGTTTAAATTCGATTAGACGGGTAATCTATCACGAAAATGCCTTAGAATCGCTTATAAGGAGCGAGAAATATGGATATTAGCAAAATGAAATTGTTATTAACCGGCTCACTTGATGAAAAACTACAGATTGTTAGTGAACTGACAGAACAACGGTTAGCGCGTTTGTTAGGGATCGACTTAGATGTGAGCGCTATCCCTGCATTATTTCAAGACGTACTCTTCGACGTATCACTAAAGCGATTAAACAGAATCGGACAAGAAGGTATGCAAAGCTATTCGCAAGAAGGATTGTCAATGGCGTTCCCTGATTCCGATTTTGATGAGTACGCAGACGAAATCAACGCATACAGAAAGGAACATGACGAATCGGGCTTTATGCGCGTGAAATTCATATGAGAACGCGAGAAGTAACGTTTATTAAACGTACGACGAAATATGATCCAGCGCAGGGTAAGCAAGTTCCTACCGATGTAACACTAAAAACAATGCATGTAAACGTAACGGACGTAGGCATCGAACGTAGTGCAACAGTATACGGCAACGTGAAGCAAGGGCAGAAAGAAATGCATTTCATGCCCTATGACTTTCCGCCAGAAGGTTATACACACGTGCTGTTCGATGGTAAGACGTGGCAAGAGATAACGCGACGCGGCGAGGTACGTGTCACGGTTATTTTGCAGGAGGTGTAGCGATGAGCGGTTACAAATGCACCTTAGAAGGCAACGACGAGCTAGTAAAAGCTTTACAGCACGCACAGAAGCTTACAGAGGTTAAAAAGGTTGTATCTAAACATACTATCCTAATGGCGAAGAAGATGAAAGAAGAGTGTCCTGTAGACACAGGCTTTCTGAGAAACTCCATCATTTTCGATGTAGCTCAAACGCTACGAGGTGAGGTTACACCGACTGCCGACTACGCCTGTTACGTAAATTACGGTACGCGTTACATGAGCGCAAACGAGTTCATCGGACGCGCATTCAACTATCAGAAAGTACAATTCCTAGCAGACTTAAGGAGATTAGTCGCATGAGCCCAGACCAAGAATTATACGACAAGATTTTCGTGTTATCGCAGGAACTAGGATATGCAACGTTTGACTACCTCCCTGCCGAGGAAGAGGGCTATCCGTTCGTGTATATCGGACAGACGCAAGAACTGCCACAGGGCAATAAGTTTGCCTACACCGGTGAAATGAACGTCACATTGCACGTATACGGCGAAATAACAAACAGGAAGCTCGTTTCTGATATGAAAAGCAATCTGTTAAATGAAATTAAGCGAATGAAAGAAACACCTAGCTTTAGATGGTACTACGTAGACAGTGCAAGTCAGCCGTCGATGATACCAGAACAAAGCACCAACCAAATGCCACAACACCGTCCGTTATGGCATGCGATCATTCCGGTAACACTAAAATACATAGATAAAGGAGCGCTATAAGATGGCAGAAGCAATACAAGGTAAAAAAGTTATTTTGTTAGTGCGTCGGTTAGATGAAGCGAAAACTAAAGCGGCAGCAAAACCTTTATTCCAAATCGAACACACTATTAGTTATGAACGTTCACTAGACACCACTCAAACAAAAGACGGAGCGGTGAACAGCGATGGCGGGTTAGAGGTTACATTGTCGCTAACCGGGCTAGCTTCTAAAGATGATGAAAATGAGTACATGAAGAAAGCTGTAAAAGACGGCGAGATCATGGAGTTTTGGTCTGTAGACTTAAGCCAAGAAGGCACGGAAGGTAACGCGGGCAAATACAAAGCTGAATATATGCGTGGTAAAGTCGCTTCATGGGAAGTACCTTACAACGTAGAAGACTTGGTGGAAATTAGCACAGAGGCAAACGTCGACGGCGTACCGCAAGAAGGATACGCAACAGTTGATCCATCTGTAATCGAAAAAGCACAATACGTATTTGCTGATACTACAAAAGCAAGCGAGGACGGTACATCCGTCCTTTCAATTAAAAATAAAAAGGAGTAATCTCGTATGTTAAACTATGAAATCGATAATAAAGTGGTAGAAGTGGTATTTACGCTAGACGCAATCAATGCATTAGATCAAATCTACGCAGTAGAAATGCACGGTATTAAATTCGGGTTCGGTGTACAACACGTACTATCTGACTTAGAACAAGGAAACCCTATCGCGGTAGCAAACGTGCTACAAGCTGTGCAAGTAGGTAAACCTACAAAGGTCGGTAAATTCTCTATCGAGCGTTTCATGATTGAAAATAACAACGTAGAACAATTATGCAACGCATTATTAGAAGAAATAAAAAAGCAACCGTTGACGAAGACTATCGCGAAGAAAATGGAAGATCAAACAGCGGAAGCGGCCCAAACAATCGAATAAGCAAAGTTGAAACATACGAGGACATACTCTTATCCGCGTTTCGGTTTTTAGGTTGTACAAGTGCTGCGGAGGTCGGTGCAATGACATTGCGAGAGTACCGTCTTCGTATGCTTGCTTTTAAGCTTAGACAGGTAGACGAGCGCAAGAAAATGCACGAACAAGCCTACTTGAATCAAGTTGTACAGTCAATGGACAAAAGGGGCAAACCGAAATTCAAGACGTTCGATGACTTCTTCGACTACGAGAAAGAAATTGACAACGTATTGGATGGCACAAGATACGAACGCGATCACATTGACCCTAGTACAAGAGAACGTATATTGAAACGGATAGGGCGGTTGAAAGAATACAATGAACTAAAAGGAGGTAAATCCTAATGGGGCAAAGTTATTCAATTACCGCCGTTCTACAAGCAATCGATAAAAACTTTAGTAGTACATATAAAAAGGCGGAGGCGCAAGCGAAAGCCCTAGGAAAGCAAACAGAGACCGTCGGTAGTCGTTCCCAAGCGGCAAGCGCGCGGACTAGAGCGGCATGGGCGGAAGCAGGTACAACGATGACGAAAGTCGGCGCTGGTATGACAAAGTATGTCACGCTTCCGGTAGTCGCAGGGTTTGCGGCGGCAACTAAAGTCGGTATGGAGTTCGAAGCACAGATGAGCCGTGTGCAAGCGATTCTAGGTGCTACACCATCCGACATGAAGAAACTGAACTCGCAAGCGAAACAACTCGGTGCGGATACCGCCTTTTCTGCTAAAGAAGCCGCTGACGGTATGGAACAACTAGCGTCTGCAGGTTTCAATACTAACGAAGTTATGGAAGCAATGCCCGGACTATTAGACCTTGCCGCAATTTCTGGTAAGGATGTAGGAATGGCGTCCGAGTATGCAGCTAGTGCGGTTCGACAGTTCCAACTAGACGCAAGCAATACAGGACACGTAGCCGATGTGTTTGCACGTGCCGCCGCTGATACCAACGCAGAGACGAAAGACATGGGTTACGCGTTGAAATACGCCGGTACTGCCGCCAATGCTGCCGGTTGGTCTCTGGAACAGACCGCCGCCGCAATCGGAATCATGAGCGACTCCGGAATCAAAGGGGAGCAAGCCGGTACAACATTACGCGGTGCATTAGTTCGTTTGATGAACCCTACAAAAGAAATGTGTACCGTCATGGACGCCTACGGACTTTCTATGTACGATTCAAGCGGAAAATGAAATCACTAAAAGAAATTGTTGGAATGTTAAACAACAAATTCGGCGATTTAACAGATCAACAAAAAAACTTAGAAGTAGCTACCTTGTTCGGTACAGAATCATTAAGCGGGATGTTAGCACTAATGAACGCAGGACCGGAAGAAATCGACAAGTTAACTAAATCACTGGAAAACTCCGACGGATCAGCACAAAAAATGGCGAAGACAATGCAGAATAACCTAAAAGGTGCTTTAGAAGAGGCTGGCGGGTCTTTAGAGACAATGGCAATCACTGTTTACGAAGACTTAGAACCAGCGCTCACACGCATTGTCAAGGCGTTCACAGGTATGATTAATGCATTTAGCGGACTACCCGCACCCGCAAGAACGGTGATCGTTGTGCTTGCGTCAATCCTAGCAGTTACAGGACCACTATTGTGGACGCTAGGGAAACTAACGACCTTCATTCTCGGTATACCCGGAATAATTGACGATACTGTTACGGTACTAGGCAAACTAGCGAAAGGGTTCAAGTTGCTAGGCGGAGCAATTATGGCGCATCCATTCGTCGCGTTAGCTGTAGTTATTGCCGGACTGATTATTTGGCTAGTACGGTTATACCAAACAAACGAGGGTTTCCGTAAGAAGGTAAATGAATGTTGGGCGTCTATCAAGAAAACTGTCAGCGAATCAGTTGAGAAGTTCAAGAAAGACATGGAAGAAATCGGCAAAGCTATTGGCAAAGTGATTCAATGGTTTAAAGATTTACCAGAAAACACAGTCAAAGCGTGGAAAAGCTTCAAAGAAAGCACGCGTAAAGCTGTAGACGGCGCTGTAAAAGCAGTTCAAGATAAATGGGATAGTTTAAAAAATAAAGTGTCCGAGGGTATCGAGAACGCTAAGAATGCCGCTATCCAAAAATGGGAAGACTTGAAAACTGGTTTCAAGACCAAAGTTCAAGAAATCAAAGCCGAAGTTGTTCATCAATTCAAGATGATGTGGTACGGTGTGCAAATCGCTTTCAGTAGTTTCGTTACGTGGGTATACGAAAAATTCATCAATCCGTTTCTCGATAAATTCGGTGCGTTATATGCCGGTTTAAGCGGTGCAGGGGAAGAAGTTCGCAATATCCTAAGTAGAACATGGGAAGCAATTAAAAACATCGCAGGCGAAGCGTGGAACGCAATTAAAGCCGTTATAATGGCGCCGGTACTATTGCTATGCGACCTCATCACTGGTGAATGGAATCAATTAGCAGAAGACGCCGCTATGCTTTGGAGTGAGTTCACAGGCAGTATCAAACAAATCTGGGATGAACTAGTTTCATGGTTTAACGATACATTTGCAATGTGGCAAGATTTGTGGTGGAATGTTTGGTACGCAATCAAAGAGACAGCTAAAACATTGTGGACGGATTTGTGCAACTTCTTGAAAACGAAATGGCAAGAGTTCACGAACTGGTTGCATGAAACATGGGAAAGCACGAAAGAATGGTTCAAACAAACGTGGAAAGACATCTGCGAAAACGTAAAACAAACATGGAAAAACTTCACACAATGGATCGAAGACACGTGGAAAGGCTTCTGCAATTGGCTGAAACAAACATGGACGAACACAAAAGAATGGTTCAAACAAGCATGGAGAGACCTATGCAACGGCGTGAAAAACACATGGAGCACCTTCACGAAGTGGTTAGAAGACACATGGAACGCCTTTTGTGAATGGCTACCACGTAAAGCGAGAGAAGTCGGCAATTGGTTCTCTGATACTTGGAAGTCTGTTTGTGACACCGTGAAAGGTTGGTGGGATGGACTAGTAACAGGCGCGCAAGAAACTTGGGAAGGTATTTGCGAATGGTTTAATAAGCTGAAAAGCTTTGATTTAGGAGAAGCCGGACGCGCAATCATGGATAGCTTCTTAGGTGGACTGAAAAGCGTGTGGAAGAAAGTCCAAGACTTTGTAGGCGGTATTGGCGACTGGATTCGTGAACACAAAGGGCCTATCAGTTATGACAAGCGCTTGCTAATTCCAGCCGGTAAAGCGATCATGAACGGATTGTTAGGCGGACTAGAAAGCAAGTTCGGCGCAGTGCAAAACTTCGTTAAGAGTGTAACGGCTTGTCTAAGTGATACTAGCGTAACAAACGGTATCGATAGCGCAATTAACGACGTGAACCCAACAATGACAATCGACAGAAACACAAAATCACGTGTACGTCATGAAATCGACGGATCAAGCACACAACCAGCTTATATCACGTTAAGCATGGGTGGGCAAACTTACAAGGCCTTTGTATCCGACATTTTCGACGAACACGAAAACGAAACCGACGTTCGTTTAGATGTATTCTAAAAGGAGGCAACATAATGTACAACTTTAGAGATACGACAAGCGATTGGCACTTTCACGAGGAATGGTTGCCAACGGTAGCTATGAACTTCGACGGCGGTTTCATCGAACATACCGTGTCCGGATATCGTACCCTTACGGTGTCCGGGCGCGAAATGCTCGGTGTAGAACTAACAACAGAAGACGTAGCAAACGGCTGTATTGTGACCGAGGAACGCTTGCCGGCACGTGAGCTTGTAAAATTACATATCAACTAGATGCAAACAGCTCTGAAGAGCTTTTAATACGTTTTAAACAACTAGAAAACATATTGAAGACAGGTAAGGATGTACCTATCTTTTTCAATGACGAACGTGATTGGAGGTACTACGGACGGTTGTCAGGTGTCGATGATGTACCAGTCGAAAGTAATAGCGTAGTAAGTAGTTTTACTATCCTATGCAGTGACCCAAGACGCTTTGGTAAAGAATTAACGACAGCAGAAGGGCTTTTCAAATGCTTAGGTAAATGCGTTCCGATTAACATGGAGTTTGACACTGATTTTATTACTGGTTTTATGATTTCTAACGGCGTTCAAGCAATAAGAGGGTTAAATGCTAATTACGTTGAAGGGAAACGGGTTAAACTCGATTTTAAAACATTTAAAGTATATATAGACGATATAGAAGAAGCAAGAATTCTTACGTTGGATTCTGATTTTGAAAACTTCGAGTTAAAAAATGACATGATAATTACTAGTGCAGGGATAAGAAATTTAATTATTAAGTATGCGGAGGTGTCGTAATGTTATATCTATTTAACGAAAAACAACAATTAACGAAACGTGTTCCACATAAAAAGATCGCTTCGTTAGTTCAATCTAGAGAAATTACCGAAGAAAAAACTGAACTTCTCAACGACACTCTCGAAACAAGTCTTCCGTATAGTAAGGAGGCAGAAGAAGCTTCGTTTATGGCGATAAAAGAAGATGATGGCACATTCTCTCTTTATCGTATTCTCACCGTAAAAACAAGCAAAAATTTTATCAATTTGAGTGGTATTAATTTCGGTTCCGATGAATTAGACGGATATGTCGTTCAAGATATTCGCCCGCAAGCAGAGGAAATCGAACATCTTTTAGAGCGTATGTTTGAAGGTGTCGGTGCAATCGATTGGGAAATGAGATATTACCAACGTGAAGGTTGGATACCTGAAATTACAGATACTTTCTATTACGTAACAATTAGAGAGGCGTTAAAACAACTGCAAAGTAATGGAGCAGAATTTACTTTCAGTTGCGACGTAACTTCACAAGGCGTTACAAAAAAATATTTGAACGTATACGACAGAATCGGTGAAACTTCTGGTATGCGTTTTACATACGGTGACAAAGCTTTAACGATAGAAAAAGAAATTGAACGGACAAACATCGTTACCTCACTTATCGGACGTGGACGAGGTGAAGAGGTTGGAGACGGTTACGGACGACGTATTGAGTTCGATAGCATAGAATGGAGCAAGGAAAAAGGAGATCCATTAGACAAACCGAAAGGACAAATCTTCTTAGAAGATCCAGAAGCAACACTGAAATACGGTATCCCTGTAGGTTCTGGTATGCATAAACGTGAGAAAGTTATCATTTTTGACGACTGTGAAGACCCTGTCACATTATTATATTTAACATATGAAGCATTAATAGAAAATCAACGTCCCTTGATACAATTTAGTTCAACGGTACTAGGTTCAGCTGGTATAGGTGACACTGTTTCAATACATAGGCATGATCGCGGTTATCACTACGAAACGCGTATTTATAAAATAGAACGCGACTTTGTAAACAACATAAAAAAAGCAAGCTTCGGGGACAATTTAACGAGTAATAGTAAAACAAGTTCGTTATCAACTGCTCGTTCTATCAACACATTAAATCAAACGAAAATGACGTTTTATCAATCAACTGAAATCAGTAAATTTCAAGACGATATCATGCGTGGAGCAGGTAAAGAAGGCGGGTCGGTTTACCTAGTGAACGGAATCGAAGCGGGCGTATCCGATAGCCGCGAAGTTTATGAGTACGTATGGATGAACGGAAAGAACATTGCTAATTCCACTCACTTCATGACGGTAAATAGTGAAGGAATCAGCTTCAAAGAGTGTAAAAAAGGACAATGGAAAACGATTAAGGATGTTCACAACGGAGAATCTCATACCGCATGGACGATCGACGGAACGTTTAACGCTAATTTCATTATGGCGGGTATTTTGCGAGGTATCCTCATTGAAGGGGCGTTGCTGAAAACCTATTACACCGAAGGAGACCAGAAACAATATCAGGCTGTTATGGATCACGGAAAATTCCTTATCCAAGATGCAAAAGATACACCAGACGAAATCGACTATTCTAATGGTAAATGGCGAGATCAAGTACAAGGAAAAAACGTTGCCGAGTTCCGTGGCACTTACGATGCAGCAACAGACAGAGCGAACGGCGCGGCAATCATCAAACACAAAGGACAAATCTTTTCAATTAACGTGATGGGTGACGAGTTCAGCACCCCCATTTTCCAAATACCAGCAGACGCACATGCGAATAACCTCAAATACAGGCTGAGAGGCGCTGCCAGTTTCGAAGACGGACAAGTTACGTTCAATGAGAAAGTTATCTTTAAAAAAGGCTTTGAAGTGCAAGGTAGTACGCTGTTCCACAATAACGTAACAATAAACAGTAGTCTAGACGTCAAAGGCGGTCTAACAATCAACAACGGACAAGCGGTTTATCCAGGACAAGGCGGAGGCCCGTCTGGTGGTGGTGGAGGTACTGGAGGTATTCCAGAAGAATTGAAAACCGAAGCTGAAAAACGCGCATGGCAAATCTATGATATCTTGCTAGCGAACAAATTCACAAAGCAAGCGGCTTGCGGTATCTTAGGAAACATGCAACAAGAAACAGGCGGCACGTTCGATCCGGATACGCGACAAATCGGCGGGCCAGCGTATGGGCTAGTACAATGGGACGGTTCGGCATATCCATTAGTTGGGCCGCCGACACATAACGGTAAAGTCTACGTACAAAACCTTTTCAACGCCGCAAACATTAAAGAGCCGGTGGAAAGTTTACGCGGACAAGTCCAGTTGCTACTATGGACGTTTGGGACTTCACAATGGACGGGCGTCATCGAACCGACGACGGTCGCAGGATTCAAAGCATGTACTGATCCGGCACTCGCGGCACGAGCGTTCGAACGTAACTACGAACGACCTGCGGCAACTCATCCAGAACGCGAAACTTACGCTATCCAATGGTACAATAAATTCAAGGACTTGAAACCGACGCAAGCAACAGGCGAAGCAGGTTTGCAACACTTAGAAAGTCTTATGAATACACGTGTTGGTAATGGACAATGTTATGCTTTATCTGCAGAATATTCAGGATATCTGGGTGGTTGTGGCATGGGAAGCGGCACGAAGTATAGCTTTTCACACGTGATCGGAGACACTACAGCGGCAAGCAATATTGGTTCGGGCTATGATTGGGGCGCTGTGGGCTGGAAAGTTATTTTCAATCCTTCGCTAGATCAGTTAGTTGTGGGGGCTATTATCAACTGGACGCAAGGCGCAAGCGTTGGAGGGTCTAATGCGTGGACGACAGACCCGACTTACGGACACACAGGAGTGATCCGAGGTATTGAAGGGAATGCAATTCTCACGTATGAACAAAATACGGAATACGGTCAAGTGGTAGCGAAATGCGTGCGAGGGTTTATTAGCGCGGGCAGTATTGCCTCTATCTGTATTCCACCAAAATAAAAAAGGAGTTGTGAAACGTGGCGATAATTAATTATAGAGCGGTTCTTTCGTTAACAGAACCAAACCATCAAATTTTCTTACGATTCCGACAAGACGACACGCAAACACAAACCCTTTCAGTAGAGATTACGGCGAATGGGAAACTTTTCCCATTTACCGGCTATACTGTAGAGTTTGTCAATATCACACGTTCTGACAGCGGACAACCAATCATCGAACGTGTTGACGAAGTTTATCCGCAAAAATCACGTATCGAATTTACACTAGGCGCACGCTCCTTGCAATGGTTAGGGAAAAACAAAGCCTATTTTAGTTTTAGAGACGACGAAGGCAACGAAGTATTTTCAACAAATAACTTTGAATATGAAGTTGTTCACGGTGCACATAAAGGGCCTATCTTAGATAGCGGGTACTTATGGCAAGTAGACGAAATCATCGAACGTATTAAAGCATACATGGTAGAAAACCAAACAGAGTGGGAAAAATTTGTCGAAGATAACAGAGCGTTCCTAGAAAGTTTTGATCCGGGCGGAAAAATCTTAACAGAGATCATTGATGCGCGCGGCAACTACAATTCACTAGCTGATCGCTTAGATGACATTCAAAATAAAAAACTTTCTGTGTCTAGTTCTGTGCGACAGATTACAGACGGTG
>ERZ1034847.439-NODE-439-length-17938-cov-5.236929_pt1 | contig 17938 bp, 15 predicted proteins | sample MGYA00520633_ERZ1034847 | MGnify/ENA primary metagenome ERZ1034847 (study PRJEB33766, sample SAMN09781732) | gut metagenome | biome: gut microbiome | host: Homo sapiens | place: Madagascar | study: EMG produced TPA metagenomics assembly of the PRJNA485056 data set... | reverse complement strand
TGCAATCATCTCATCTGAAAAAATGGATGCGAAAAAAGCAATCACCTTATATAAGAATAGAGATGCATCGGAAAAAGTATTTCGTGCAGATAAATCTTACCTGGGTAATAACTGTCTGCGAGTTGCTTCTGAGGAAGCTACATCAAATAAGATATTTATTGGATTTATTACCTTGATTATCCGATGTAAGTTGTATACAGCATTAAAGGATAAAGCAGCTGAAATGATTAAGAAACCGAATTATCTTACTGTTCCGGCAGCAATCAGGGAACTTGAGAAAATCGAAATGACAAGACAACTGGATAAGATATACCGATTGGATCATGCAGTGTCAAAAACACAAAAAGTTGTGCTGAGTGCATTTGGAATTAGTGCAGAGCAGGTGAAGTATAAAGCGGATTACATTAGTGAAAAATTAAGAGGAAAATAAAAATGGCAAGGAATATCAATAAGGAAAGTTTAGAGCAGAAAATAGAGAAAACAGAAGGCAATACAAAGTGAAGAGTTATTGAAAACTTTTAGAAACAAAGGGTCTTCTTGTGGAAGCTGAGGATTATGTGGATAAGGCTGTACAGGATACGGATGAGTTACCGTTTGATTAATAAATTGGTGCATCTTTAAAACGAGTCGTAAAAATACTGGAAGTTAACATATTGAGGTTCCATATTAAAAAGATAATAAAACTATGAATGTAATAAAAAGTTGCATAATATCGAATGTACTGAATAACAGAAATGATCTAAAATATAAGAAGTTAATAGATAAATGATTTAGGGTACAAAAAATTACTAGAAAAAATATATGTAGGAAAGAGTGCAAACATGTTCATCTGGTAGAGGTGCTTGATGGAAAAGAAAATGCATTAATTCCGTTGCAAACTGAAAGTAGTAGATGAAATTAAAAAGAAGGAGAGATTTAGAGTAATGGACAAACGAATGAATTGGGAAAGATTGTTGTCAGCAGAGACACAGGTACCGCGGGAAGAACAGCCAGAAGAGTTTGAAAAATATCCTATGAATGATTTGGAAAAAGATTATAAGGCAATTATTTCAAGTGCAGCTTTCCGTAGATTGCAGGACAAGACACAGGTGTTTCCATTAGATAAGAGTGATTTTGTGAGAACAAGATTAACACATTCATTAGAAGTCTCAACAATCGCAAGACAGTTAGGCATTATGATAACACAGAATAAAACACCCTATGTGCCAGATGAATTTAAGATAGGGGAGAAAAAGAATGATATCGTAGAAAAAATTCCGATTGTTCTATCATGCGCTGGATTATTACATGATCTTGGAAATCCGCCCTTTGGACATTTTGGGGAGGTTGTGATTGGAGAATGGTTTCAGAATGAATTTCAAAAACCTGAATTTGGGTATAAAGGTAAATCAATAGCAAGTCTTTTTTCAGAACAGATGCGACAAGATTTAGAGCATTTTGAAGGTAATGCACAGGCGTTAAGAATATTATCCAAAATTAAAAACAAGGGAAAAAGCCATGAAATTAATTTGACTACAGGGGTTATGGGAGCGTTAATTAAATATCCCACAAATTCAGAAGAATTTGATAGTAAAGATTCTGATATCAGGAAACATAAACTAGGTTATTTTTGCTCTGAAAATGAAACATTCAAACGGATAAGCAAAGAAACAGGAACATGGATAGAAGAAAATGATGTGGCAAGACATCCATTAACGTTTTTGATGGAAGCTGCAGATGATATTGCTTATTCGACAGCCGATTTAGAAGATGCATTTAAAAAGAAATTATTTACATTGCAGGAATTCATCCAATATTTCGAAGCAAATATGGAAAATGAGAAGAAAGCAAAGTTATTGATTGATAATCTGAAGGAAAGAATAACGGAAACAGTAAATGCAGAAGAGCAGATGATTGCGTTTCAGAATTGGATGGACTATGTAAGAGGATGGTTTATGTATTGTGTTGCATACAAATTTTCCCGCAATTATGAAAACATTATGAAGGGAAAGTTTCAGCAGGAACTAATACATGGAACATTTCATGAAAAATCAATGAAAATTCTAAAAGATGCAATGTGTGAGTTCGTTTATGAAGATGCGGAGATCGTGAAATTGGAATTATCTGCAAAAAAAATTATCTCTGCTTTGTTAAATGATTTTATTGATGCCGTAATTTATATGGATGAACAAGATAAAGAATATACGTTAAATAAAGCACAAAAAAAATTGTGCAGTTTAATACCAGATAATCTGAAAGCAGATTATGAAAGTGCAAGGACGGATGATGAGAATTACAATTTGTATTTACGTTTTCTGATGATAACAGATTTTATTAGCGGTATGACAGATTCTTATGCAAAAAATTTGTATCAGGAGTTAAATGCATATTAGATAAGTTATATAAAGAAACTTATTTTACAACCCAAAAATTCTCGGAATCTAATACTAAATTAAACTATCTAAAAAATATTCTTGAATTCTAAGAAAAATATAGGAATTGAAAGATTTATCAATAAAAAAGTTGTATTATAACTGAAAATTCGCTATATTATATGTATCAAAATACAAATAGAGAAGCAGGTGAGATACAATATGGCAGTATATGTTGTTGGTGATTTTTTGAGAGAAACCAGGTTGAGAAAAGGATATACACAGGAAGAAGTCAGTTACGGAATCTGTACACCTGCGTCTTTGTCGAGAATTGAAAATGGAATGCAAAAGCCGGGAAGACTTATTCTGGAAAAATTGTTTGAACGATTGGGTACAGAAAACAATCTGTTTAATTCTTTTGTGAGTAAAGAAGAGATGGAGTTGTATTTAGAAATACAGACATTGATTAGAAATGTAACAGATGGAGATTTGCAAAGAATTGAAGAGCAGATTGACATAGTGGACAAGCTGACGAAGAATACATCAGAATTGGAAAGACAGAGTTTGTTTTGGGCAAAAGGGGAACTTGCAACACAAAAATATGGCAATAATGGTGAGGCTATGGAGTATCTTATGAAGGCTATACAAATTACATTGCCAGATTTTGATGGTATTAATCCATTAAGAAACCATTTATTAACGTTTGATGAAATAACAATCATTAATAGTATTGCTGTAAGACATGCGGAAAAGAATGATTTATTAACTGCAATACAATTGGATATGTGGTTAAAAGAGTATATGGAAAATAAAATTGTTGATGGAAGAATGAAAACAACAAAATATCCTATGATAGTATATAATCTGAGTTGTTGGTTTGAGGATGAAAAATGCTATAACGAAGAATTGAAAATGGCTAATCATGGAGTAGATTTTTGTGTTAAATATGGCAATCTTGCGGCATTTCCAAGGCTGGTATTGAATAAGGGTGTAGCACTAACAAAACTTGGTGACAATGATGGCGCAAAAAAATATTTGCACCAAGCAATTACTATTTTTGAAGCAATGCAAAAAAATGATACAGTACAACATATAATTGCTTGGTGTAATAAAAATTGTGGATTCGAAATTTAATAACCACCTACCATAGGACCAAGAACAGAAGCAGTTACATTCGAGTTATCCACAACTCCTGTACTTCCAACAATAGAAGCGGCTGCAATAAGTGCACATAATGTGATAGCAAAAATTTTCTTTTTCATGGTTTTGTACCTCCAATTAATTTTGAGATTATGGTAAATTCCAGAAGGCAAAGAGACCATTCGATGTGACGTAAATTTAAATTTACGCGATATCGAATGGTCTTTTTGCATGAATGGGAATAAAATTAATTAGTTTAACAGGTTGCTTTGGGGATTAGGGAAACTGTTAAAAGAGATTGAAGGAAATGAAAGGAAAATGTGAGTTATGGTAAGACCGGGATTACGTCGCAGCGAAATTGATTGGGAGAATGTGGACATTCATATCTCCAGAGAAGAAATGAAGAGAGAGCAGGAGCATGAAGCGGCAATACAGCAGGCAAAACAGTATCTGATCAAAAACTTTCCAAAGTTTTGTACAATAAATAATGGCTATTATGAGACAGAGACGTTTAATCATGATGCAGGGATGTATGAAGTGATGCATGTGGATCATATCGTGATTGGTGATCAGGCGATCTATGTGATCAAGACAGTGAAGTTTCCGGAGCATGTTGAATTATACGGAAGCTCAGACGCAAAAAACTGGTATTATGCAGAGAACATAGATAAACAGGAAACGCATAAGCACAAAGTGGACAATGCAGATAAGAGAAACCAGAGATATTGTGAGTATATACAGATGTTGGCAGGAGAAGCTATCAGACGGGATGTACCGGCGATTGCAATTGTCAATATTATTGGACTTACAGATGAGCAGATCCATTTGGATATAGAATCAGGGCATGAGGTTGTGACAATGGATAAACTGGCAGACAGGATCCGGTATTACGAGAGTACAATTGACAGTGATCGTGTGGCGTATGAACATAGCGATGATCTGATAAGAAAGTTCAAGGAAGAAGAGGTGTATGATAATATCATTCCGCAGATACGGGATGTGGAGTTGAAATACAGAATTTATTTGAAATTGTCTGATAAATTTGGTGAATGAGTATAAGCAGAATAGATAAAACCGGGTGCTGTAAAGTATCCGGTTTTATTAAATATAGTGAAGTGGAAATAAATATATCTTTTCCATTTAAATACGGTATTGTTATGGTATAATACACATAATGCTATCATTTTGTGATAATGTAATACAGAATAACGATAAGGAAACAATTGATATTATGAATAAATTGACTAATAGTACAAAAACAACTATTTTAGCTTTGTCCTGGCGTGATATCCGCTCACCGAAAATGGGAGGAGCGGAGACACATACCCATGAGATGCTGCGCAGAGTCGATCATGAGAAGTATCGTGTGATTCATTTCGCACCTATGTATCCGGGATTGCTGGAAGAAGAAAATATAGATGGTGTGGATTACCTGAGAAAAGGAAATATTTTTTCAGTTATCTGGTATGCCATGATCTATTATAAGAAGAATGCCAGAAACATTGATTTTGTAATAGAACAGTGTAATACGCATCGTTTTTTTACACGGTTCTGGGTACCTGCGAAGAAGAGAATATTTTACATTCATCAGTTGACAAGAGAGATCTGGAATATTGAGATGCATGGGATTTTTGCAACAATCGGTAGAAAACTTGAAAATCCTATGCTTCGTCTGCAGAATAATGATTATGCAATTACCGTGTCTGATTCAACAAAGTGTGAATTGATCGAGCAGGGATTTCAGCCAGAAAAGATTTTTATTGTCAATCCGGCAATTCATACAAGATTATGGACACAGGAAGAATGGCTTGAGAAGGATGAAAATCCTACATTTGTGTATGTTGGCAGGTATGCCAGATATAAAGGCATTGATGTGGCAATTGAAGCACTTGGAATTGTAAAAAGAGAACATAAGAAGACAAAATTATGGATCATTGGAAAAGAAAACAAAGAATATGTGGAAAATGTATTGAAACCGCTATGCAGTAAATTGCATCTTGAAATAGGACATGATGAATATGCCGATGTAGTATTATGTGGATTTGTCAGTGAAGAGAAAAAGTTAGAATTACAGAGCAGGGCGCTGGCACTTTTATTTCCATCGATAAGGGAAGGATGGGGGCTGATCATTACAGAGGCTGCAACGGTGGGAACGCCGAGTATTGTTTTTGATGCACCTGGTTCCAGAGATGCGGTCAATCTTGGAAAGGCAGGGTATTTATGCAGCAAAAATGATGCAGGACATCTGGCGGAATACATGGAGAACTGTATCGAAAACCCGGAAGAGTATGAAAAAGTCCGTAAGGCGGCATATGAGTTTTCCAGTCAGTTTACATGGGATAATATGGATTACTGTCTGGATCATATTATTGAAGCGATTAAAGAAAGAGAAGTTTAGATGAGTGAAATAAAGATTTCTGTTATTATTCCAACTTACAATTCACAACAGACGTTGGAATGTACGTTAAAAAGTATTGTGGAGCAGAGCATTGGCAGGGAGAAAGTAGAGATACTTGTGGTAGATGGAGGGTCTGGCGACCAGACAATTTCCATTGCGCAAAAATATGGAGCGATTGTTCTGAAAAATGAAAAGAAATTACCGGAAATTGCCAAACAAATAGGTTTTTTGCATGCAAAGGGAAAGTATGGCATGTTTCTGGATTCTGATGAAAGTATGAAGGATCGTCATTCTTTTGAGAGAAGAATTGAATTTTTGGAGAAACATCAGGATATCAAGAATTTTGTGTCGACCGGAATGATCTGCGAGGAAGGTGAGAGAGCACTTATACGTTACACAAATCATGTGGCAGATCCATTTTCTTTTTTTGTATATCGATATAATGGGTGCAACCGATGTGAAGATTTACCAAAACATTATCAATATAAGAAAGAGGGAAATGCTTTCCTTTTTTATTTTAAGGAACATGATGTTTTGCCTCTTTTTGATGCCGCTGGAAATATGTTTGAGATGGAATATGCCGGAGAGCTTTATGAGAAGGCGGAAAATAAAGAAAATTTTGTCGCAACAATTTTTGACAGTATGGTATATGAGACGAGATGCGCAGCAATCTTTGATGATGATTTTGTTGTGCATAAGCCGGGAATGACAGCCAGAGTATATTTTAATAAATTGAAATGGCGAGTGAAGAACAACGTATTTCCAGAGAAAAATGAAGCAATTGGATTTGCGACAAGACGTGGAAAAAGTGATAAACTACAGAGAAGACAGTATTTGTTTGTGCCATATTGTTTATTTATCTTACCGGTGTTATTCGACTCGATATATCAGGCAGTCAGGAACAGGGATATTATATTTCTGGCGCATATCATATTTGCAGAGTATACATTTTTCTGGATTGCCATTTATATGGCTGCAAAGATATTGAAGATTCCGGTTACAGAGAATAAAGGTTATGGTAAAAAATAAATGATAAAGAAATTGTTTGATAAATACAGCAGTCTCTTTTTGATGGCAATGATGATAGGAGTTGGAGGAATTAATTATTTATTTCAGATTGTCATCGGGAGAACACTTACAATCGAAGAGTACGGAACCGTTAATTCCCTGCTGTCATTGACAAGTATTATATCAGTGCCGGGAACGATTCTGGCAATGATTATTTCAAAACAGATTTCTATTGCGCTTGCAAAGGAAAATTCTTCGGCAGTGAAAAGTCTTGCAAGAATATTTATTATCACAACCTGCCTGATCGGATTGGGATTGGTTCTGATAGAAATAGGTTTATCCGGGTGGATCGGAAGATATTTGCACGTGAATGAAACTGGATATGTGGTTATCTGTTGCGTCATTAGTGGACTTACCATCACATTGCAGTCTTTTGCAGGAACTATTCAGGGAATGCAGAAATTTTTTGAATATGGGTTTCAGTCTTTTATCACAGCTATCTGCAAGATAGGCTTTAGTGTTTTGTTAATCATATCAGGATTTAAGGTTGGCGGTCCGTTATGGGGAATGTTGATCGCACAAGTGGCAACACTATGCTATTGCATGCTGGTACTGCAGCGGGCGTTTTCGGGAGAAAACTATATACCGGTTGACATAAAACAAACATTATGGGATTGCAGCAGAGATCTGTGGGTGATAGCACTTGGACAGCTGAATATCAGCATTCTGACAAATTGCGATTTGATTTTAGTGAAACGATTTTTTGATGAGACAGATGCAGGAATCTATTCAGCAGCCATAATTATTGCAAGGCTTGTGATGTATGTTTCAACGATGCTGATTTATGTGCTGTTTCCGAAAGTGGCGAATCAGACTGCACAGGGAAAAGATACGCAGAAATTATTTTTAAAATCACTTGTGGCCAATCTTGTGATTATAGCAGCAGGATGTGCGGGAATCGCATTATTGGGAAAATGGATTATACAGTTATTTTTGGGAAATGCTTATTTACAATCTTATGACATGATTAAAATTGCACTGGTATATATTGTGCCGGTATCTGTTTTTACCATAATTACCAACTATGTGTCTGCAACGGATAAAGTATGTTTTTTTACAGTGAGCAGTACGGTGGGGACAGTGTTGGTTTTGACCGCAGCATGTGTTTTTCATGCAACGATCATGCAAATGTTGCTAATAATGGGATTCATTCTTGCAATGGTATGTATGGTTAACATAATCCATATTTTAGTTAGAAAGTGAAAGAGAGAAATGGCAATGACAATACATATGTTAATTAACTGTTATTGGGGAAATGGAATCAGCGGTGGAGATAAACGCTCATTGGAGTTTTTGAAACGCTGGCAGGATCAGGGACATGACATTATAATTTATACAACCAGTGGATACAAAAAATTACTGGATCAGATTGGAATTACAGAATTACCAATTATACTGGTGGATTCAGCAGAAACAGAAAATACAGGAATTATTCAGGCATATATGCAAAGAACAAGAAATTGCAGGCGGAAGATGCATGTGAAAGCAGGGGATATTTTATATTCTCCAACAGATATTATGCCGGACGTACTGCCTTGCTTTTATTATAAATTACGTTTTGGAAAAAAAGTCCGCTGGGTAATCGTGAATCATCATATTTTTGAAACATTTTATAAACGACCGGGAAAACTTTTGACAAATTTGATATCAAATGCACAACAACGATTTTGTCTGTTTCTTGCAAAGCATTTTGCAGACTGCAAACTGACAGTCAGTACAGTTGTGTATGCTTATATGAAAAAGCATCATTGGGATATGAATAAAGTTTATCTGGCGGGAAATGGAATTGATACGAAATTGATCCGTGAATCTCCGGTCGCAGAAAACGGTTATGACGCAGTGTTCCTGGCACGATTGAATAACAGCAAGGGTATTTTTGAATTGCCTGAAATATGGAAGAGGGTAAATGCGGGACTTCCGGAAGCAGAACTGGCCATTATTGGTACGGGACCGGAAGAGAATATTAACAGATTAAAGGCGCAGATCAAAGACCTTGGAGAAGAAAAAAACATAAAGCTTCTTGGTTATTTAGACTCACAAGAGATTTATGGTATTTTAAAAAAATCAAAGACATTTTTATTTACCAGCCATGAGGAAGGCTGGGGGGTGGCAATCGCAGAAGCAATGGCATGTGGATTGCCTGTTGTAGCATATAATCTTCCAGTATATAAAGATGTCTTTGCTGGAATGGTCAGAGAGTGCCCACTTCTTGATGTGGATAAGATGGCACAGGAAGAGATAAAGCTTTTGAGCGGGGAAGATACTCGCAGGAAGCTTGGAGAAAAATGTCAGGAAATGATTTGTGGACGTTATTCTTTAGATAAGGTTGCCGCAGAAGAGATGAAACTATTACTTGGTCTATAGTGAAGGAGAGTATATGAATATCGTATTGTTATCCGGAGGATCCGGAAAAAGACTTTGGCCGCTTTCAAATGATATACGGTCAAAGCAGTTTATCAAAATATTTAAAAAAGAAGATGGAACCTATGAGTCGATGGTGCAGCGGGTTTATCGTCAGATCAAAAAGGCAGACAGGAATAGTTCTGTAACAATTGCAACGGCGAAAACACAGGTATCGGCAATATACAATCAGTTAGGTGAGGATGTCGGAATTTCAATCGAACCATGCAGAAGAGACACATTTCCGGCAATTGCACTGGCTACTGCATATCTCACAGACGTGCTTCATATATCAGAGGATGAAGTTGTGGTTGTTTGTCCGGTAGATCCTTATGTGGATGAGAAATATTTCGATGCCTTAAAAGAGTTGTCTGCTCAGGCAGAAAAAGGGGAAGCAAATCTGGTATTAATGGGAATGGAGCCGACTTACCCAAGTGAAAAATATGGTTATATTATTCCGAAAAATAATGAACACATCAGTGAGGTGGCGACATTTAAGGAAAAACCTGATCTAGAGACAGCTAAAAGCTATATTAGCCAGGGAGCACTCTGGAATGGTGGCGTATTTGCATATAAGCTGGCATATGTGCTTAATAAGGCACATGAAATGATTGATTTTACAGATTATGATGATCTTTACAAAAAATATGCGACGTTAGAGAAAATCAGTTTTGATTATGCAGTAGTAGAAAAAGAGAAAAAAATACAGGTAATACGTTTTTCAGGACAATGGAAAGATCTTGGAACATGGAATACGCTGACAGAAGCAATGGAAGAGAGCATGATAGGCGATGCCAGAATGAATGACACCTGTAATAATGTACATGTTATTAATGAATTAAATATTCCGATCCTTTGTATGGGTTTAAAAGATGCTGTTATATCGGCAAGCCCGGAAGGTATTTTGGTTTCAGATAAAGAGCAGTCAAGCTATATAAAACCTTATGTAGATGCCATTGACCAGAGAGTTATGTTCGCAGAAAAATCATGGGGAAGTTTTCGAATCCTGGACGTGGAGGATGAAAGCTTAACGATTATTATTACTTTGAATCCGGGACATAAGATGAATTATCACAGTCATGAGAGGCGGGATGAGGTCTGGACGATCATTTCCGGCACAGGAATGAGCCTGATCGATGGAGTGAAAAAGAGAGTACAGGTGGGAGATGTGTTGACAATGCCGGCAGGGTGCAGGCATACATTACTTGCTGATACAGAATTAAAAGTTATTGAAGTCCAGATCGGTCACGAGATAACAGTACATGACAAGATAAAGTATGATATGGAGTAGAAAAAGCATTTGACAGGGTGGGAATATGATGAAACAGATAATGAACCTGATAAGGACGTATGGTGTGAAGGATTTTTTCTGGAAGTCATATGAAAAGATAAATAGTCCGATGAAAAAATATTCCACTGAATATCAAAAATATTTCCCGGATGAACAGGAAATACAGAAACAGTGGCAGACGAGTTTTTCTCTGGAACCAAGAATCAGTATTGTAGTTCCTGCTTATGAAACAAATGTTGTTTTTTTAGAGCAGTTAATTCAATCTATAAAGGAACAAACTTATCCTGACTGGCAATTGTGTATAGCAGATGGCAGCATTTCTGATACAGTAGAAAAATATATTGATTCACATTGCCGATCAGAGGAAAGGATCATCTATAAACATTTGCGGAGCAATGGGGGGATTGCAGCAAATACGAATGCAGCAATAGAGATGGCTTGTGGTGAGTATATCTGTTTTGTGGATCATGATGATATCTTGACGCCGAATGCACTATTTGAAATGGTCTCTGCGTTGAATGAACATCCGGAGGCAGAGGTATTTTATTCGGATGAGGATAAAGTGTCAGAAGATTTGAACGTATATTCAGATCCTCATTTTAAACCGGATTTTAATGAAAAATTACTGCGTTCTTATAATTATATCTGCCATTTGGTGATGATCTCCAGAAAATTAGTGGATCGTGCAGGAATGCTCCGTGGAGAATATGATGGTGCACAGGATTACGATTATATGCTCCGATGTACAGATGAGGCGGCAGAAGTGATCCATGTACCAAAGATTTTATATCATTGGAGGATCTGTGCAGGATCCACAGCGGGGAATAGTTTTAATAAGACTTATGCAAAAGATGGAGGAACAAAAGCATTAGAGTCATATCTTTCAAAGAAGAAAATCCGTGATGCAAAGGTGGTAAGTCGTGTAGATTCTGGAAGTTATCAGATCAGCTATCCGGTAAAAGACGATGCGAAGGTTATTATGTTAAGACCGGAAGCGGGACATGAAGAGATATTAAATTCAGTGGCAGATTATATCGTATTTGTGGATGAAAATATCGAGTTGTCCGATGGATGGGAACAGGAACTGCTTGGAGTGCTGAGTCTGCCGGAAGTTGGAATGGTTGGTGGAAAAATTGTTGATGGGAAAAAAATCGTAGTGAATGGTTTGTATTCCGATAACGAATATGGGATTATATGCGGATTTGAAAATCTTTCTGTTTATTATCGCGGATACCAGAAACGCGCTGTGCTGACACAGAATGCAGAGGCTGTTTCACTTCGATTTGCAGCTGTCAAAAAAAGTGTGTATGAAAGAATAGCAGAAATTCAAAATGAGAAGAAGGAGAGTTTGCAAGATAACGTATCGGTAGAAGAAGCCTCATTGTGGATGGGAAGAGAGATATGGAAACTTGGTCTCGAGGTAGTGCAGGTGCCGGCTGCAACAGCAAAACTCATAGATAATAAAAACAAAAGAGAAAAAATCATAAGATTTGAAAGAAGAAATAGTGTGAATTCTGACGGAAAATATATGCCACAAAATCTTTTTCAGGGGAAAGATGGACAATGGTATTTAAAGAAATAGTAAATGTTAAAAAAATATTAATTTATTTTACAAAAATTTTATGATATAATGTCAACATAGTTTTGTTGGACATACATGTAGAAGGTATGTTTTTACAGATTAAGAATTAGAAAAAACGAGAGTGAGGATTTTACAAAGTGAAGAAGAGATTAGCACTAATAATGGCTATGCTGACAGTTACATGCTCATTTGCAGCATGTGGAAAAGATGCAGACACAGTCAACGATCAGGTCACGGCAGATGTGACAGCAGATGATAATGCTGCGGCAGATACTGTAACAGAAGCGGAAGAAGATGTGCAGGATGATGCGCCGGAAGGATTTTATCACAGCGAGCTGACAAATGAATTGATCGATGAAAGCTTAAAAGATCAGAGACCTATCGCAGCAATGGTAGATAATGAGTTATATGCATTACCACATTATGGTTTATCAGAGAATGCAGATGTTGTATATGAGATGATGAACAGTACAGCTAACGGAAGAATTACCAGATTTATGGTTCTGGTAAAAGACTGGGAGAAGATTGAACAATTAGGAAGTATCCGAAGTGTCAGACCTACAAACCTGATTCTGGCAGCAGAATGGAATGCGGTTGTATGCCATGATGGTGGCCCGTTCTACATTGATGAGTATCTGGCACATCCATGGACAGAGCATTTTAGTGGAACATTTTCACGTGTTAATAATGGAAAATCAAGAGAGTATACAGAGTATATTGTATCAGGTGATTTAGACAGAAACTTTTCAAGCACTGGTGTTTCTACTACTTATACACAGTATTATGAAGGAGCTCATTATAAGTTTGCAAGCGAGTCAGAGCCTGTAGACCTTTCTTCAGCAAGTGATGCAATAGAAGCAGCTTCTGTAGATCTTCCATTTCCTCATAATGGATCATATTTAGAGTATGATGAGTCAGAACAGGTTTATAAGTATTCTGAGTATGGTAAAGCACATGTGGATGCGGGTAATGACAATGCACAGCTTGCATTTAAGAATTTATTACTTCAGTCCTGTTCTTTTGAGCAGTTAGATGAGCATGGTTACTTGATTTATAATTGTATTGCATCTAATCAGAAGGGTTACTATGTGACGAATGGAGAAGCAATCCCAATCACATGGACAAAAACAACAGAGACATCTCCAACACGTTACTATGATATGTCAGGAAATGAGATTAAAATCAACACAGGTAAAACCTATGTTGCTTTAGTTCCGTCTGATTCATGGGATGAATTAGAAATTAAATAGTATTTTTCAGGTGGTACCAAAGAATGGCTACCACCTGTTTTTTTAGAAAGTGAATTATATGAAAGATATTGTTTCGAAAGTAATCCGTGGCTTTCATTTTCTCAGATGTTATGGGGTAAAAGATTTCTTTATCAGATTACGGGAAAAAGGTGAAGAACAGGGAATTACATATGATGAATGGAAGAAGTTACATTCACTTACGGAAAAACAATTACAGGAGCAGAAAAAGGCGGCAGAAAGCTGGGCGGATAAACCGTTTTTCCGTATTGTTATAAGCAAGGAGCCTGAAGAAGAAATTAGTCCCGCAACATTAAATTCTCTGAAAAATCAGACGTATGATCACTGGTTCATAGAGGAAAACAAACGAGCGGCAATGATTCTTTTCCTGAATAATGGGGATGTTTTAGCAGAGCAGGCTTTGTACAGGATTGCTTGTTCGAGTGATGAAACAGATTTGATTTATTATGATGATGATAAGGTCACAGATGTAAAAGAAGAGGCGGTTCCTTTTTTTAAAACTGATTACAATCTGGATTTACTGCGGACAGAAAATTATTTTGGGACATCATTTGTTGTAAAGTGCGAGTTTATAGAAAAGGCAGGATTACAGGAAAAGCTTTGCAATATAACCGGGAAAAACAGAATTTATGAAGAAATCCAGAACAGGATACAGAAGGCTGCAGAAAGAGAAATACAATTATATGAATTTATTCTCTGCTGTATCGAACATACAGAGCGCATAGGACATATTTCTGATATATTAGTGCATCATATGGAAAATAAGAATATGGATCCAATATATTGGGATTATTATCTGCAGAGACAGTGTGAGCTTGTAGAGCAGCATTTACAGCGAATGGGAGAGAAGGCAAAGGTTACGATAGAAAATCAATTGCAGGCATGTTCCGTTCAATATTATGTCACAGAGCACGAAAGAGTTTCCATTATTATTCCAAATAAAGATGAAATAGAAGTTTTACAGAAATGTCTGGATGGAATTAAAAAGACAAATTATGACAATTGTGAGATTATCATTGTTGAAAACAATAGCTGCAAAGATACGTTTTCGTTTTACCGCAGAATTGCACCAGGAGAAGAAATGGTGCATGGCGTTCAGACATTTCAGGGAAAATTGTCTCACAACATTGATATTAAAGTGGTTGTATGGGAAAATGAATTTAATTATTCAAAGCTGAATAATTTTGGCGTTCAGTTTGCAACTGGTAAGTATTATATTTTCCTGAATAATGATGTTGAAATGATTGGCACGGACTGGATCTTAAGACTGTCAGGCGACTGCCATAGAAATAAAGTGGGCGTTACCGGTGTAAAGTTATATTATCCGGATGATACGGTGCAGCACGCTGGGATCGTTATAGGGATTGGTGGAAGCAAGCGGGGAATTGCAGCCAATATGTTCCAGGGACTGCCGCGGGAGGAACATGGGTATCAAAACAGGGCTTCCCTGCAGGCAGATTACAGTGCGGTTACCGCAGCGTGTATGATGGTAAAGAAAGACGTATTTGATGCAGTAGATGGATTTACAGAAAAGTTACAGGTGGCATTCAATGATGTGGATTTTTGCCTGAAAGTACGAAAAAAGGGTTATTTAGTGATGTATGATCCAAAAATTGAGGGGTATCATTACGAATCAAAATCCAGAGGGGCAGAGAATACGCCTGAAAAAGTCCGGCGTTTTCAGGGGGAAATAGATACATTTCGTGTTTTCTGGAAGGATATTTTAAAGGATGGAGATCCTTATTATAATCGTAACTTTTCATTGGTAAGTAATCAGTATTTACTTGGAAAATAAAGATCAGATGCGAAAGATGTCGGTATTTGTCATGAAAAATGAGTGGGAAGCTTTTTTGTCTTGTGCTATAATATTTTTATCGCAAAGATGAAAAAGAGGACAAATGCTTATGATGAGAGTATATATATGTCCGGACTGTGGGTGGATGCGTATGGTTTCGAGACGTAAGAATGTAGAATGTTACAAATGTGGTGTACAGGATATGACGCTTGCCAAGGTAGATTTTGCTACCTATGTTTCGTGGTCAGAAAAAGAGCGCGAGGAATATGCGGCGGCCTGGATGTATATACACAGCAAAGGAAAGAAAAAGTAAAAGAAGTTGTATTTATCAAATTCATATGCTAGTATTAAGAGTACTTTGATTTAAAAATTATATAGATGAAGGAATGTAAGTATGATGATGAAAAAATATAGCTTGGTAATTATGACTTTTATTATAATATTATTTATTGGGCTAAGTTTTTTTTCGTGCTACAGTTTAAATAAAAACAAGTTATCAGACAACATTTTACCTACTGAAGGAACTGAATATTCTGTAGATAATACTTGTTCCCAGATAATTCATTGCGAAGATAATGGATTAGAAATGATTCATGTATTATTGAACAGGGAAGATAAGGATGATAAAGGAAAAATAATATTTAGACTTCTGAAACAGGGAAAATTGATTCAAGAATGGGAGAAGAGCTGCGCAGATATTATTAGTGGTACATACTCTATGTTAATTTTGGATCAGGTACTTATTGATAGTAAGAATCAAGATTATATTTTGGACATCTATACTGATACAGCAAAAACAGTGAATGTTAGCACTAATTGTTCAGGGGAATATTCTGGACTGCAGATTAATGGAAGACAGAAAGAAGGACAGTCTCTTTGTTACCAGCTTGTATATAATCATTTAAAAGACACGACAGTAAAGAGGTCTTTGATTCGTTTTGGTATAATTAGTTTACTTACAGTCATATTGTGGATTTTGGCAGTTAAACTTGAATTGGATATATCAAAGACTTTTTTGATTTTATGGTGTTGTTTTAGTCTTTTGTATGCATGTTCGCTGACATTGTTTAATACTCCAGATGAATATCCTCATTTTTTCCGGGCTTATGATGTATCGTTAGGACATTTGAGTGCTGTTTATAATGAAAAAGAAAACGCAGGGGGAAATGAGCTCCCGTTTGATGGTGTACGATTAACGGCATTAGAAGAAAGCTGGCAGTCGTACGAATTAAATAAAAATCAGGTTCAGATATCAGATTCTTTAAAATTTCAGGATTTTTCTAATACAGCAGTATATGCACCAATTTCATATTTCCCACAGGCTATAGGAGTTTTTGTCGGAAGGCATATAACGAAAAATGTTGCTGGAATTGCTTATGCAGGTAGATTTGCGAATTGGCTATGTGTAACGTTATTGTTAATGCTTACATTTAAAATATTACCGTATGGGAAACATGTTTTGGCTTTGATTTGTTTGATACCAATGAATATTCATCAGGCAATCTCGCTTGCACCAGATGGAATGGTAATTGCATTATCGGTATTGTTGATTGCAGTTGTCCAGCATTTGATATATGTTCAGAAGGAAACATTAAGTCATAAACAAATCATTGCGTTGTATGTGCTGGGGATTTGCATCAGCCTTTACAAAATAGTTTATGTACCATTTTGTCTGGCATATGTGTTAATACCAAAAGAAAGATTTTATAAGGGACTGCCGGGGAAGATATTTCATGCAGTGATGATGATGATTTTAGTTGGAGGATTGAGTATTGTCTGGTTGAAAATATCAGAACAGTTTCTTGTGATTCCAGATACAAATCCAGATGCACAGACACAATTTATTTTATTGCATCCACTTCATTATATACTTGTGCTTTGGAGAACATATATGAATAATGCGGTAGATTTATTGTATATGATGATGGGACGTTATTTGGGATGGCTTACAATTAAGACGAATGAGATATTGCTTATTGTTTTATTTATATTGTTAATGTGGAAGATGAATATTAAAATTGTGCAAAGTAATCAAATGGAAATGATTCAAAGGACAGTATGGACAGTTATTGTAGTTATTATTGTTGTTTTGACATCAACAAGTTTATATATTCAATTTACACCAGCCTATAATGATGTGATAAATGGAATACAAGGGCGATATTTCTTGCCATTGCTTTTGCCGGTATATTTGATGTTGACGGGTGACAGCATGAAAAACAGAAAGAAAGAAACATTCGGAATGATTTCAAGTGGAATTGTTTTAATGACAAACATATGTATATGTATCAGTGTTATATTTGCATGCTTTGGATAGATTATATATATTATAAAAATTATGTGGGAAAAGACTAAATGCAGAAAGTAACGATTATAATCCCAAATTATAATGGGAAAAGATTGCTGGAAAATTGTCTGAAAACATTGGAAAAACAGACATATAAGGGATTTAAGGTTCTTGTTGTCGATAATGGTTCTACAGATGGAAGTGCGAGTGTTAAGTCAGAGGTTCTGGATATGGAAATGGTTTCCTTGACAGAAAATCTGGGCTTTTGTGGAGCAGTCAATCTTGGGATTCAAAAGACAAAGACACCATATATTATATTGTTGAATAATGACACGGAAGTGGATGAACAGTTTGTAGA
>ERZ1034847.435-NODE-435-length-18135-cov-85.857909_pt1 | contig 18135 bp, 30 predicted proteins | sample MGYA00520633_ERZ1034847 | MGnify/ENA primary metagenome ERZ1034847 (study PRJEB33766, sample SAMN09781732) | gut metagenome | biome: gut microbiome | host: Homo sapiens | place: Madagascar | study: EMG produced TPA metagenomics assembly of the PRJNA485056 data... | reverse complement strand
GTGACATACCAATAACTCTTGTCGAAAAAGCCAGCAAGCTGAAAGACCAGTATTCGCAACCACCAGCGCGTTTAACGTACTGCGCCGCTTTTCGGGCATAAAAAACCCCGTTTGGCGGCTGGTTTAAGCTGTGTGGCAAAGTGACCACTCTTAACATCATATTTAAATTTTTACGTACGTAAACCAGCACGCAAAAAATTTACATTATAAAATACAAAAACAATAACTTTTCATTGCATTTCAGAAACGCATCCCTCATTACAAAAACATCGTCAATAATTACCAGTACGCATAAACGAGATCTTGATCACACTTTGAACCATTAAATAAACTCCATATCTTGAAATAGCCATACCGATTAGATGTATATTTAGGCCGCAGTGACAATATCTTTTAATAATAGTTCCGAAAAGGACTAAGGATTCACGATGAAAAAATTAACAGTGGCAATCTCTGCTGTAGCTGCGTCAGTATTAATGGCGATGTCTGCTCAGGCAGCAGAGATTTATAACAAAGACAGCAACAAACTGGATCTGTACGGAAAAGTTAATGCCGAGCACTACTTCTCCTCTAACGATAAACACGATGGTGACAAAACTTATGCTCGTCTGGGCTTCAAAGGCGAAACCCAAATCAACGATCAACTGACTGGTTTCGGTCAGTGGGAATATGAATTCAAAGGCAACCGTGCTGAATCTCAAGGTTCTTCCGGGGATAAAACTCGCCTTGCGTTCGCTGGCCTGAAATTCGGTGACTACGGCTCCATCGATTATGGTCGTAACTACGGTGTAGCATACGATATCGGCGCATGGACCGATGTTCTGCCGGAATTCGGTGGCGATACCTGGACTCAAACAGATGTATTCATGACCCAACGTGCTACTGGTGTTGCAACTTACCGTAACAACGACTTCTTTGGTCTGGTTGATGGCCTGAACTTTGCCGCCCAGTACCAAGGCAAAAACGATCGTAGCGGTTTCGATAACTACACCAAAGGTAATGGTGATGGCTTTGGTTTCTCTGCTACCTATGAATACGAAGGATTCGGTATTGGTGCAACTTATGCGAAATCTGACCGTACCGACACTCAGGTTAATCTAGGGAAAGTTCTTCCTGGAGTATTTGCTTCCGGTAAAAATGCAGAAGTTTGGGCCGCTGGTCTGAAATATGACGCTAACAACATTTACCTAGCCACTACCTATTCTGAAACCCAGAATATGACGGTATTTGCTGATCGCTTCGTCGCCAATAAAGCTCAGAACGTTGAGGCTGTTGCACAATATCAGTTCGATTTTGGGCTGCGTCCGTCCGTTGCTTACCTGCAATCTAAAGGTAAGGATCTCGGAGTATGGGGCGATCAAGACTTAGTTAAATATGTTGATGTAGGCGCAACCTATTACTTCAACAAAAATATGTCTACTTTCGTTGATTACAAAATCAACCTGCTTGACAAAAATGATTTCACCAGAGGTCTTGGTATAAACACCGACGATATTGTTGCTGTTGGTATGGTTTACCAGTTCTAATCTTTTTTAATAAAAAGATATGTTGTGAGGAGATATTTATCTCCTCATAACATGTGGGTGACGCCCTCACGTCACTGCATTAAGAAAGACATTTTTGTCTTTTCTTTTTTAAACCTTCTGTTATTTTTTTACCATAAACTTCTGGGGCGTTTTTACGCCCCCTTTTTATTCAACTTTGTTAGCTAACGTTAGTCAATTACACCTGCCAACTTCAGGATCCATCTCAAGACGCACTCCCAATGCCATCAACATCCCCTCGACTATTCCTTCAGCCTTCTGAAGTTTTTTTCCTATATATCCATCAGAACAATAATGCTTACGGGCCAGCGCCATAAACGTCATTCCTCTTACGTAATAATCCACCAGCAAATCATGCAAATCACCGTCGTTCTTTTTCAGGCGAGCCATACACCCACAAATAACCATTGCGTCATCATCACTACATTGCGGACGTGATTTAACCTTTGGAGGAATAAGCCCCTTGAATCCGGCGGCAATTGATGGCCATGTAACATCCTCGTGGTTATTTGCCACCCATGCCCCCCAACGCTCAAGAACCATCTGAATATCACGCATCAGCGCAACACCTCCTGCACCAGCTTTTCAAACTTCCCAACTCTGGTTTCCAGCTCTGCCACACAGTCCACCAGCTCATCCACCGCTTTTTGTGCGCGATGTTTCACCTGCATCAGTTCCCTGAGCGCTGGAACCACATCCCGACGAATGGCATCTTTTGTTACCCCCGTCTTTTCCAGTTGTTCAGCATGACGCAACATTTCCTGTGCCTGTTTACGTAATTGTTCAGGGGTAAAAGGTATTGTCTGGTTGTTCAAAAGAAACGCTCCATCTTACTGCTGTCAGTTCGTTTGTTGCTGTATCTGCGCGGCTGGGGCTGCTGCATTGGGGTAGAAAGAATCTGTGCGCTTTCCTGATCCACAGGCAGAAAATGTCCGTTATAAAAACGCCGGTAAATCGTCCCCAGAGAACCGTTACGTTGTTTCGTGATATTGATTTCTGCGATGCCCCTGGCCTGCGTATCCGGGTTGTACACTTCATCCCTGTAAAGCATCAGAATGATGTCTGCATCCGCCTCTATTTCTCCGGAATTTTTCAGGTCTGAGTTCATGGGGCGTTTATTGGGCCTGGACTCCACACCGCGGGAGAGCTGACTCAACGCAACCACCGGTAATCCGCCGGATTTTGCCAGGCCTTTAAGCCCCTTTGAGATTTCACCCACGGCAAGGTCATGACGCCCCGTGCTCCGGGTTTTTATCAGCCCGAGATAATCAACCACCACCAGCGCCGTTTCCGGATGTTTAATCAGGTGGTGTTTCGTTGTTGCATATATCTCGTCAATGGTCAGGTTCGCCTGGTCCACCATCCAGATATTACGCCCGGTCATCCGCCCCACACCTTGGGAGAAACGCGCCCAGTCTTCATCTTCAAAGTGAGCGACAGATTTCAGGCGTGATACCGGCATTCCTCCAGCCGCAGATACCATGCGCTCACCAATCTGGATGTTCGCCATTTCCATTGTGAACAGAAGAACACCATGCCCCTGCTCAGTCACCTTGTCGATGATATCCAGCGCCAGTTCGGTTTTACCCATCGAAGGACGAGCCGCAATAAATACCAGGTCGCCGGGTTCCATACCGCCTGTTTTTGCGTCCAGTTCATCAATACCGGTCATCAGCGTCCTGGATTTCTCCAGCCCCTGATTCCGGCATTCAACACGTTCAACCACTTCCGGAAGCACATCATCAATATGTACCGGCTGAATAATACCCTTCCCCGTCGACAATGAGGCCATCATGTTCTGCGCATCCTTCAGAGCATCTTCAGCTGCTTCACAGGTATGCGCATCACGTAATTTCTGTAACGCCTCATTCAGTGTTTTTTCTGCATCGCGCAATGCGGCATTGCGCCGCAACGCTGCAACATAGTGCTCCAGTGACGACTTCACCCAGGTTTTGCGCCCGGTATCAGTAATCACCGGGGCAAGTTCCGGCATCTCATTACACAGCAGCACAGGGTCAATCACACCTGAAACACGGGCCTGTCTGCAGATACCTGTGTAGATATCCCGATACGCTCGTACAGAAAAAACGTCCGCCGGCAATGTGGCCAGAATATCCATCACTTCAGGATCTGCCCCACGCAGAAAGAACGCGCCAATAACAGCGCCTTCCAGGTCATCGTTACGCCAGACTGGTATTGTCATGCAGCCACACCTCTGATACGAGAACGGTAGCTGGGCCAGTTGAACGACAACCAGTTGCGCCCCCCGTCTGTGATCCTGTCGGCAATGCGGGGGCTGATGAACGCCCACAACTCATCCGGTGAAAGGTTGCTAATCAGGATGGTGGGCAGAATACTTTCGTACCGGGCATTGATAATTTCCTGCAAAATAGCCATTTCAGCCGCGCTGCCAAACTGAACACCAACTTCGTCGATGATCAGCAAATCCATTGACGCATAATGCTCAATAACTTCATCCGCTGTTTTTTCGCTGCCATTCCGCCAGCAGTTTTTCACAGCACGGGTAAGACGCATCACGTCGGTGATCTCCACACTGGCCAGATAGTTACGGATGATGTGTTTTGCCATTGATACCGCCAGATGATTTTTCCCAGTACCGCAACTGCCAGTCATAACAAGACTGGTGCCGTTCTCCAGCATATCTGGCCAGTTCTCCGCATAGCGGCGACAGGCTGCAAGATTTCTGGCTGCGTCAGGATTAACCTCCAGATAATTATCAAACTCGCAGTCCCGAAAACGCAGGGCAATTCCGGCGTTATCAGTCAGCTCTTCCGCCTTGATGGACGACAATTCCATGGTCAAATCGTTAGCCTCAGCGATCAAGCAGTCAGGGCAGCATGAAATTTTTTCTCTGTCCTCGCCATTACGATCGCTCCACACCAGTATATGCGTATGGTATTTACCGTGTTTTTCGCAATATCCGCGACCTTCACGCATCAGGCAGGAACGATAAGGCCATGGCTTTTCGCCCTTCTGAGCAAATGCAATCTCTGCCCGTAACTCATCCATTCGCGCCTGTAGTCTTTTTTGTTGTTCACGCAGGTTAAACGTCATCATCGCTGTCACCTCAGAATGTCAATTTGTCACTGGATTTACCGAATTTGTCAGACATGGCTCCCAGGCCAGCCAGGACATCGACCTGTCGCTGTCGCCCACCTCCGGGAGCGGCTGGCTGTTGCCAGAAGTCTTCGAAGTGACGATCGGGTCCAAAGAACGTCGCAGCCTGCTTCACGAACTGTGTGCCGGTATTTCCTGTAGCACGTACCCAGGCGGCATAACGTCTCACACCATCAAGCATGGTCTCCGGTTTTATTCCCTCCCTGAGACGGGCTTTCCAGGCTTTGAAGGCTGCCGACTTGGAATTACCACCAGCACGTTTGGGATATTCCTGCCAGGCCTGTTCAAATTCCGGTGAATATTCCTGTCGGGCAGAGCGCGCTGGTGCAGACGCGTCAGCGGATGCGCCAATATCTTGCGGATCATGTTTTGAATTTACTTGCGGATCATGTTTTAAACCTTGTGGATCTGGGTCCAGATTCTGAAGGGTCAAAACCGTTTTTTTGCCAGAATCTGAAGGGTCAAACACACCTGAACATTCAGATTCTGACGGGTCAAATTTTGAAGGTTCAGATTCTGACGGGTCAGATTTTGAAGGTTCAGATTCTGACGGGTCACGTAATACTGAAAGTCTGCGTTGCTGTTTCAGTTCAGCGACCTTATCCCGCTCCGTTCTGGCAAGCTGCTCAAGCCGATCAGCATTCAGATGATAAAGATTGGACGTATTACGATTACCTTTGCGACGTGACTGACGCGTCAGCCAGCCATCAGCCTCCAGCTCTGAAATTGCCGTTCTTACTGTGCTTTCTCCCAACCCAAGCTGTCGGCATATTGTTTCAACACCGGGATAACACACCCCGTCATCATTCGAATAATCAGCCAGACGCGCCATGATCATCAGCTTTGCACCTTTGACTCCATACGCGGCACATGCATCCCAGACGTTACCGAGAATTTTGCTACTCACACGGCACCTCCCAGGCGTTTAAACATTTTTCCGGACTGAAACACCGCCAGAGGGTAACTGATGGTGTAGTTACGCCCCAGTAATTCACACACAACTTTCTGGCTTTCGATACTGACCAGACAAACCCGCAAAACGTGACCATTGCTGGTGGTGAACCACTGCCCCACACGGGGGCAACGGTTGTATCGGTGATACAGAGAATTCACAACGCGACGAATCATGGACGCACCTCCGCCGTAGTTACGTATTTAACCGGGCTACCTTTCATTGAGATGGTTTCACACATCTCTGCCGCTTTGCGTTCCGCCGTTTTTCTGGATTTATAGCGGCGGTGCCAGACAGATGTATCTGTGCGAACTGATACATCGTTTCTGTATTCCGTTGTGGAAATAATAATTTCGTAACTAATCATGGACGCGCCTCCCATTGATTACGGCGGAAAGCGGTATGACTGAGGCTGTTTTCTGCCTCATGGAATGCTTCAATGCAGCTCTCGTAGTACCGCATTGTGCGCAGACTTAGCCCAAGCTGAAGCATCATCAGCCCATCAAGGGTGATGTAATAACCATGCAGAGAATCACCATAGATGTGATAAGTACCCGGTATGAAATTGCGGGTAAAAAACTCGCGTGAGCAGTTCAGATACTCGATTTTGTCGACGATGTTCTGGTGCATGCGCTTGAAATGACAGGCAACATGCAAGGAGAAAATAACAGCTTTGCCGTTGACGACTTCGATTTTCAGGTATGGAGAAGTTGGGACAGTAGCCATGATGGCAGCCTCCGTTGACAGTGGGTGATAATATCCACCACCGGAGGTTCCAAGCTCGCTGGTGGCGGACTGAACAGGGTTGGAACTACCGGCGTCAACGGGAACCGGCGAGCCTTTCGGCTCCCCTGCCCAGCCCACCATAATTTGGGTGTGCGCAGGCGCTGACAACAAAAAAGACGCTGGCGCGTCGTTTGTCGCCGCTGACAATTCCGGGGTTCCAATCCCGGCACCCGCTTTATAAGGTGCCAGAACAGTGTAACGTCCCGAAATTGCAGAATCAATATTTAGGCTTGAAACATTCATATGCTTACTGGTATTTTTACTAAGGCAAATGTTCTTGGATGTTACTGGCTTACTTCTCTGTGAAGTTGTCTTTACTAACGTTGAGCGAGCCGGGTGACTACCCGGCTTTTTTTTCACCGCTGCCAACCAATAACCTGAAATAACCCTATTTTCGGGTGATACCAGCGAGTCCCTCGCGGTTCTGCTTCCTCCGTAACCCGATAAAAAGCAGCCATAAACGGTTCTACAGCAACAATTGCGCGACGTGATAACAATCCGTCCGGCGTCATAAACTCGTGGGTATCTGTAGGAATTTGATAAGCGTTCACCAGATTGCGGCATTTATCATCTGACAAACCGGTTTTCGCTTTCAGTTGGCGATATCCGGCATAGCCCTCACGAATAGTGCCCTTTTTGATTTGCTCGACTGTTTCAGCAACGTGGCTGACTTTTTCTTCCACCTGAGTGATCCGTTTCTGTTGGCGAACGGCTTCAAGGGCCATTGCGGCAACCATTTCGATTTCGCTCATTGGCTTACGGATCTGTTCTTCCAGTTCGCGCCAGCGATCTACCAGGCGGGCTGTGAATTCGGGGCAAAGCTGAGCGACGACAATGATACTGTCGCGCTTACCTTGTTCTCCTTCAAACAGGTAATGCTCATATTGAACTTTAAAACCTAAGTTATTGATTCTTTCGGAAACCTCAATTTGAGGAGACCGAACAACGCCACCTTTGGCCAATGTTTCAATAGTTCGTTTCACATTGTCATGACGCTTACCCACCAGCTCTGCGATTTCAAGGCTGGTCATGGATGCTTTGCCGTTAAAAATTGCAGTGCTCATCGCCATCTCCTTACGGATAAATTCTTTTAAGATTCCGCACATTCGTACTTATTGGTGCCGAACCTTCCTTCAGTTATCCTTTTGATCCCTATAAACAAAAGAACCAAAGGAGGTTCGACATGAAAGTTCAGGCCGTTGGTTTATTCTGGTTTCGCGATGCGATTCAGTATCATGAGCTCAAAAATATTTTTACTGATGCTGATGTGCTCTCCGACAGTTACACCGAGTGGAAACACGACGCTGAAAAATTGATTAAGCGTGTCGAAAGAAGCGGGCAACGAGTTATTAAAGTTGAAGCGGATACAGCCGAGTTCATCGCCTGGTGTACAAGCGAAGACATTGGAATCAATGCCGAAGGTAGAATGCAGTTCGCATCCTTTAAGGCTTACCAACAACTTCTCAGCGAACGCTAATGTGATTGGGGCAATCGAAATGGTTGCCCCATCGTATTTAATAGTTATTTTTTCGCTCATATCACCACCATCACTTCTCATCCTCTGTGTGCGCTAAGCTTGGATTTGAAATTTTGCGTAACGAATCAGGAATTCCATCTTCAGGATGAGGATAAAGATCTGGCCTTAAGCCATGTGGCGTGACTTTCCATGCAACTACTTCACATACGCGTAAAACGAAACGAGCAGGAATTGTGTTTTTTGAAAACCACTGATTCACCGCTTGCGGCGTCACACCAAGATTTCGCGCTACAGCATTTTGCGCAATTAATGCACGAAGTTTGTCGTAATCACTTTCTTTCATAACAAAGCACCAATATTAACTTTATGAATCAAGAATACATCAAGTTTAAATTAACATGCAAGTTGCAAAAGGATCGAATACACTAAAATCAAATAAAGATTTATCCTTGTAAAGAAACCCACAGGATTTGGTCATGAAGAACGTCAAAAACACGGAAAATCGAATAGCCGCAATGCTGAAAGCCAAAGGATGGACTCAGGCTCAACTGGCCCGCAAGTTAGGTGTGAGTGCGCAATCAGTGCAGTACTGGACAACAGGAAAAACATTTCCACGGAGTGATAAGCTCGCGCATTTATCAGAGATTAGCGGTTATCCACAATCCTGGTTCTTAGGTGAAGACTCCTCACCAACCTTTTCCTCGCAAGAGAAACACCAGACAAGAACAGATAGCGTCGTGTTTAATGTCCTTGATGTTGAGTTTAGTTGCGGTGATGGAACTCATGTACGTGGTGACTTGATAGATGTAGTGCGCTCAATAGAACTTGATCCTGAATATGCCCGACGCCTTGTTGGAAATCGGGCATTCAAAAATATAGAAATAGGTAACGCCAGAGGAGACAGTATGGCTCCCACAATCTCACCTGGCGACCTTCTTTTTCTTGATAAGACAGTAACTTATTTTGATGGCGATGGCATTTATGCATTTTGTTTTGATGGAGAATGCTACGTGAAAAGACTTCAGAAAATTGGAAGCAAAATCATGGTGTTATCTGATAACCCCAATTATCAACCATGGAGCATCGAAAAAGAGGGGTTAGCTCTGCTTTATATCCAGTCTAAAGTGATCTCATCAGTACCATTCAATATAAACAGATTTGGTTAGTCTTTGATTTTAACGGGCTTTGCCCGTTTTTTTTCTGCCTAAAACGCACGATATCAATTTTTTCTTGACAGCCTATTTCTCAAAGCATAATATCGCACCATCAATTATAACTTGATTATGTTCAATTTAAAATTGTTGGCGGATATATGAAAACACTAAAAGCAACCCCAGAAACAACCAATTTTATCAACTGCGGCTGTGTTACGCTTAAGGGCTTAGAACTTGATTCCTTTGCATTAAATATTGCAAATTTGCTAAGTGCTGTACGCACATTCCATCTTCTGGATTGTGCTCGCTCAAAGGAACTGGGCATTGAAGTAATGGAATTTATCCATGAATATGCTCTATCTGCGGCTTCTCCTGCACAACAAAAACAATCCTTCCCTGAAAGCTGGCTGGTTAACCTTCGCACCCAACGCGAAGCCTGCGGCTTAACAACCGCCGAACTCGCCAGGCTGCTCGATCTCGATGAAGAAATCATCATCCAGTGGGAAAGCGGAGAGTATGAACCAACTATCAGTATGCTTATCCCACTGGCAAATGTTCTTGGCTGCGATCCGATGTGGCTGTTAACCGGTAAACCAACAGGTGGGGATACTTGCGCATGAAAAACTGTGATGCTTACCACATATGTCTCATTGGTGAATTGCTTGATTGCATACAAAAAAGCGCTGAGCGCAATAATAAAAATATAACATACGGTAATCTGGCAATAATTTCAGAGGATATTAAGAGCATCGCTCTTAAATTCAAGAGCGATGCGAACATTGACGACACTATTTACGCTTATCTTGCGAAAATAGTTGACGGATCCAAAAACCAGCCTCTGGATGAGGACCGTCAGTAAAAAATTCATTTGATGAACATGAGAAGTGCTTCATAAAATTTACTTTATCTTCAGGTGAAACCACCTGACGAATTAATGCAGAGATAGCGACTTTGTGCCACATTAATTCTTTTTTGAGCGCTGAAATTTCTTTTTCAAGTTGCTCTTCGTTAATCATTTTATCCTCCATTGAGAGCTGAATTGTAAATGGAGACCAACACGCGGCTACGTGTGGTCGTGCGCCGGACACGGATAAGCATCCGGTAACTAATTATCAATCATTGAGGAAACAGTCTCAATATGAAAACACTTCTGAGACTCGCTATATAGCAGAACATATAAGTCAGCTGAGGAAGCCATGAAAAAGTTCGAAAACATAACTGTTCTCCATGTTGATAACTTTGATTATACAAACCAGGAATTTCTCCCGGAGGTTGTAAAGGCAATAGATGTAGCCGATATAGTGATTAGAGGAAAGAGAATTGTCAAAAACAGGCTCGCATGCACTTCAGGAGCAATGACAGAAACAACCTCACAGCAAGATGATTATGAAGGCATTTGTCTGGAGCCGGACTCATTTGCGGTAAATGTTTATCATTTATTGCATGCAACACAGGTATTACATATGTCCAGTAATAACGAAATAAAAACACTCGGTAGCGAAATTCTGAATTTTGCATGTGAATATGCAAAAGCTGCTGCCGAAAAAGAACTAGCGCAATAACAACAAACATGCTCTGAACGTTTATTACGGTTTTATCGCCGGGGATTGTTACAACCTTTATTCATAGAGGGAACTCAGTTATGACTTTCCTGAAAAATAAGGCATCGTATAAAACTGCCTGCCTCATTGCACAACATGGAGATTCTTATCTTCATATAGCCAACCTGTATTTGCGCAAAGCATATGGGAGATAAATAAATGAAAGAAAAACAACAGAACATAACACATAAAAAAGTAAGAGTGTTGCTAACCATTGAAAATGGTGAAGTAATTTACTCAAAACATCTGTTGGATAATGAATTCGTTGGCTGCATGGATACATTTCTGTGGATGGCAAAAAGAGCTGGCTACACGATTATTCCACCAGCAAAGGAGCAAACATTATGAATCATTCAGAGTTCCGACCAGAAGTTACGCCACATGGCATAAAAATTGGCAATACAACCATTGATTATGTTGAGGCCGTACAGCGGCTTAATGATGGTGAATACGATAATCCATACTGGCATGGGTTAAGAATCATGCAATGTATTGCAGAAGCTGATGATGCCGGACTGCTGGGCAAATTTTCAGTCGATATGAAGGTTGCCCAGTGGCGCTGGCTATATGTAGCGAAATTTATCAGTGAAGTGGAAGACAAGAACGGCACCATTGATATCCCTAACGATAACGGAACTACAGATCGCGCAGTTATTTATAAGGGGAAGCATGGTTGCATGAGTATATACCCAGGACCACTTCGCATTGCCCTGCAAAACCATGTCGAATGGGGATTTATTGAAAAATATGGTGAAGCTGAAGGCATGGGGCGAGTTCTGTTTCTCTATCAAAAAATGCTCATCGCAGATCCTAATAATGGTTTCATTGTCTCTGCTATGGGGCGCGAAGGGCTTGAACTCCTTCTGGATGAAATGATTCACGATCTGAATACTCATGGTATGCCAGAAGCGCCAGTGACACATTAAATATTAAGAAGAATATAATTCTTCCGTTTTTTACTAACCGTTTATATGAAAAGCAATCGTGAATTAAGCAGAGTAAAACTGCTTTTAATCCTTGCCACAGTACTGACACTAACAGAAATCATTATTCTCTTTATTGCGCTGTCAGTCAGTTAAAAATATCGGGATGCAACAAACCAATGAGATTGTATTTCAGAATAGTAATTTTACTGGCAATTATCGCATGCATTTACGGACTACTCGTCCCGTTCCTTATATCCATGAAGGATACGGTAGCAGTCATTTCCGGCTTTGCACTGGCGTTTCTGACCCCGCCCTGCATTTATGCCATTTACAAGGGTCTTTCTTTCACTAAGGGTAAAAGATGAAAAAAGTTATTTTTGCTTTAGCCATTGTTCTTCCGACCATTGGCCTTGTCGGTTGCGATCGCGTTGAACCAGGTAATGTTGGCATCAAGGTAAATAAACTGGGCGACGACAAAGGCGTCGGTGAAGTGGTTGGCGTTGGCCGCTACTGGACCGGCTGGAATACTGAAGTTTACATCTTCCCGACCTTCAAACAAATGAAGACCTACGATGAACCGTTCAGTTTCCAGATGAGTGACGGTACAACCATCGGCTATCACATCGGCGTGGCCTACAAAGTTGACCCATCCAAAGTTACCACGGTGTTTCAGACCTACCGCAAAGGCGTGGATGACATTACCGACACCGACCTACGTCAAAAGATCGCCGACGCACTCAATAGACTGGCCAGCAAAATGACCACCGACAAATTTATCGACGGCGGGAAGTCTGAACTACTGGATGCAGCTCTTAAAGACATCCAGGAGGAAATGACACCCATCGGTATTCAGGTAATGAGCCTCTCATATGTGGGTAAGCCGGAGTACCCGTCAACCGTTATCGACAGCATTAATGCCAAAGTCACGGCGAACCAGAAAACACTGCAGCGCGAGCAGGAAGTTAAACAGTGCGAAGCGGAAGCCAACATGTTGCGCGCGGAAGCTGCCGGACAGGCTGATGCGATTCGCACAAAAGCCCAGGCCGAAGCCGATGCTATTCGTTTACGCGGTGAAGCTCTGCGCCAGAACCCCGGTGTTATGGAGTTGGAAGCCATCAATAAATGGAACGGCACACTGCCGCAATACATGACCAGCGGTGCAAATACACCATTTATCCAGGTTAAATAACTTATATGCCCGGCAGGCCGCCGGGCTAAGGGAAATGCAGATGAACACCCAGAATACTCAACCGCAAATAATGAACTATGACCCGAATCTGACGTCATGCGGACGCATGGCAAAACAAACCGTTCGATTAACTTTCGGACTATGGGAATACCGCGAAACATTCGAAGTTACTGTCGGCGGCAATCTGACCGGACTGGATGTTATCAGTTGCGCTATTGAAAGCCTGTACGCAACGCTGCCTTATGAAGAAGTCGAGGATGAGCGCACAGGGGAAACAGATATCATGGCCACCATTAATATTGGCGAACTGATATGCCAGGATGAAGACCTGTCCAGAGAACTCTGGCTTGCCGGGATGCTTATCTCAGCAGAAATTATCAGTATTGAACCCGCTACAAACATACGGCTCTGAAGTTCTCACTATTCAGAGAGCAGGAGAAAAAATGTTCGCTTTGATTAATCAAGGGCAACTGTATACCGACAGTGCCGGTTACCCGATAAAAATTATTCGCTGCATAAACAACACTGTGTTGTACAGAAGAATGGATGGGCGAACACAATCTGTAAAAATAAGCGATTTTAATGAATCGTTTGAACGGATAGATCACCAGGAATACCGACAAATTCTGGCAGAAACAGAGCAGGAAGCTCATCTGAAAAAATTACGAGCCATGAAAAGGAAATAGAGAATGAATAAAGCATTTGAGCTATGGGTACGCCAGCGTTACGGCAATCGCTATGACCTGACGCGAGACGTTGACGGCTTCTACTGTCGTGAAGTTGTGAGGCGAATGTTTGAAGTGTGGTGCCACTGCCGTGGGCTGAGTGTTGTATGAGGTGAACTGTGGGGCTGGATTGCGTACCTATATCAACCTACTGCCGCAACGCAGGAGAAACGGTTGATGCCGTTAACAAACGGATACAAAGAGGAATATGGAAAGAAGGGGTACATGTATTAAAAGTCGACGGAGTTAAAGAACGTTGGGTCGACTTAATGGAGGTTACAAAATGGGCAAGAAAGAACAAGGATCATTATCTCTCCCTAGAGGAGTAACTATTCGCCAGCATAAAACTGGTAGCACCCTGGTTATCACTTTTACATATAAAGGGGTTCTGTGTCGGGAGCCCCTCTCCAGAATGGAAGTAAACGCGCGCAGTGTGAAGTATGCCGAGCGCCTGCTGGGAGAAATAAAAAATCAGATTATCAGTGGTACCTTCGAGTATGCAAAATACTTCCCCAACTCCCAAAAGCTGGAGCTATTCGGGGGAGTGAAAAAAAACAAAAATATAAAATCTTACCTGGATGAATACCTGAATATCTGCCAGAACCGTAACCTGTCACCATCGACAATTAGAGGTTATGAAAAATGCCTGTCGGCGCTGTCAGCATTGCATAAATTTCATGTATCAGAACTGACACCTGCAGTACTAAAAAACTGGATCGCCAGCAGAAAAACAAAACTGAAAACTATCCGCAATAATCTTTCATTCCTGCGCAGCGCCATAGATGAGGCGGTGACCGATGGTTTGTTAACAATAAATCCTGTCACGCTAGTCAGCGCCAGCCGGTATCACGTATTGGACAACACACCAGGCAGTGATGATTACGAGGTCGATCCTTTTACACCAGCGGAGACGGCAGCAATCTATGGCGCCTGTCATTACCCGGAATGGCGAAATCTGTTTCGCTTTGCCTTTAATACCGGACTGCGCAGCTCAGAATTGTGCGCGTTGCGCTGGACGGATATAGACTTTATCGGCAACACCGCGCATGTTCAGATTGCAAGCGTAGTCGGGGTAATCAAAAGCACCAAAACAAAAGCCGGCACCCGCAAAGTGCAACTGAACAGCGAAGCGCTGGCGGCTCTTCAGGCACAAAAGCCCTACACGGCGCTAAAAAGCGACTTTATATTCAGCGATCCAAAAACTCGCGCCCCTTGGGCAAATGCGGACGCGATCCGAAAAAAAGCCTGGGTGCCAACCCTTAAAAAAGCTGGTGTACGCTATCGCAATCCGTACCAGACACGCCACACGTTCGCCACTCGGCACATTAGCCAGGGCGTTAACCTGTTCTGGCTTGCTGGTCAGATGGGGCATAAAGGACCGGAAATGCTTTTTCGACATTACGGTTCGTATTTGGCTGAATACGATGGGAAATCAGTAAAGACATACAACTCTAATACATACTAGCGTGCCATTCTTCAATTTCTTTGACTTTACTTTTATACCATGCAATAGGTGAAATATGTTTTGATGGAGGGTATGCTGCTTGAAAATTAGAGTGAATATCTTCTATCACCTCCATGCAAACAGACATAATTTCATTAGCCCTCACACAGCGTTCTGAAGCTGATTGACAATAAGCGATCTCACAGTCAAGGCTTGTTTTTTCTAACACTGCAGATAGCTTACTTGCATCAGCTTCAATACCTCGAATATTCAGTAACTTAAAATAATGCCCTGCCTGGCTTGCCTTCGCCAAAAGCACAGTGAGATACTCAGCAGCCTCAACAGGAACAACTGAACCCTGTAATGATTCAGGAGGAGGTGTTATGTGAGATACTTTTTTAAGCCAATAATCTATCGAAATATCAGCAAGCTCACTCACAAGTTTCGTCAATGAATCAACTATAGACTTTGACTCTGAACGTGTAGCTATTCGCATAGCGTTACAATACGTTACCCACCATCCGACAAACACTAAAGCAATGCTTGTGACACTAAACATCCATGCATATTGCGCCATTCTTCAAAAATCCTTATGCCAACTCAGGTTTTGCTTGATCAACAAACTTAGATATCTGTTCTTGATAAAATGGCATATCACTTTCGATTTCTAAGCGTGTTTTAACTTCAGATTTGGCAATCCCCTCTTTACGCACTAACCCACCGAAGGCTTCCTCCAAGAAAGAAGACCCCACACCTAAAGCAATCCCCCTGAAATCCACAACAATTTTTTCGCCACTCGATTTAAAGGCTGGAACCAAAAAATCTCTTCTGAATCTTTCAGCACTGTCAGGACCGTCCGACGTGTATCGACCAAACGGCGTTTTAGAAAATTGCTTAGCTATGACTATAACCATGTTTTCATCTCCTTGGAGTAAGGGACCACTGAAGCAATGTACCTGGAATATACTCTGCAAGTTTCTCACAGCGAGGTTCTTCGTCGAAAGAATTATAGCTATATCGTACATTGCCGGTCAGAATTAAGAGTGTTTCTTTATCCTCACACCCAACACCGATAGGCCTCTTTATGTCTTCCGAGCCATTCCCTCGCCCGTCCCCTACAAAACGGCTCTGCCCAACAAGCATAGCTCTTGCTACTGAAGATACTTGTTTTTCTATACTAACACCATCAGCCTCGGGACTAAACGATCGAAAAATCCCCAACCCCAGATCACAAACGATAAAAACAACCTCATTTTGCGCAGGATCAAACCACGCACACTGCCACCAACGCTTCCCCTGGAGCAGAATTAAATCTTGTGAAAACATCTCATGTTCGTATGCATGATGCGAAACATTCAAAAGTGCCTCACCAACAGCTGTCATGAGCAGATTTAACTGATGCTGATTTAACGCTGCCTTCGACTGTAATACACTAACTGTGTCCAATAAATGCGAAAATGGTTCGGTAGCAGACTGAAAAAAACGCCCATCTTTAATAAGATTTTCTAATTTCTCTGGGGTTCCAGCCAGGAGAGCTTTAGAGAGCCCGGTGCTAACTAACCACTTATGCCCATTTGGATTGTCGTTTTTTTTCGGCCATTTGAAACGTATCAAGTTAGGATCACCTGTAAGCAGATTTGCCCGATTAACTATTGCGAAAAATAGTAGCGATGCCGCAGCTGAAGCAAAACGAACGTTAGATAAATCAATCTCAAGCTTACAACCATCCGTCACCCCCATCGTGTCAATGTCGTTAAGAAATTTCAATGTGTCTAGTCGGTACTTATCAGAATAAATACAAATTTCAGGAGGTGGAACAAGAACCTTCATCCGAAATTCTCTACAAAAATCGAAAATCCACATTCTACACATGTTTCAAAATATTGGACAGAATCAGGACGTTACTGGGACAACGATATGTACGTAAAATGCACATAATGTCTTGCATGAAAAAATAAATCGTTCATATTCAACACATTATGTAAATCCCGATCACGGGTTCAACTCCCGCCAGCTCCACCAAAATTCTCCATCGGTGATTACCAGAGTCATCCGATGAAGTCCTAAGAGCCCGCACGGCGCAAGCCCTGCGGGCTTTTTTGTGCCCTCAATTTGTCCCGCGAAGTCCGAAGAAAACTAATTAAATCCGATCCTTTTAGGCACCTTGTTAGGCACCTCATAAAGCTTTATTGTTTTTTGAGGTGCCTAAAACTATGGAAACCCGGCAATGGCAAGACAAACCAAACCTCTATCCGTTAAAGAAATAGAATCAGCCAAACCCAAGGAGGCGGACTACGTTCTCTATGATGGCGATGGCCTTGAGCTACTCATTAAATCCAGCGGGAGTAAAATCTGGCAGTTTCGCTACATTCGCCCTGTCACCAAGAAACGAGCAAAGAAGAGCATAGGCTCCTACCCGTCAGTTACCCTTGCCGATGCCAGAAACTACCGTGCAGAGTCCCGCTCACTACTGGCTAAACAGATCGATCCGCAGGAACATCAGCAAGAACAATTGCGCAGTTCGCTGGAAGCCAAAACCAACACTTTCCAACTCGTAGCTGAACGTTGGTGGAATGTGAAGAAAGCCAGTGTGACAGAGGACTATGCGGAAGATATCTGGCGCTCTCTTGAAAGAGACGTCTTTCCTGCGATTGGCGACGTTAGCGTTACAGATATTAAAGCTCATACACTGGTTCAGGCCGTACAACCGGTTCAGGCCAGAGGAGCACTGGAAACTGTTCGTCGCCTGTGCCAACGTATTAATGAGGTCATGATCTATGCCCAGAACACAGGGCTGATTGATGCTGTTCCCAGCGTTAATATCGGTAAAGCCTTCGAGAAGCCTCAGAAAAAGAACATGCCCAGCATTCGACCGGATCAGCTACCTCAGTTAATGCAGACGATGCGAACAGCCAGCATTAGCCTTTCCACACGCTGCCTGTTCATGTGGCAACTTCTTACTATTACCCGCCCTGCCGAAGCGGCTGAAGCTCTCTGGGAAGAGGTAGACATAGAAGCGCGAGAGTGGAAGATTCCTGCAGCACGCATGAAAATGAACCGCGACCATACTGTTCCATTGTCAGATGAAGCAATTGCGATACTAGAGATGATGAAGCCGTTAAGTGGAAATCGAGAATTTATCTTTCTGAATCGCCACAGATAATCTAGACACTTCCGAGCCGCTGATAATATTGTTTTT
>ERZ1034847.434-NODE-434-length-18139-cov-6.441495_pt1 | contig 18139 bp, 18 predicted proteins | sample MGYA00520633_ERZ1034847 | MGnify/ENA primary metagenome ERZ1034847 (study PRJEB33766, sample SAMN09781732) | gut metagenome | biome: gut microbiome | host: Homo sapiens | place: Madagascar | study: EMG produced TPA metagenomics assembly of the PRJNA485056 data set... | reverse complement strand
TCCTTTGATTTTTGTTTAGGCACTTTAATCATACAAGGTTGTGTGCTTTTTGTGTGCCTTAAAATCAAAAAAAATGGGACAATAATCAGATTTTTTCTGACTATTGTCCCACTCTCTAATCTTAGTATGTTTTTGTAAATGGAAACAATAAATTTCGTGGGAACTATCATATCCTTTGTATATATGTAATTATCCATTATACAAGTAGAAGAAAAGAGTAGTTTTTCATCTTTTCCTAACAAAAGAAATTATTAGAATATAACTATAATCTTAACGTGTTAAGATTGAACTATGAATAAAAATAGAGGAGTGAAGAGATGAAAGAATGGTATGAAGGGTTTTACTTTACAAAAGATGAGATTAACAGTCAAAGAAAAATAACTGAAAAAGCAAAACAAGCCCTTAATGTGAAACATGAATATTCATCAGCGAGCAAAGTGGCGAAAGAAAACTACGAAAAAGAAAATAAATGCTTGGAATATATGAAAAGTCATCATCAAGAAGAAAAGGATCAATCAGCATTTAGCGCAAAAGAAATAGATGAAGCAAAAGTACAAGTGTATAAATTGGAAATGCAGCATGCTCGGATATCCGATCCTTTTGGCAATGAAGCATTAAAAATATCAGAAAAACTTAAATATGCCAAAAACAGATACAATCATATGAAAAACATAAATAAACCCAAAGTACAACGACAGCAAAAAGCGAAAGAGACAGAACAAGCAGCGGCTAATTTGGGCACGTTACAAGCACTGAGAGAACAAAGAGAAGAACCTGATGATAAAAAAATTAAGGTGTATATGGACAATTTTAAAAAGTCAAACAACCAGTTAGAAGCAAAATACAATAACTTAACGACTAACAGTCCTGATAAAAATGGAAAACTCAAAGAAAACCAATTTGAGGAAATCACAAACACTGTGCAGTATGTTAAAGATAATAAACATAAAATGTCCCTGCTAGATAAAAAAGAGTCTAGAATCCAAGATAAATTAAGTAATGAAAAAGAGAGCCGAAAGAACATAAAAAATCAAATAAATGAAATAGATAATTCGTCATTTTTCAATAAAATTATAGTGTATTTTACAGGAGAGAAGAGAGATTTAACGAAAAAATTAGACACAAAAGATCAAAATATAGTAACTTATAATAAAGAATTGAGTACGATATCTGTAGATAAAGCAGCATATATAATGGAGAGTGAAGCAGCAATAGATAAAATGTTACCCATAAGTCAAGAAAAACAGGCTGAGCTTAATGCTTTAAAAACGAATCTCAAAACTTTGATGAATGAGGTGAATCATTTATCTAAAAATACACAAGTAACCCAACAAATTGATCCCAAATTCAAGGATGATTTGACAAACTTAGAAAATTCGAATAAAATACTTTCGGAAAAAATTAAGAATTCAATAAAAATAGTTCAAAATTTAGCTGACCAAAAAAAGGAATTTGCAACAATGAGGGGTCAAAGTACATTTATTGATCTAAAAGAAAATGCGAAGGAAAAACAAAGTGAAATTGTAAGTCAAGGGAAACAACCTGAAAAAAGTAAACAACCAGATAAATCAGAGCGGGGTTCCTCTTTTGCATAGCATAAATAGCATATAATAAGTATAGAATATTGATTTTAGCGTATACATAAAGAAATAAACTAGAACGAGGTTGAGACAAAGGTATTTAGCGTCAAGAAATAAGCAGGAATTTCCAAAATTTGCTTTTCAACTTTTTGGTCAATCCCTGCTTATTTTTCGAAGATGTTACTTTTGTCTCAGTCTCATTTTTAGGACGATTCAAGTTATTTTTTTGCTAATGCTTCTTCAATAATCTCTTCATCTTTTTTCAACCCGTTAAAAACAAGATTCAAAACGATCGCTGTCACGCTACTCATGACGATCCCATTCCCCGTAAACATTTGAACTGTTGGGGGTAATTGGCTAAATAAAGTCGGCATAATATTGAATCCTAAGCCAAAACCAATCGAAACAGCAGTAATCAAGAGATTTTTGTCATTCGTAAAATCAACTTCCATCAACATCCGAATACCTTGAACAGCAACCATCCCAAACATGACTAACATACCGCCACCTAGAACTGGCTCTGGAATGATTTGTGCTAAAGCACCTATTTTAGGAAATAATCCAAGAATAATCAAAAAAATTGCAGAGAAATAAATTGGTTTTCTTGTCTTGATACCAGAAAGTTGGACTAGCCCAACATTTTGAGAAAAACCAGTGTAAGGGAAAGTATTGAAAATCCCACCTAAAATAACCGCCAGACCTTCGGCACGATAGCCTTTTTTCAATTCTTCTTCGCCCACTTTTTGTCCAGTGATATCCCCTAGCGCAAAGTAAACACCTGTTGACTCTACCATACTCACAATAGAAATAATGATCATCAACAAGATCGACCAGACATCAAAAGTTGGTTTTCCAAAATAAAAAGGTTGAGGTACGTGAAAAACAGGTGCTTGACCAATCGCACTTAAATCCACCATTCCCAGTACAGCAGCTAAAATACTCCCGCCAACTAAACCGATCAGTACAGCAATCGAGCGAACAAACCCTTTAGCTAACATTTGTACTCCGACGATCAGTGCAATTGTAACGAAAGCTAGCAATAAATTGGCTTGATTTCCAAAATTAGTCGCAGATGAATCGCCACCGCCCATTTTTTCGATTGCAACTGGAATCAACGTCAACCCAATCACGGTAATGACCGTCCCAGTCATGATCGGCGGAAATAATCGTTTGATCTTTGAGAAAAATCCAGACACTAAAACAACAAAAATACCAGAAGCGATAATCGAACCATAAATTGCCCCAACACCTTGGTCGCTCCCAATTAGGATCAGTGGTGCAACTGCTTGAATGGCACAACCTAAAACAACTGGCAACCCAATACCAAAAAAACGATTAACCGTCAATTGTAATAATGTTGCTAAGCCACACATAAAAATATCAATCGAGATCAAGTACGTCATTTGCTCTTGATTAAACCCTAGTCCCGTACCGATCAGCAAAGGAACAGCAACTGCCCCAGCATACATTGCTAAGAGATGTTGTAAACCTAATACTGCGGCTTGGCCATTTTTTGTTTCTTTCTCCACCTTTATGCATCCTCCTCAAGAAATTCAACTTGTCCGTTGGATAATGCCGCAATTCGTGCCAATGAAACAACTTTCAAGCCCATTTCTTCTAATAGCTGACGGCCATCTTGGAACGATTTTTCAATCAGGATGCCGATCCCTTCGACTCCTGCACCTGCTTGGTGGCACAATTCAACCAACCCTTTCGCCGCTTGACCGTTCGCTAAGAAATCATCAATGATTAAAACCTTGTCCTCTGCAGATAAAAATTTACGAGAGATAGAAATCGTACTAGTCACTTGTTTTGTAAAGGAATAAACAGAAGTAGTCAGCAATTCTTCATCCATCGTCAAGCTTTTGGCTTTTCTGGCAAAAATCATTGGTACATTTAATGTCTGTGCCACAAATAAAGCTGGTGCAATTCCAGAAGCTTCAATCGTTACCACTTTAGTGATACCTTGATCTTTGAAAACTTCCGCAAATCGTTGGCCTATTTGTTCCATTAATACCGGATCCACTTGATGCGTCACAAAGCTATCTACTTTTAAGACGCCTTCACCTAGCACACGGCCATCTTTTTGAATACGTTCCACTAATTCTTTCACTTTATTTTCCCCTTTTTCATTTATTGATATCAAAGCTAACCACTATTCGACCTCATGGATCACCCTTTCAAGGTTTCAAGCTCGTGCGAAATACGCAAAAATGCCTGCTTTTTAAACAAAAAAACCCTTTTACTAAATAAGTAAAAAGGGTGCAAGACACTCTTTCACTTATAGTCCAGCATTTACGGTGCTGGCTAGAAACTGTCATCCTTATCATGACGATATATAAGTGGGCTATATCACTACGTTCCTTCGATCCTCTTAAGAAACAAAATAGTGATCTATTTTGCTCAAGTAGTCTAGAAGTAGCTTTAATAAAATATGTTGATTGGTTCAAGCATTCATAATCGTTGTTTGGCACTTTTAATGTTAGCTTTTGTTCCAAACGATGAAAACAGTTTAACATCTGTTTCAGAAAGTGACAACCAACTTTCACTATTTTTTTCTAAAATCTAATATTTTTGATCTCACTCAGCAAGGTTGTTCGGTATTTATGACAGAAATAAAGAGAAAAAAGAGAATTTACGTGAGTGCCACGATTTTTTCTCTTTTTTGACTTGTTTTTGATTATTATGATTCCTCTTGCTTTTCAAGTTGTCGATACTTTTCCATTTTACGACTAAATAATTCCCCGTTACTTGGAGGAGTATAGGTAATAGCGTTCGCTCCAGCTTTGATCGTATCCAAGATGCTTTGATCTGTTGGACCACCAGTAGCAATAATCGGTAGTTCCGGATACTTTTCTCGGAAAAATTTTACCGTTTCAGTTGTTTCTTTCCCTGCACTGATATTGATGATCGTAATACCTGCTGCCAATTTTTCATCGATTTCTGTATATTTCGATGTCACTGTACTAATCACTGGGATATCCACTGCACGACAAACTTCTTGAACTGTTTCAAGTGGTGTGGGTGCATTTAAAACGACTCCTAACGATCCTTGCGCTTCAGCGAATAAGCTCATGTAAGAAGAGCGCGTGCCTTGCGTTAGACCTCCGCCAACACCTGAAAATACTGGAATGTCTGCTGCTTCGATAATACTTTTAGTGATTGCAGGATGCGGAGTAAATGGGTACACAGCAATCACGGCATTTGCATTTGTATTCCGGACAATTGCTATATCAGTAGTAAAAATAATCGATCGGATCAGTTTTCCAAAAATCTTAATACCACTTGCCTCCATAATGACCTCCGGTACTCTAACGATATCTTTTCGTAGCTCGGTCATAATTTCAGGGGTAAATTGCTCTGCCATCTTGCCACTCCCTTTTTCATAGTTATTGATCATATTGATCCAAGTGATAGGTTTCAATGACTTGGATAATTTTTTGTGCGTAGGAAGGGTCAGTTGCGTAGCCTGCGTCTTGCAGTGCTTGGGCAGCTTCACGATAGTTCGTAGCCGTGATCACTTTTTCATATAATGCTGGATTCCAATCTACCCCATTCACAAAAAGTTGTGTGTGAGAGTCCATCGATTGTTCCCATGAATCATACACACGAAAATCTCCTTGGATCGTGACCCATTCTTCATTCACAAATTCCTTTGTTTCTAAATTGACCTTTTTTTGATCACCATATGCTTTAATTCCAAAAAGATTATTGTATTGACTGGCTAACGTACTCTCGCCCCAGTTTGATTCAAGAATTGCCTGACCTAAAATGATACTTGGGAGAACGCCATAGCCGGTTTGTAATTCTTTCGCATGAGGAGCTAATCGATCAATAAATTGTTGATGTGTTTGTGCCTCATTGTTATTCTGTTCTTGCCCAACAAGAGGCGCTGACAAGCCTCGTAAAGAGAGAACAAAAGCTATCATCAACAATATTCCACCAAAAATCACAGCAATCAAGCGTAATGAATTACGTTTTTGTTTCTTCCATTTTTTTTTGGCCATTCACTACTCCTATTTCTTTTGTAATTGTTCTAAGTATTCTTCTAATGTGATATCATGTTTCGAAATATAGGCCGCACTTTCTTCTCCAACATAACGTAGGTGCCATGGTTCATACGTGATTTTTGTAATATCTTGACGATCTTTAGGATAACGTATGATAAATCCATATTTAGGCGCATTTTCAGCAATCCATTTTGCCCCTGGTTGATCTCCATAACTTGCCTCTAAAAGCTGTGAAGGATAATTATTATACCAATTTTCATCCACTACATCGACCGCTAAGCCTGTATGATGTTCGCTATGTCCAGGGACGGTGATTGTTTGTTTCGTGATTGCTGTCGCCTCTTCTTCTGAAACATGTTGACTACTCATCACTTCTTGGACATTTTGTGTAAACACCTGTTGCTGTGCTGCAACCGAACGATATGCGGAGACCATCACTAAAGGAAACCCTGCAGATTGTGCTGCTTTCGCAAAATCTTCATAATGGGATTCGATACGTTTATCGATCAAATAACCATTGGGCAGTGATGCCAGTTGCGTGTCTTCATTGATTTCTTTTTCGATTTTATGATCAGGTCCTACCAAGACAAGATCCCAATCGGTCGATTGAACCTTTGGTAGATCTTCACTTTTTTTGGTTGAATCCTTCACTTTAGTTTCTTTGGAACTCTTTGTTGTCTGTTTGGTTACTTGTTCAGTTGTTTGATTTTCTGCTTGGACGTCAGATTTCATGTGTTGCTCGCTTACAAAGATGTACCCCATTGCGGCAACCATGATCACAACTGCTCCAAACCCTAAAACTTTATTCACTCTTAAAAATCCTCTCATTCCTTTTTATGTTCATTTTTTTTCATGAACATAGGTTTCTTCCAAATTCTCGTTTACCCAATCCAACAGTTCCAATTTCTCGCCTTCGATCTGTCTTTGAACGTCTGCAGGTAATCGAAAGTTCAAGATGTCGTCATAACCCCATTCATCATAATTAATACTTACCTTCAAGTCAAGGAACCCTGTAAGATATTGATCGTTTTTTAATGGAATCAATTCGACTTTGGCAGGACCATCCGTTAACCATTTTTGAGCGATTCTCGTTTTGATTTGTTTATACTCTGCCACTGCAGTCGTCCTTTTTTCAGGGAAAATGATCGTTTGTCGTAAAATCTTTTGCGTAAGCATCCATTCATAATCAGTAAACAGGTTTTTGATTTTCTGCATGGTTTCAGATGGAAGGTTCTTCTCTCCTCGTTTCCAGCCTTCCCACTGCGCTTCGTCAATTACTAAATAGTCCTCTAAAAAATTCTTTTCTGTTGCGTACTGTTCCAGTAATACACTAAGAATCAAATCAACATAAACTTGATGCATAAAAGTTTCCCCCTCTACTCATTTTACTTAAATTTCAAAAAAATTCACTACGGCTTTACTTTTTCTTATTAAAGTACTCTAACACAAATTTTAACGATTCATTTGGTATAATTAAACAAGGACAATGGCATTTTTTCATTTCATTCACTATATTAAATATAACACGAGAAGGAGTTTTGAAGTATGAAAAAGTATCAATGGGGAATCATTGGCTTAGGAAATATTGCACATGAGTTTGCGGAACATTTTGACCAAGAAACAAGCGAGTTGGCAGCAGTTGCTTCACGAACAATAGATAAAGCAGAAGCATTTGCACAACGCTATCATATTCCTAAAGCATATGGTAGTTATCAAGAAATGCTTAATGACCAAGAAATCGATATTATTTATATTGCCGTTCCCAATCGTCAACATATCATGGAAGCATTAGCAGCGAATAAGCATGTTTTATGTGAAAAAGCGATCACCATGAATAAAAAAGAACTGACCGAAGCAATGAAATTAGCAGAAGAAAAGAATCTAGTGTTAGCAGAAGCGATGACGATTTTCAATATGCCATTGTATCAACAGTTACGTTCTTTGATCGATACAAACAAGCTTGGGGCATTAAAAATGATTCAAGCACCATTTGGCAGCTATAAAGATCCCGACCCAACCAATCGCTTTTTCAATCCTGAATTAGCTGGTGGTGCTTTATTAGATATTGGGACATATGCCGTCTCGTTTGCTCGTTTCTTTTTGAGCTCTCAACCAGAAGTTATTGCATCAACAATGGTACCATTTGAAACAGGTGTGGATGAACAGTCAGTGACTATTTTAAGGAATAAAGAAAATGAGTTAGCAACGATCAGTCTGACTTTCCAAGCCAAAATGCCTAAAGTGGGAATCGTTGCCTTTGAAGAAGGCTATATCACCATCACCGATTACCCTCGTGCGGATCGTGCGGAGATCATCTTCAATGACGGGACAAAAGAATGGATCGAAAGCGGCAGCACCGCGCAAGCCATGAATTATGAAATCGAAAATATGGTCAAAACTATTAAAGGCGAACTCCCTAACCGTTCGTTGTTTCTGACCCACGATATCATCGAAATCCTTGATGGGATGCAAAAACTTTGGCAAAAATAAGCTCCTTGAAATAAGCTGGAATTTTTCAAAAACATGAAAAGCTGTTTAAGCAACGGAGACATCCCCAATGCTTAAACAGCTTCTCTTTATTTCATTCATTGAACTGAATAATTTAACCAATCGATTGTTGCGAAAATTCCGCTTTGATTTCAATAAAGCTCTTAAAGGATTGCAAAAATTGAAACAATTCTGCTCGATCTTCAAATTCTAAACGTTCTTTGGGCATAGCCATGTCCCGATATAGTTCGTAGACTTCTTCAATCCGCTTCAATAATTCTTTTCCATCATTTTTTTCGGAAAAAGTTTCTGCAGTATAAACCAACAAGCCGTAAATATGCTTGCCATAAGGAACCGGGTCTTGGATTCGATCCAGATTCCCCTGCATATCTTTGATCACGTTGATTTGGGTTCGACGCATGGAAAAATACGTTTCATAGTATTGCGTTTGTTTCACCCAGTAATTCTCTTGGTACTTCCTAGCATCGCTCTGACTTTCTCTTACGAAAGCCAACAATTTATCACAAAGCAGTTGATTGTTGGTATTTCTTCCAGTCAGTAGGAAATCAGCCATGTTGTTTAAAATGATACGAAACTCTTCTTCGATCAATTGTTGATTTTTTTGTAGCTGTTTTTTGATATCCGGCATATAGATATTCGCTACTAATGCAAAAAAGACACCGATAGCCATTAAACTTGCTGCATTACCGATCAACGACCAACTCATATTTTTTTCACTTAAATAGTGTGTGACTAGCACAGAATTTACGACAATTCCATCCGTCAATTTTAACCCAACAGTCAGAGGAATAAACAGTAGTAGGAACAAGCCAAACCCCAAGATCGTATAATCAAAAATAAAAAAACTAATAAAAGCAATCACAGTTGCTAAAATAAATGCCGTAATCCTTAACATCCCAGTTCTTAAAGTTGAACGTTTCGTGTTGCCCACACTTAACAAAGCAATGATTCCTGCTGAAGGCCAAAACAATAATGAAAACATTTGGGCGGTAACCATGGACAACATACTACTAACCACTGTTTTCACGGTCCTCATTCCGATACGCATAAGCAACCCCTCTCTTTTCTTAGAATTATACTAAAAGACTTAGCTAAAAACTAGCAATCTCTTTAAAAGTTCGTTATCCTATTAAAAAGGACTAAAAGGAGAATAAGCGATGGAATTTGGCCGTTTTCGTTTAGGAATGCGAACAATAAAAAGCGCATTAGCAGTTTTTTTATGTATTTTATTTTTCCACGTCACTGATCGAGGACTACCGATGATTGCTGCATTGTCAGCTGTTTTTTCCTTGCGCCAAGATTTAACCACTACTGTTTCCTTTGGTCGTTCAAGAATCATTGGCAATTCAATCGGCGGCTTTCTCGGAATCATCTATTTTTTAGTAAAGAACTATTTTCACAATGATTTTTTAGTGGAATTATTTCTGCTGCCGGTTCTAGTGGTCATCGTCATCGTGGTATCTGACGGAATCAATAATAATTCTGGGATCATCTCAGCAATCGCCACTTTGTTGTTGATTGCCCTGAGCGTTCCCCAAGGCGAATCCTCTTTATATGCGATCCAACGAGTCTTAGACACATTCATTGGAACCTTTATCGCCATCGGAATCAATTTCTTTCTCCGTCCACCTGAGACAGAAAAGAAAGAAGAGCTTGTAGAAGACTTAGTTGAGCTGCAAAAAAAAGAAGCGTTGCTTAGAGAAAATTTGGCAGAAGTCGAAGAACAGATCAAAAAACACAAAAATAGCTAATACATAAATAAACAAACCAGTCTCTTCAACATGAAAGAAACTGGTTTGTTTATTTTTCTAACTAATTTTAGCGATAATTATTCTGCTTGATCGGGTTGTTCCCCGTTTTCATAGAGATTAACTTGTTTCATCGTTCCACGATTAGAGAGATTTTCGATAATGTCTTTGATATCTAATCCTGTTGTTTCTTTCAACGTTTCTTGAGTGGAAGCTAAGAGATTGGTAGCATAGTTAGTCACCCGGTTCGCTCCGCCATTTTCGCTTGACCCGTTACTGGTATCAACCACTGAGATTTTCTCAATGTTTCCTAATGGTTGTGCTGCTTCTTTCATTAATTGTGGTAACATCTCGATTACCATACTCAAGACCGCTGCTTCACCATATTCTTTGAACGCATCTGCGATTTTGGCTTTGGCTTCAGCTTCGGCCGCTCCTTTGGCTAAAGTCGCTTCCGCTTCCGCTTGACCAGCTAACCGGGTTTTATTGGCTTCGGCTTGTGCCAGTGCTTCAACGCGGAATTGTTCAGCTTCGGCTTCAGTTACTTCTTTTACCTTTTGAGCTTGTGCTTCTTGTTCTTTGGCATAACGATCCGCATCGGCTTTTTTCTTCACTTCTGAATCGTATTGTTTCTCACGACGAATGATTTCTTTTTCTTCTAATTCAATTTGTTTTTGTCGTTCAATGACTTTTACTTCCATTTCTTGTTCAACAACATGTTGTTGCGCCCGAGCGCTTTCCAAGTTATAGGCTTGGTCTGCTTTGGCTTTTGCAATATCTTGTTCTTGCTTGTAAGAAGCTAGTTTTAATTCTTTTTCTTTGATTGATTCTGCAATTTCCGTCTGTCTTTGTAGTTCCGCTGCTTGAGAATCTTTTTCAGCTTCTGCTTTTTTAATACGTGTTTCTTTTAACGCTTCTGCTTCCGCAATATCTGCGTCACGTTTCACTTGGGCGATCCGTGGTTTCCCTAAAGAATCTAAGTAACCGTTTTTATCACGAACTTCTTTGATCGTAAACGAAACAATGATCAATCCCATTTTCGCTAAATCAACAGATGCCACTTCTTGAACGCTTTGACTAAATTTGTCGCGGTTTTGATAAATTTCTTCTACAGTCATGGAACCCAAAATGGAACGAAGATGCCCTTCCAAAACTTCTCTTGCTTCATTTTCAAGTTCCTCACGTGTTTTACCTAGAAACTGTTCTGCAGCAGTCACAATTTCTTCCACTGAAGAACCAATCTTGATGATCGAGGTGCCATCACACATCACTGGTACCCCTTGTTCAGTATAGACTTCTGGCGTCGAAACATCTAACTTGCTTGACAAGAGACTGATCCGATTCGAGCGTTGGAAAACTGGTAAAACAAATGCCCCGCCACCACGAACGATTTTGATTTTATTATTACTTTCATCTGCGTGGACATTTTTACTGCCTAAATAACTCCCGCTAATAATTAATGCTTCATCTGGTTTGGCAGTTTGATATTTTGCTACAAAGACGATCAGTAACATTAAAATGATCAAGACTGCAATAGCAATTGCGATATAAACTCCTGATATTTCCATTTCTTATACACTCCTTCATATTTTTAGCATGCCTTCATAAGGCGTTACATAACAAACTCTTTCTTTTACTTCAATGATCAAGACCTGTTCTCCTTGCTTAGCTGGTGAACTTTGTGGGGCATAAAAGCATGCAGGTCGCGTAATCGAACTAGTCACACTTTTTAATTGGATCTCCCCCATCCCTTTTAATGGTATGGGTGTAACTACGATCGCCATCTGTCCTTCAAGAGTTTTTTCTGATGCCGACAACGTACTTTCAGCATTTTTCATCGGCATTCGGACATAAAAATTGAGCAAAAACACTAAAACAGTTGCAATCGCCCCACTTGAAATCAATAGAAACAGCGAATCTAATTCTGTTAAGCGTTCTCCTAAATACCCAAACAGGCTGGTAAAAGTTAGCCAAGGGACAATGAGTATCGGGTCAATTGGACCATCGAAATCAAAAATATCTCCAAAGACTAGCAGAAAAACTGCAATCCCCGCACAAGTTAAAAGTGTATACCAATAAATCGTCTCTAATGCCACGCCTCCAATCATGTAATCGCCTCCTCCTCTGTTTTGTTCTATTATACCAATAGAATAACTTTCTGTATAGTTTGATCGATAATTTTGTTTTACCAATTTCCCAATGACGATTTAGCCAGTGGGGCGGACACCCCACCGGCAACAAAAGAACTTTGATGCGATCGTTTATTATTTTTGTTCGCTTCTTTTCTTTAAAAAGAAAATGGCTCATGCATCTAGTTTGTGAGTTGATTTTACCGTCATCCCTACAAAAGCTTTCTCTAATTCAACAAGAAGGAATAAAACCAATCCAGGTAGTAAACTGATGCTTGCTTCTTGGACAGTCAACGAAACTGTCCCAATCGCAATTTTTAATGGTGGGAACACTAACATCAATCCTTGTAAGAGGATCATCGCTCCAATCGAATAGAGTAATGCCCGATTTTCAAAAAGATCTTTTGTCAGACTAAATTCAGTCACTCTTCGACAATTAACCATGTAGAAGGCTTGTCCAAAAACCATCGCATTGATCAGAACGGTTTGTTTCGCTTCAGCAGGAACAAAATCCATTGCAACAAACCCTAAAATAGTCATGATGATCCCAACATATAAAATACGCAAAAGTGCATATTTTGATAGGATTTTTTCGTCAATTGGTCTCGGTGGACGATTCATAACATCTTGATCTGCTTTTTCAAAACCCAATGCGTATGAAAGGGTGATCGAAGCGACTAGATTTAACCACAAGATTTGTACAGTAGTTAAAGGTAATGGGAAATTTCCTACCAATGAAAAGAGCAATAGTAATCCTTGGGCTAAACAAGTTGGCAAATAAAAGAGAATCGTCTTTTTCAAATTATCAAAAATACGTCGTCCTTCTTTCACGGCTTTTGCAATGGTCTCAAAATTATCATCTACCAACACCATGTCTGCTGCCTGTTTGCTAACATCGCTCCCTTTGATTCCCATAGCGATCCCGACATCGGCTTTTTTCAAAGCTGGCGCATCATTAACGCCGTCCCCAGTCATTCCAACAATTTCATCTTGTTCTTGGAGATAGGTCACAATAGCCAATTTATGTTCAGGTGTCGTCCTGGCAAAAACATCATTCTCACGGACAGCGATCGCTTTTGCTGTTGCTTGATGATCGCCAGTGATCATTTTTACTCTGATCCCTGCTTGTTGCATTTCCTTGACTGAAGCAATAGCTGATTCCTTTGGTGGATCAATGATGCCACTAAGTCCAATCATCACCAGCTCATTCGTTAATTCTTCATGTGACAATTCACGATCCTTTAACTCTTTCATTGCAAACGCTAAGACACGTTGGCCTGTTTGCGCTAATTGTTCGTTTTTTTGTAACCACATAGCATGATCTATCTGTTGTTGTCTTCCATCTGATCCCAGTTCATATTGCACTTTATTCAGTAAAACATCTGGCGCACCTTTCACAAATAAGATCCTTTTTCCTGCAATCTCATGGACGGTCGCCATATATTTGTAAGCTGAGTCGAAAGGGATTTTATCAACGACTGGATAAAGTTCGATCGGTTGTTGATTGGTCCATTTTAATAAAGCTAATTCCGTGGCATTACCTGAAGTTGGACATACTCCTTGAGTTAGTTGGGTTTCTTGACAATTATGCATCGCTTCAACAAGCCAAGTCTCATTTTTGGTCCAGTTTTTTTCTTCAAGCATTTCCACCCCATGGTTCGCTTCTCTAGTCGCTAAGCTAACCAATGTCATTTCATTTTTAGTCAGTGTTCCTGTTTTATCTGAACAAATTACTGTCATTGCCCCTAACGTTTCAACTGTGGGTAGATTTTTGACGATTGCTTGTTTCTTTGCCATTCGATTGACACCCGAAGATAAAATAATCGTTAAGATCGAAGGAAGTCCTTCTGGGATAGAAGACACGATCAAGGCAATGACAGCCGTCGCTATATAGCCCCAAGTCATGCCATAATAAAAGTAGGATACGGTAGCTAACAATAAAATCAACGCAGCGATTCCTTTAAATATACTAGTATTCATTTCTTTGATTTTCTTCAATAACGGTGTTTCTTGTTCTGTGATCGACCCTAATGAAGTGCTGATTTTTCCAATTTCTGTAGCAGTTCCGACAGCGACTACGATCCCTATTCCTCTGCCTGATTCCACTTTAGTCCCAGAAAAAGCCATATTCGTTTGTTCCGCTAAAGGAGTCTCTAGCGGTAACGGGTCGGTCGTCTTTTGGATCGCATGGGTTTCTCCAGTAAGAATTGCTTCATCAATTTGTAAGTTGAACGTTTCACTCAAACGAACATCTGCAGAAACGATATCTCCAGCAGCTAATACGATTTGATCCCCCACCACTAAATCAGCTGGTGCAATCTCTTTTTGCTGTCCCTTTTCGATGATGACTGCTTTTTCACTAAGTAATTCCGCAATGCTGTCTAAAGATGAAGCTGCCTTTCGTTCTTGTAAATAGCCGATCAGCGCATTTAAGAAAACAACTAAAAAAATCATACTGCCTTCAATATATGCGCCTGTAAAAAGCTTAACGATCGCAGCTCCTAATAAAATGTACATCAGTGCATCATGAAAGTAAGAAAGAAATTTTTTCCATTCTGGAACTTTAATACCATTTTCTAAGACGTTTCTTCCATACTTAAGTTGTCGTTCGTTCCTTTCTTGTTCGTTCATTGCTTTTTTTACCATTAATTTTTCTTTGATTTCTATGATTGATAAGGTGTACCATTCTTTCATTTTTTTCCTCCAATAATTCTTACTGATCAAATCATAAAGGTTAGAGTGACTCTAAGGTCAAGAAAAATTTAAGCAAATCTATCTATGTAGAATAAAAAAATCAATTCCATTCACATTTCCCCCACGTTTCGTAGTAAAATAACCTTACTTAAAATGACTGATCAATGGAAGTGATGATTTGAAAATCAATGAATTAGCAAAGCTCTATGATATTACAGCCCATACTTTACGCTATTATGAAAAATTAGGTTTGATTACACCGGATTATGATGAAAATGGCTATCGAAATTATTCTTACGAACACATTGAACAACTGAATACCATCCGTGACCTACGTTATTTTGATGTCTCCATTACTGAGATCGCCGATTATTTGAAGCAAAAAGAAATCAGCAAGACAAAAGAATTATTAGCTTTTGAAATCGAGGCACTTCATCAACTCATCAGTGACTCACAAAAAAAAAATCGAACTATTAATCGAACGTGTCCAGTTAATTGAAGAAGCAGAAAGCATAGACTATCAAGAAGTGCTATTAGTGCAGCAACCGAAAAGACTGATTCTTAAAGCTTCTACGGTTGCAACGGATGAACAAATCGACTTTTCATTAAAAGAACTTCATAAAAAATACGAACCTTTATTAAGCACTAATAATCAAAATCTTTTTGGTAGTATCATCCATTTAGAGGAAGATCCTTTTACCTATCAAGTATTTTATTTTTGTCCTGACCTTACGATTAAAAATGAGGATGCTGAGATACTCCCTGCTGGAAATTATCTTAGTTATAGTTTTAAAGGTGACTATGAACAAAGGAAGAAAGGAATTGCTACCATCATGAACTACCTGACTACCCATTCGCTTCATAGAGCCAGTCCATTTTATGAATCTTATCTAATTGATTTTCACGAAACGAATAAGCCAGAAGAATATGTGACGCGTTTAGAAATTTTAGTTGAATCGTAGCTTGGAATAACTAAATATTTATACAAGAAAAAACTACGTCTGAGTTTGACATAAGACATCAAACTCAGACATAGTAACTCTTTTATAAATCAAGAATAAAAATTTGCTACTAAGTGCTACGAATCAATAAATGTGAAGACTTCAAGTAAGCCCCCGCAAGCTTCGTCACTTTTGACCGTAATATGCATGCATCCCATATTTTCGATAGTAGTGCTTATCTAAAAGATATTGTGGAATAGATTGCATAGCAGGATTAATTTTTTCATTTTCTTTAGCCATTAAGCATATTTCGTCTAAGATCAAGCTATTCTCTACCGCCTTTGCAGGGATTTCACCCCAAGTAAATGGGCCATGTCCATAAACGAATACACCAGGAACTTCAGTGGGAGCTAATTGTCTCTCTTGAAACGTTTCAACAATCACATGACCAGTGTTTCTTTCATAAGCACTTTTAACTTCTTCTTCAGTTAATTGCCGTGTGCAAGGAATCGTTCCATAAAAAGCATCCGCATGAGTTGTTCCATAGGCAGGCAAGTCTCGACCAGCCTGCGCCCACATGACTGAATGAGTGGAGTGCGTGTGGACGATAGCATTGATTTTTTCAAAAGCTTGATACAAAATCACATGAGTCGATAAATCAGAAGAGGGCTTCATCCCATCTTCTTCTAGCGGATTTCCAGCTAGATCAGTCACTACCATTTGTTCGGGAGCCATCTGTTCATACTTTACACCACTTGGCTTGATCACGATCACCCCAAGCGCTCGATCAATCTCACTGACATTGCCCCAAGTCAACTTAACTAGTCCATATTGAGGTAGTGCCAAATTTGCTTCATAAACACGTTGTTTCATTTCTTTAATGATCGGATTACGCAAACTCATAACCTGCCTCCTTTAGCTTCGGATAAAGATAGCTTTTTGCTGCTACGATTTCTTTTTTAAAATCCGGATTTTTTTCACTCCACATTTCAATTAAAAATGACCCATTATAATTCATCTGTTTGAGTTTCTTTAACAAACCCTCAAAGTCAACACAGCCTGCGCCAAAAGGAACATCACGAAATTGACCTGATGATTCAGTTGTTACTGGATAGGTATCCTTTAAGTGGATGGAAGAAATCCAATTGATCCCTTTTTCTAGTTCACGTTCTGGATCGTTTTCTTGCCAAGCCGAAAGGTTACCAAGATCTGGATAAACTTGAAGATATGGTGAATCAATCTGGCGTTTGATTTCTAAAAATTTAGTGATTGAATTCATAAATGGATCATCCATAATTTCAATTGACAAGATGATTCCATATTCAGAAGCTATTTTGACGCTTTCTTCAAGTCCTTCAATAAATAATTTTCGTGATAGCCTTGTTTTTTTTTCATAATAGACATCGTATCCGGCTACTTGGATAATTTTGATACTTAAGCGCTGAGCAAGTCGGATCGCTTTGACCATCAATTCTTTGGCTTTTATCCGATACGCTTCATTTGAAGAGCCAAAAGGAAACCTGCGATGACCACTCAGACAAATGGAATTGATCCGAATGCCCGTCTCTTTCATGTCTTTGCGTATTTGATTGATCATCTCGTCAGACCAATTGAGTCGAGCTAGGCGTTCATCTGTCTCGTCAATCGACATCTCAATAAAGGAAAAACCAAGTTCCTTTGCTAATAAAAAGCGCTCTTTCCAAGAGATATCTTTTGGTAGTGCCTTCTCATAAATTCCGATTTGAGCCAAGTCTATTCCCCCCAAATGCGAATCATTTCTTGTTTAAAATCATTGGCTGCTTTTGCAGGATCGTCCGCACTAGAAATCCCTCTTCCAGCTATAAAAGTTTCCACTTCAATCCCTGCGAATAATTTCAATGTTTCCACGTTTAATCCACCTGTCACAGAAACTGCAAAGCCCATTTCTATCAATTTCTTTACTTTTGTCAGATCCCGTTCTCCCCAAGTTTCACCAGAAAGTAATGCATCTCGACTTTGATGATAGATCACCTGTTGGATACCGATCCTCCGCCATTCAGCTGCTTGTTCATAGGTCCAATCCCCATACAGTTCGACTTGCAATGCCTTCACTTCTTTTTGAGCTGCTTCCATGGTTGGCAGAGTAGCACAGCAGATAACAGTCATAAAATCCGCACCGGCATCAGTTACATTTTTGGCTACCGTTCCCCCGGCATCCGCACATTTTGTATCAGCAACAATTGTTTTCCTTGGAAACATGCTACGAATACAGCTGATGGCTTTGCGCCCCTCTTGCAGACATAAAATGGTTCCAATTTCAATAATATCGACAATATCCCCTACTTGAAATACATCTGCTAATGCTTGTTCTAAATCATTATGATCCAAAGCAATCTGTAATTTTGGTCTGCTCATTTTGTCTTCCTCTTTTATTTAGATTTTTGATACAACGCTGATTCAGCAAATTTTTCACCAATTTCTTTGGCTGACATGACATTTTTAATGCCAATCACTGTAATTCCTTTTTTCTCAGTTTGGATAAACATATTC
>ERZ1034847.399-NODE-399-length-19431-cov-52.488646_pt1 | contig 19431 bp, 20 predicted proteins | sample MGYA00520633_ERZ1034847 | MGnify/ENA primary metagenome ERZ1034847 (study PRJEB33766, sample SAMN09781732) | gut metagenome | biome: gut microbiome | host: Homo sapiens | place: Madagascar | study: EMG produced TPA metagenomics assembly of the PRJNA485056 data... | reverse complement strand
GAAAAGGTGAATGCTTGGGGCAAGTGTTCACCCCGCTGTTCACCATTCGGTAACTGTCAGCAAAGTTACGGCAAAAAGGCGATATAGGAAATCGGAAATTACCACATTGTGGTAAAAATAGATAATTTAAATATTAATTTTGTTTAAAAAGGAACGATGGAAAAAAGAAATTCCTACTTTCTGCCGCTGAGAAGTTGAAGCTCGCGGCTGAGATTTCGTCGAAGACTGCCGAGCAGCGTTTCGACAAGTTTTCAAACCAGTTAGTGAAGTCTGCCAAGCACATTTATTCAGAGAAGGCGACTTATCATGAGTTGACCGAAGGCATGCGTGCCTGGGTGTTGAAGAAGAGTGATATCAAGAAAAAGTTTCACCTGACCCGCACTTTCTTCATCCATTTGAACAAGGGCGAGCATATGTTGCTCTCCGAGTTTGTCCGTTTCACCAATTGGATTTTCACCCATTATCCTAGCGAGGAGGATCGCCTGGAGGCATTGTTGGAAGTTGACACGGTGTTGTTCTGTCACACGAAGGAGAACGCCGTTTTCGGTTGGCATCCATTCTCCCGTCCTCTCAACCAGCTTATTGAGGACAAGATAGAGAAGGAAGTGAAGAAGCGAGTAGAGAAGGAGTTAAGAATCCGCGCCTTGAAGAAGGCCCAGGACGAGATAGGAAAATACTGATTAAGCATCCTTCTTAAAATACTCTCCATCCCCAGTAAACACTGGGGTTGGAGGTAAGCAGTCAACAAGATACTCCTCCTGATGTGTTAAAAACCAGAAATTCCTTGGCTATATCATATATTTCCCTTATATTTGCACCATGTAAACAATAAAGAAAGGAACAGAATTATGGAAGATGTCGTGAAAATAGCATCCTATATCAGCCAGCGCTATGAGCATCAATATGGTACTCGCATTGATGAGATGAAGCTACATAAGTTGCTTTATTTCACTCAGCGTGAATGCTTGGTTCAGTTAGGAGAACCCATGTTCGGAGCAAAATTCAAGGCATGGAAATATGGTCCTGTTATACTTGAAATTCGTCAGCACTATAAAGATAACTCATTGAGTTTTTCTCTATCCCGAGAAAGTCTCCAAAAATATCAAGGTGTTTTTGATAAGGTCTTTGAGCAGTATGCTCCCAAGCAGTCATGGAGTCTCAGTACTTTGAGTCATGGCGAATATTCTTGGAAGAAGGCGCGTGAGGGCTATTCACCCTACGATACATGTGATGTTGATATAGATTTGTCGGATATTCGCAAGGATGCAGAAAGAATCAATATCCGTAGATTCTTATTAGCCCAGTATAAGGATTTTCAAATGTCAAGAGCATGAGAATAACTGAAGAACAAGAACGGATATTAGGATCCTTACATTGTGAAAGATTGTCCTCTAATGTTGATAATTTCAGATTGGTGGATGACTTTTATAATGGAAGGAATCCCAGTATTGTCAATACGCTGCAAAATGAGGCCTATGAGGATGATGCAAATCACCGAGTAGCTTATTATGTAGTTAAGAATAATTCAGGTGAAATATTGTTTTATTTCTCATTGAAGTGTGGCTTGTTATACGATGAGTTTCTGGAAGGTGACCGATTGTTAGATATGAAAGCCTTTTATGAGCATATTTTTCAGTTGAGCAAAGATCCTTCATTGCAAGGAACAGATAAAGATGCGATCAATGCGATACTAGAAAAAGCAAGAACCAAGAAGGGATTGAAAAAACTGGAGGTAGCAAGAGCTCTTCATCTTTCTTTGGATTCAGAGGAACTTTTGAAAATCTTTGGTGAGAATAATAAGAACGTAGGTACCACTTTTGCAGGAGTAGAGATTGTGCATTTCTGTGCAAATGAAGCTCATCGTGATTTTTGGTATCAAACAGGGATACATCAGAAGTTAGGAACAGTTGTGTTTTGGCAATTCATAGTTCCTAAGATTCTTGATTTAATGGAAATTGTAGGTTGTGAGTATCTGTTTTTATTTGCAGCTGACTTATCTGAGGATGCTGACCTGGTAAACTATTATGTTGATAATTTAGAGTTTATTGATGCCAGTGAGCATAGTGCTGCTACGCCGATGTATGATTTTGCCTGTCGCTTTTTGTGTCAGGAAACAAGTATATTACAAGAGCGAAGAACCAGTTTCTTTGAGCACTTCAATCCAGATGAGGAAGTTTAAATATTTGCAAATCGCCTTTCCACCCCTGGCGGTCCCATCCCGCACAACATGGCGCAGGGCTTTGATTCCCCGCCAACTATAAAGCGTAGCGGTTCGAGCACCGAGTAGGGCGGTTTTCCTCTTCTTCCCTGAGGGGAGAAGACCGAGATGAGAGGTGGAGCCTTCTTTAATGGTAAAGAAGGACGGGATGATTTTAGAACAAAGGCACAGGCTCCGCTGGCTGACCAAAACTCTGGCAGAGCTATAGCGTCGCCAGCTACATCCCTTGCCCTTATGGTAAGGGCGAGGGCTTGGGAGTGGGATAAGGACTTCATCTGTGAGATCTGTGGGACAATGTTAAAAACCAGAAATCCCTTGGCTATTTCAGATATTTCCCTTATATTTGCACCATGTTTTAATTTGATGGTAAAGCTATGAGTAAATCAAAATCATATCAAGTTCCAGAGGCAGCGCCAAGTTTGGTAGCGGATCCTGTGGGAGTCTGTATTTCTCCAAATACGGATATACAGACATTGCGCCATCATGTAATGGATGCAGTATATACCACGAATGACCAGAGTGCATTATATAACTGTTTGGTATTTCTGTCTAATCTTACCAATCAATCAGCGACCCCAATCAAGGGTAAGCTGCTCAAGCGTTTGGAAGAATTAGCTTTGCTGAAAGAGGGCTGGGATGGAGAAAACAGTGTTTCTATCGATTCAGGAATACAAGATTTCATTCGCAGAGTCATAATGCTATCTTCAGATAAGGAGTTGGTAAATTGGGTATTGTTCCCTGATGCCCGAGGCTATTTATATTTAGATTATACTGAGGGAAAGAACCTGGCTGGTATTACGGTAGCCCCTCATCAAATTGCAGCTTTTATCAAGCGTGATGGTCATTTATCCAAATACAATTACGACCACCTTAATGAACAGGATGTTTTGAATTTATTAGAGGAGGCACATGGAAAAGACAATCAATGAAATAAATGATGAAGAGCAAGTCGCAAGAATCTTGTTCTCCCCTTCTCACATCTATGAGGGTCGTGTTTCGCCAAAGGCATTCAAATTAGAGATGCTAAAAAGTGGAGCAGAGAATTACATCTCTGTATTGTGAAATAAAGCCGATGAACTGGATGATATATCTAGTATATTTCGTCCTAGATCAGAAGGTGATACTCGTTTTGGTTATACCGTTCTGAATGTGAGTGATGTTAGGGATTTAGATAAAGAGTTTGCAAATAGAGAAGTATCGATATTACCAAAACCAAGTAAGCGTCTTCCATTGCATGCTGGTATATTTTTGTCTTTGGATGGTAAAGTGCAGACTGCTAAAGATATATCTCCTGATATAGATTATTTTCAGAAAGAATTATCAATGCTTTGTGATGGAATCCATAAGTTTCGGTAGCAATCCATCTGTGATTTGAAAATCGGCGGCCGAAGGGAGATTTGTCCTCCGGACCCACTGACCAGCGGGAAGTAAAGTCAAATCTGCGTATCCTCGGCCGCACAGACCGCAAAGAAATCTGTGTTCATCTGTGAGGTATGCTTACTTTTATCTGGCAGGGACTCTATGTCCTTTATTTCCGATACGAACCAATTACATTGTTAGAAATAACAAAATACTAGAGATATGGATTCTGATTTTGAAATATTAAATGATAATATGAGGATAGAGGGGTGTTGCTTCGAGAAATCTTTTACCTTTCTGTCGGGACATACAGTACCAATATATAATACCAGTGCTTTTAATCAACTTGTTGGTTATGCAAAATTTAAGAATGCCGGTTATGGCAATGTATATTATCGTGGGATAAGTAACCTCTATGATAATGTTCGTCCTGCTATTATGCGTGGTCGTACCAAAGGTATTCCCGATGATCTAAATGCTATCTGTGAAACAATCGCTAAAGACGATCGGTTAAAAGAGTCTTTGAAACTTAGAGAGACCAAGTTCTCTAGAGACAAATGGGAGATCAAGGCTAATAAGCATATTCAACAGTTCAACCGATATACGATAGAAGCATTATTGCAGCATTACGTAGGCCGTACAAGCTTTCTGGATGTAGTAGATAATCATTGGATAGCCTTGTGGATGGGATTGCATAAATTTCAGATGCATGGCAAAGGTGCAAGATATTGTGCTTGCAAAAAAAGACAGTTGCTTCTTGGCGATATGTTGGAACAGTTGGCAAAGGATAAGAAACTCTTGCCCAATGAAGATATTTATGTATATGTTCTGTTGCTGGCTATGCCTCATGCTACTTCGGTTCCTGAATATGGTATTACTCAAACAGAATACTTTGTAGAAGTAGATTTAAGAAAAGCCTTACCCTCTATATACATAAGGCCTCATGCCCAGCATACTTTAGTAATAAAGAAGAGGGGTAATGGCTATTTAATGACAGAAAGCAACATCTTCCCGTCCCCATCTTTAGATCAGGGATATAATACGCTGTTAATGAGAACAGACATCTTTAAGCATCCATTTGAAATAGTTAAATATTTCTAGGTATATGCGAGATGTCATATTGTGGAGAAAATGCAATAGAATATATCTGAATTTGTAATAGAATTATAGTTCATATTCATATAGTGGAAAAAATAGAAAATAAAAGAATAGTAAAGAATACTCTGATGTTATATATAAGAATGATACTAATGATGCTCGTATCATTATATACATCTAGGGCATTGCTTCAGGTTTTAGGAGTTGTAGATTTCGGTATATATAATGTCGTTGGTGGTGTTGTTATGATGCTTTCATTTCTTCAAGGTGCATTAAATACATCCATTCAGCGTTATCTTACTTATTATTTGGGAATCGGTGATTATGTAAAGTTGCAACGTGTTTTTGTGGTTAGTAGCCAGATATTATTTCTTGCCTCTTTAATAATAGTTGCAATTTCTGAAACGATAGGAATCTGGTTTATGCATGAAAAAATGATAATACCAAATGATCGTATAGTAGCTGCTCATTGGGTTTTTCAGTTATCTATAGTAGTTATGGTACTTCAAATAATGAGCGTTCCATATAATGCTGTGATTATAGCGCATGAGCGCATGAAAGCTTTTGCATATATTTCAACTATTGAAGTCTCCTTACGTTTGGCTATTGTTTATCTGTTATTGGTATTTGAATATGATAAACTTATTGTCTTTGCTATATTAATGGCACTTGTACAGTTTGTTATAAGGTGTATATATTCAAAGTATTGTATAAGGCATTTTAAGGAATCTAAATTAAGTTTATATTGGAATAAGGAACTGTTCAAAGAAATAGGCTCTTTTGCGGGATGGAATCTCTTTGGCGGCCTTGCAGGTACTTTTTATAGCCAAGGGTTGAACCTATTATTAAATGTATTCTTTGGACCGACAGTGAATGCAGCGCGTGCAATTTGTACTCAGGTTGAAGCTGCTTTAAATCAGTTCTCTACAAATTTCCAAATGGCAGTAAATCCGCAAATTACAAAAAAATATGCTACGGGCAATATCTGCGAGATGCATTCGTTGTTATTTAGAACATCAAAATTTTCATTTTACTTGGTGTTGATATTTGCATTACCGCTTTTCTTTTCAGCAGATTATGTACTTAAGTTATGGCTTAGTAATGTGCCTGAATATACCTCTTCTTTTGTGAAGATTATGCTTTGTACGATTCTTGTAAACTCCACGGCACAGCCAATCGCTATTGCTGCAGCTGCAACAGGTCGAGTCAAAAAGTATCAAAGTTTGGTTGGTGGTATTTTGTTACTGATTTTACCGGTATCCTATGTTGCGTTAAAGCTCGGATGTGAAGCAAGTTCAGTTTATATAGTTCATTTTTTAATAATACTTTTGTCTTGTATTGTTAGGCTTATAGTAGTAAGACCTATGATATCTTTGTCCTTATGCGAATATAGCATAAAGGTATGCTATCCTATAGTAAAAGTTCTTGTGATGTCAATTGTCTTCGGATTAATAATCGCACTGATGCATACTGATGTTTATGTGAGAATATTCCAGATTATTCTGATGTTTATAACCACGTTGTTTTCATGCTATCTCTTTGGACTAGATGTAGAAGAACGTAAATTTATGCTTGATAAGGCTAAAACTTTCGTAAATAGATTTGTAAAATGATAGATATAAAACAAATGACTATATTGTGGATGTGAGGATTGTTTTCAAATATATCCTATGCAAAATGAAGAATTTTGTGAATATAATGTGAGTTAAATCTAGACATTAAGTGTTTGAAGTAGTCATTATAATAGATGTCTAATAGCAATTAGTTCTGGTGGCTTAAAATTATGAACCAAGTAAATATTCTGAAAATATGAAAAATAATTTATCTCGTTTTATAGACATACTAGTTAGTATGAATAGGCGCATTCGTCAAAAGAGAATAGAAAATAAACTGAAACAAAGGTATGTGTCTGTTGAGCCGTTTTCATTATATAATAATGATATAACTTTGTGGCATAAATTATATGATATTACGAATTTTGTTCCGATTTTAGATTATAAAGATGAAACTTGGAATCAAGTTGTATATCTGAAAATTTTTATGTTATTGCATTCAATAGGGTTGTATTCTGGTGAAAAACGAGAATTTAATTCCATATTGCAAGAAACAAAAAAGGTACAGATAACTTCTGATAACCATATAAAACTAATAAGTAGTGGAATCTACAATGATTGGATATATCTTACAACATTCAACCATAAGTTCTGTAATGTTCGTCTAGATATACATGTTAAGTTTAATTCTATTTTTAAGGAATTTCAGTTGGCGTTTAGACATAAATCACTATTTGAGAGATTAAGATTTCGAATAGTGGATGGCACGACGTTAGTTTCTGAGATTGTAACAAACGGTTTTTTTTCAAGTCCGATTTCTCAAATTCCGTTTAATCTAGAGATAGGAAGAGTCTATGAAATGTCATTAATATGTTTGGATGGCTTTTATGGTTTGTCTATAGATGGCAATTCTCTGATGGTAATACATGATACTCAATACTCTAATCAAAATGGTGAACTTGCAGTTGTTTTATGGGACAATAAAAAAAGTAATATAAATGCCGAAATAATAAATTTAAGTCTTTATGGTATTTCATAACATTAAAGTAGCATTATTGGTTTTTCCTATACATTATAGTCATGGATGCCTTTTACAGACATATGCTTTATATTCCAAATTGAAAGAATTGGGTTGTGAAGTAACTGTTTTGGATAGGCAACCAGAACGAATGTCTTTTTTCAAATATGGTATAACTATATTGAAAAGGTTAATTAAGAAATTTCTCTTTGGATATAAAGGCGGTATATTTTATCGTAATCAATTTCCAATGGAAATCATGGCGGAGCAGCAGCACTTTATTGACAGATTTAGAAAAGATATTATATCAGTACATTCTTCTACAGAGTTGCAAAAGGTGATAGCGACAGGGCATTTTCAAGTAATTGTGGTTGGCTCTGATCAGACTTGGCGTCCAAAATACGTTCCTAATGTGATGGATTATTGGCTTGATTTCGCAGAATCGTATGATATTCTTAAAGTAGCTTATGCCCCATCATATGGAACAGATGAATGGGAATATTCTAAACTTCAAACTGAAAGATGTAAATCTCTTGCCCGTAAATTTTCTGCTTTGTCTGTTAGAGAGGAAAGTGGTGTTTCGCTATGCAAAAAATATCTGAATGTTGACGCTATGCATGTCTTGGATCCAACATTATTGCATACTCAACAATTCTATTATGACTTATTAAAGGTAATTCCCAAGAGAGAACCATTTTGTCAATGCTATTTTCTTGATAGAACAGAAGAAAAAGAAGCAATTGCCTATCTGATAGCATCGCAAATGCATTTAGCAGTTAACTATATCAATACAAAAACAGAAGATATGAATGCATCTGTAAAAGATAGAATAGCGCCTTCTGTAGAAAAGTGGTTGGCAGGCTTTATTGCTGGCAAGTTTATGGTGGTAGATTCTTTTCACGCAATGGTGTTTAGCATTATATTCCAGCGAGATTTTGTTGTTATTGGTAATAAAAAGCGCGGCTTGTCTCGCTTTGAATCTTTATTAAAAGGGTTAGGGTTGGCTGATCGTTTGGTATTTAACAAAGATGAAGCTTTGATGGTTGCAGGTAGACCCATCAATTGGGATAATGTACAAGAGAGGGTAAACTCCTTGAGAGACAAATCTTATTGCTTCCTGCAAAACGCATTAGGGAAATAATAAAGCATAGTAAGTTTGTTTGTTATATTCAAAACAATAAATAGCTAAGATTAATATATAAAGAAAAAAGCTATTATTGTTAGTTCTTTGCCTTAATTATGATGCAATCAACTAGAATAAAAATTGCTATTATGAATGACTTTAAAGATATAAAAATCGCAGTAGCTGGAACCGGTTACGTAGGACTTAGTATAGCTGCTCTATTGTCCCAGCATCATACCGTAACAGCAGTAGATGTAATCCCAGAGAAGGTGGAGAAACTCAACAATAAAATTTCTCCAATCCAGGACGATTACATCGAAAAGTATTTGGCAGAAAAGCCATTGAACCTCGTGGCAACCCTTGATGGCAAGTCTGCCTACAAGGATGCAGATTTCGTAGTGATTGCTGCACCAACCAACTACGACCCAGTCAAGAACTACTTCGATACAACCCATGTAGAAGAAGTTATCGACCTGGTTCTGGAAGTGAACCCAGATGCAGTGATGGTCATTAAGAGTACCATCCCTGTAGGTTACACCCGCAACCTTTACTTGAAGTATGCCAAGAAGGGAGTGAAGAAGTTTAACCTTCTCTTCTCTCCAGAGTTCCTTCGTGAAAGCAAGGCCCTCTATGATAACCTTTACCCAAGCCGCATCATCGTAGGCTATCCAAAGATTATTGAGCGCCCTGAGTTTGCAGAGGAAAACGAGGCTATCAAGTCTGTAACTGATGTAGAGATGTTGAAGGAAGCAGCCAAGACTTTCGCCGCTTTACTTCAGGAAGGAGCCATCAAGGAGAATATCGATACCCTCTTCATGGGCATGAAGGAAGCGGAAGCAGTGAAGCTCTTCGCCAATACCTATCTGGCACTCCGAGTTAGCTACTTCAATGAGTTGGATACATACGCAGAGGTAAAGGGACTCGATACCAAGGCTATCATCGATGGTGTAGGTCTTGACCCAAGAATCGGCGCCCATTACAACAACCCAAGCTTCGGCTATGGTGGTTATTGCTTGCCAAAGGATACCAAGCAGCTTCTGGCAAACTATGCCGATGTTCCAGAGAACCTGATTGAGGCAATCGTAGAGAGCAATCGCACCCGCAAGGATTATATTGCTGACGCCGTTCTCCAGAAGGCAGGCTATTACAGCTATGCCGATGCCAACAGCTATGATGCCAGCAAGGAGCACAATTGCGTGATCGGTGTCTATCGCCTGACCATGAAGTCAAATAGCGATAACTTCCGTCAGTCAGCCATCCAGGGCATCATGAAGCGTATCAAGGCAAAGGGTGCAGAGGTAGTCATCTATGAGCCAACCTTGGAAGAGGGTAGCACCTTCTTCGGTAGTAGAGTAGAGAACAACCTCGAAGCCTTCAAGGCGCAGAGTCATGCCATCATCGCTAACCGCTACGATGCTTGTCTGGATGATGTTAAGGATAAAGTATATACTAGAGATATCTTCCGGAGAGACTAGAATATGCTGCAGAGGACTGTGGCACCTGCTACAAGGTAACATGTAATAAGATTCTTACTGGAGGACGCTAATTTAATGAAATTTAGAATATTTGAAAAAACAACCGACTATGAATAGAGATATTAGTATTGATTTGTTGCGTTTTGTGGGTTTAAGTTGTATAATCTTTGCTCATATTGATGCTCCTTTTGTGCTTAACCAGCTGCGATGTTTTGATGTACCTTTAATGCTATTCGTTTCAGGCTTAACATGTTCCGGAAGATCTATTCCCGATTATTTTGGTTATATGTTAAAGCGGACTAAAAGGTTATTAATTCCGACATGGAGCTTTTTGCTTGTATGGTTTGTAGCGGTAAGCTGTATCGATTTTGTTTCTGATAAACCTATGTTGAGTTTATCCTATATATTGCAATCATTTGTATTGACTGGAGGATTGTCTTATATGTGGATAATTCGTGTTTTTTTATTGATTATGGTTTTAACTCCGTTTCTCTTAAAAATAGAGAAAAAAATGAAGTCAGATGCAATTTTTGTTATATCATTAGTGTTGATATGGGGGGGTATTTTGGAATTTTTGACTTGGCTGAATTTTAGTTATATTAGTAGTATATTGGTGCAAAAAATAATAAAGAACTTTGTATTAACTGCTTTTGCATATTCTATGTTTTTTATTCTGGGAATAAGAATGAGATATCTTTCTAAAAGTAAAAAAATACGTGTTGTTATATTCTTTTCTTTTGTTTGGTGTTTAGCTCTATGCTATTATATTTATTCAAAAGGTTTGCCTTTAGAACTTGCCCCAAAGTTTAAGTATCCACCACATTCTTATTATGTGTTATATGGATTAGTAGCATGTAGTTGTTTATGGTTAGCTAAAGATATTCTTGTAAGAGCTTTAAAACATAAGTTGTTTCAATTTATAGGGCGTAATACAATTTGGATTTATTTTTATCATATAGTTGTACTTTCTGCTCCTATGCCAGAAAATTTGATTTTGAGATATCTGTTTGTCTTTAGTGGGGCTCTTCTTTTGTTTTCTATTCAATATAGAGTATATTTAAAAGTAAAACAGAAGTTTGAATTTGCTAAATATTTAGTAGGTTAATTGATGGGTAAATCACCGTTAGACCGTATGGCGGTACCTATATAATATATTCCCTTTGCATCCGTAATCAAAACTGTTTGATTTGCTTTGACTGTTGGAAAGAATTTTGTTTCCGAACAACAGACTCCTGCCATTATCGCCAACCGCTACGATGATTGTCTGGATGATGTAAAGGATAAAGATGATACCCGTGATATCTTCCATTGAGATTAATCTTTCTTATATAACACTATGTTTTAGTGAAAAAAAAACAATGAAAAAAATAATGTTAGTATTCGGAACCCGACCTGAGGCCATCAAGATGTGCCCATTGGTAAAAGAGTTCCAAAAGAATAACGATGAGTTTGAAACCATCGTTTGCGTAACAGGTCAGCATAGGGAAATGCTCGACCAGGTGTTGAATATCTTTGAGGTGAAGCCTGACTTCGACCTCAATATCATGAAGCAGGGACAGGACTTGTATGATGTTACCGCCAGGGTATTGACAGGTATGAGAGATGTGTTCAAGGAGTGCAAGCCTGATGTGGTACTGGTACATGGTGATACTACTACATCTACAGCTGCCGCCCTGGCTGCATTCTATCAGCAGATTCCTGTAGGTCATGTAGAGGCTGGTCTTCGTACCCACAATATCTACTCGCCATGGCCTGAGGAGATGAACCGACAGATTACTGGTCGTATTGCCAACTACAATTTTTCGCCAACTCCTCTTTCTGAAAGCAATCTCAAGGAAGAGAAAGCGCAGGGAAAGATCTACGTAACTGGTAATACCGTGATTGATGCCCTGCACATGGTGGTGAATAAGTTGAAGAACGATGAGTCTTTGGCGAAGGAGCAGGAGGGTATCCTCAAGAAGGCTGGCTATGATGTTAACCGTCTGGCTGACGGCAGAAAGTTGGTGTTGATTACCGGTCATCGCCGTGAGAACTTCGGTGAGGGCTTCATCCACATGGTTACTGCCATCAAGGATCTGAAGAACAAGTATCCGGAAGTGGATTTCGTTTACCCAATGCATCTGAATCCGAATGTAAGAAAGCCTATCCATGAGGTGTTTGGTGAGGATTTGAGCAATCTGGACAATATGTTCTTCATCGAGCCGCTGCAGTATCTGGAATTTGTATATCTGATGGAGAAGGCTACCATCGTACTCACTGACTCGGGTGGTATTCAGGAGGAGGCTCCAGGATTAGGCAAGCCTGTGCTCGTGATGCGTGATACAACTGAAAGACCGGAGGCTTTGGCTAGCGGAACTGTTCACCTGGTAGGTACCGACTACCAGAAAATTATGGATGAGGTAAGCACCCTGCTGGAAGATGAAAATGCTTACGAAAAGATGTCGAAGGCTGTCAATCCTTACGGAGACGGTAAGGCTTGCGAGAGAATCGTTAGCATATTAAAATGAAATGTCAATGGTTATAGATAGTGCTTTTATATGCCTAATACTGGTTTTTCTAGGCTTGTATATAATGACAAATTATATAGCAGATAAAAGAATTATGCTATACTTTATGGGCTTTATTTTATTCTTGTTTTCTGCAGTAAAGGATCCTGTCTGTTTTAGGGATATGGAAGAATATCAAAAGATATTTGAATATTCTATAAGTGGAGGGTACCATGTAAAAGACAATATTAATATAGGATATCTTTTTTTTAATCAAATAATAAGATATTTTACTGATAATTTTGTTCTTTTTCTTTCAATAATATCGTTTATTGTGTTATTTTTAAATATTCGATTTATTGAAAAGTACTCAGAAGATTGGAATCTCTCGTTATTGCTATATGTACCTGTCCTTTACTTTTATTGTTTTTCGCCTTTAAGGCAAGCTCTAGCCATGGGAATTGGTTTAATAGCATATGGATATGTATTGGATAGAAAACTAATCCCATTTTGTATAACGTGTTTAATTGCAATGGCTTTTCATTCTACAGCAATAGTAATGTTTCCTATATATTTTATCTATGGTCTTAATATGGATAAAAAAGGAAAAATAGCGTTGTTGGCAGGTTGTCTCATTCTTGTTTTTTCAATGCAGATTGTTGGTAAGTTTTTAACATCATACCAATCATGGTATAGTGGGTATGCTTCAAGTAAGTATTCTGCGTCTGCGCTAAGAATTATTCAAAAGTTATCTTTTTTAGCACTTTATATATATGCTTTAGGTGGAGATGTATTTAAAAAGAATATTAATTTTTTAGTTTTTCTCTTTGCCCTTTTTGAGATTGTTTTATATTTGGGATCCGCTGGTGTTGATGGAATCTATCGATTAAGATGGTATTTTGATATAGGTGAAATAATAGGATTGCCAATAATATATACATATTTGTATTCTAAAGTAAAGTATCCTGGTTTCTTAACCTGGATATATATAATTAGTCTGTTTGCATCTTGCTGGCAGTTTTTGGCATCTGACAATTTTGAATTTGGGTATCATACTATTTTTAGATAAAGTTATTTTTTGTACATGAAAAAAAGAATACTTCTTTCCTTTGATTATGAGCTGTTTTTTGGTATTCGTTCAGGAACAGTGTATAATACGCTAATTGTTCCAACTAATAAATTGTTGGACTTTATGGATTTGTATAATCTTAAAGGTAATTTTTTTGTTGACTGGCAGACGTTAAAATTTCTAAAACAGGTAGATACGGAGAGGACGAATTCTGATTATCTGTTGATTGAAAAACAATTAATGGACATAGTAAAAAGAGGTCATCGTATAGAATTACATATACATCCTCATTGGGTTAATGCTGTTTACAATGGTGATGGAACTTGGAATTATGATGATTATTCTCATTATAGTTTATATAGTTTTACCGAGGACGAAGTTACCTCTATGTTTAAAGAGGGTACTGAATTATTGAACAAAATTGCTCATAAAGTAGATCCTAATTATAAAGTAATAGCATTTAGAGCAGGAGGATGGACTGTTCAACCATTTAATAAGTTGAAAAAAGGATTTTTGGAAACAGGACTAATGATAGATTCATCGGTAGCAATTGGTGCATATAGAGAAACGCCTTTCTTTAAGTATGATTTTAGAAAAGTATCTACTTCCTCGCAAAGTTATTATCGATTTACTGATGATGTGACAAAAGAGGTAAAAGACGGTAGATTTATAGAAGTACCAATATCCTCTTATCATAGAGGATTTATCTGTAAAGTCTATGATAAATTATTTAGAAAACTATTTAAAAAATATGCAACTCCCATAACTGATGGTACTCACAAAAGAACAGATTTGCCACCAGCACAGAAGACTTCTGTTGCTATGATTACGATGTCAACAATGAATCCTTTGAGCGTCTTACGTGCAATGAGAAAGCATAAACAGGCTTTGATTACGGTAATAGATCATCCAAAAGATTATACTAGAAGCGTTAGAATGTGTTTATGGTTTATAGGGAAATTGTATAGAAGTATAACTTATATTGATATAATTGAAAACAATTAAAAATGGTTTATTTATATTTACCTCCAAGAAAATATAACATGAATGCCTTGAATTTTTATATGGAAATATTAGAAGAGGCATTTGAAAATAATGGTGAAAGTGTCAAGAGAATATCAAATCTTCATAGTGTTATTAAAGGTGATAAGGTTATAGTAATTACCGTTAATGATTGTGCTAGAGTTCTTTTAAAAAAAAGAGGTGTAAAAATCTATACGTGGTATCAAGGTATTGCACCGGAAGAAATGGCATTTAATGCAAAAGGAATCAACAAGATATTCGAGTATCTTAAATGGAGCATTTGCGATATTCTATCACTATGGGGATCAACTGGTAATATCTATGTCTCAGAGGCAATGGCTAAGCATTATAAGAAAAAGTATGCTTTCTTTAAACATAACTTTACTATTATGCCTTGTTTTAATCAAGAACTTGAAGAAGATGCTTTTTTGCAGGCTAAATATGATAATCCTAGTTTTGTTTATTCAGGATCTGTTGCAAAATGGCAGTGTTTTGAGCAAACTATTGATGCTTTTGTTGCGATAAGAAAAGCGTTACCAAAAGCAAAATTGTCGGTTTTTACAAATATGGTTGAACAGGCAAAGGAAATAGTTGAAAATGCTGGATTAAATAATATAGAAATAAGAAATGTTCCTTATCAAGAATTACCAGCTGAGATGAAGAAATTTAAATATGGGTTTTTAATCCGTGATAATCATGCTTTGAATAGAGTAGCTACCCCAACAAAAATGAGTACATATTTAGGGTGTGGTATTATACCTGTTTTTTCGCCAGTAATTGGTGATTTTAATAAGCGATTAGGTAATTTACACTATATTGTGAATGCGGAATCGATTTCTCAATTGGTTCAGAAAATCAAAGAATTGGAACTTACTCCTATTAATAGAGCCAATATTTTAAATGAATATCAGAAGGTTTTTAAGGATTATTATTGCCGTGATAAATATGTAAAGCAGATTAGTGATTTCTTTGCAAAATATAATTAGAATGAAACAACATTTAGTTATAGTTCGTACAGGCGCTAATGTTCTAAACTTAACAAGCTATAATTGTCAGGAACTTGGTTTAGCCAAAGCTTTGACCAAGAAAGGATTGAAAGTTTCTTTGATTCTTGCTGGCAATAAAAAGCAAGTGGAAAAGATTAGCTGTGAAGGTGGGGTTGTTTGTGTTTATTTTCTAAAATTTTCTGCGCTTGATCAAAGATTTGGATACTTTTGGGGAGTGTCTGATTTACTGAAGTCTTTGGCTCCTTCAATAATCCAGGTTCATGATTTAGGAGTATTTATGACTTGGTATGTAACTAGATGGGCGCATACACATTCAGTACCTTGTTATTTGATTCAGGGCACATATCAGTATTCCCCACGAATAGGTATGCATCAGATTGAAAGAATGTACGCTTCTACATTTGGTAAATATGTATTAAATAATGTAGCTGGTATCGGTTGTAAAACAATCAAAGCTTCAGAATTTTTGAAAAATATACTTGATTGTCGGACTCGTCTTACATATATTGGATTAGATGAAAGTAAATTCTATAATCGTGATGATACAGATTGGAAACATAAGTTAGGAATTGAAAACAAGCATATCCTGCTTTATATAGGAATACTTGAGGAAAGACGAAATCCTAATTTCTTGATTGATATTATAAAGAATCTCGGTGATAATTATGTTCTTGTCTTAGTTGGTGAAGGGCCTCTCAGCCAAAGAATCAGAGATGTTGTAGTAAATAGTAACTTACAAGATCGGGTTTTTATGTTAGGAAGACTTCAGCAGAATATTTTGCCGAAATTGTATGAAGATTCCGATTTGTTTTTATTAGCTTCAAGTTATGAAATATATGGTATGGTAATTTTAGAATCTATGTATTTTGGATTACCAATAATATCATCTCTTACAGCAGGTGCAGAAACTATAATAGAATCTAATGTTGATGGTGTTGTAATACCAGAATTTGATGTTAGAAAATGGAGTGTAGCGATAGAAACAATTTGCTCCAATAAGGATGAGCTTAAAAAAATGAAATTTAAAGCTAAGTCTAAAATAAAAGAAAAGCTATTATGGGGTAAAGCTGTTGAAGCTTACTTAGAGTTGTATAGTTGTAAAAAATATTAGTAAAGAAAATGCAACTACTAAATGTAAGGGCAGATATGAGTTTGTAGATTTATCATCTATAGTACTTGTTCTTCGTAATATTGTTAACTTGCTTGTAGATTTTTTTGATAGTTACTTAGAAATATAAAAGAATGAATAGAAAATTAATTATGCTCAGTCTTCTTCTAAAACGAAGCGGTTGGGCAAAAGCAGAGTTTTTAAAGAAAAAACAAGTATTCTATGGTATGGGGGTAAAATGCTATTGGCATCCTTGGAAAATTCCTGCAGAACCTCATCTCGTAAAGTTGGGAAACAATGTGTTCGTTGCTGCGGATGTTTCTTTAGTTACCCATAATATGGCAAATTGTGTTTTTAGCAATATGGGGGGGCAAAAATGTAGAACATATTCTGATAAAATTGTTGTGGGAAATAATGTATTTATAGGTGCAAGAGCCATGATTATGCCAGGTGTTACAATTGGCAATAATTGTATTATAGCTGCAGGAGCAATAGTTTCAAAAGATGTCCCTTCGGGATGTGTTGTTGGTGGTGTACCTGCGAAAGTGATAGGATCTTTTGACCAGTTAAGAATAAAATTAGAAAAATATACTTCAATAATCAACCAGGCTTTTGCTAATTTGCAGGGAACTGAATACGAAAAACAATCTCAATATTTTTGGAAAAATGAAGCAAAAGATTAATTGGTTGCTAATTCTTCAAGCATGGGCTATGTTGTGGGTTGTGATAGGGCATTCTCCTATGACGTTAAGCAAGATGCCTTGGTATGAACAAATTATTTACAATTTTGCATACTCTTTTCATATGCCTTTATTTATGACAATTTCTGGTTATCTGTTTTGTATGACTAGATTGGTACCTCGAAATGATGATGGTAAAGAAAAGTGGTTATGGAATACAATGATGCAGGATAAGTTGATTCGTTTGGGAATACCTTTTATCGTTTTTTCTGTCATAGCAATGATTTTGAAAAGTATGTTCCCAGGTGATATGGCACGACCGGCTTGTATAAGCGTAATGACTTTATTACAAGCAATTGTTTATCCGGGGCGAGGACCTTTAGGTGAATTATGGTTTGTTGGTGTCTTATTTTGGATGTTTGCCCTATTACCTTTTTGGCGATGGGGATTTCGTAATCGTAATTGTGCTTTTATAATATTTGGAGGATTGCTTTTAGTCCATTTTTTCAATTGGAAAATTGATTTACTTTGTTTGGGTGCAGCTTTAAATTATGCTATTTGGTTTTTTGGGGGAATGGTAGTATATAAATATGTAGCTAAACCTGAAAAATGGGGGGGCAGATTTTCGTTTATTATAGGAACTGTAATATATATAGTCTCCTGTATGTTTAAAATACGTTTTATTATGAGTGTCTCGGCTATATTGGCATCATATGGAATGGCTTTAATACTCAACCAATACATGCCGAGATTATTTTCTACATTCCGTAATTATACATATCAGATATTTTTAATGGGAATCTTTGCACAGATTGCTGTGAAGATAATAGTTCGGCGTTTAGTAATCCCTGAATATATGGCTTTTATTGCCTGTATAATAGCTGGTGTTTATTTCCCCGTTGTCATATCTGTAATAGTACAGGCAATCAATAACAAATGGTTGTGCTTGTGTATAGGATTAAAAAAGAAAGTATGAAAGTTTTATTGATTAATAATTTCCATTATCGAAAGGGTGGTAGTGAAGCGGTATATTTTAATACGGCTGAAGTCTTAAAAAAACATGGTCATGAAGTAATATTCTTTAGTTATAAAGATAAGCAAAATATTCCATGTAAACAATCTGACTTTTTTGTGACTCGAAAGGGGGTGGTTGGTACTATAAAAGATTATTTTTATAATAGTGAAGCTGAGAAAAAATTAGAGCAGTTGCTACTTGAAGAACATCCTGATATAGCGCATATTCATTTATTTTGGGGAGGGCTGTCCGTCTCAATTTTAAGGGTATTACATAAGTATAATATCCCCATAGTTCATACTGCGCATGATTATAGAATGGTATGTCCAGGATATACGTTTAAAAATGGGAAAGGAGCTCTTTGTGAGAAGTGTCATCATTGGAATTTCTATCAATGCGTGTTTAATCAATGTGCCAAGCGAAGTTTGGTACAGAGTGTTCTTATGGCATCTGAAATGTACTCCAGGCAATTGTTTTTTAATCCACTAAAGAATATTAATGGATTTGTATTTGTGAGTCATTTCTCAGAAAAAAAGCATATAGAGCATAATGAGGGATTTAATAATGCAATAGAGATGGTCATCTATAATTATACAAAGCCTCTATTAAAACCTTGCAAGAAGGAAAAGAAAGACTATTTTTTATATTATGGTCGTTTGTCTTTTGAGAAAGGAATTCCTACATTACTTAAGGTTTTTGCCAAACATCCTGAACTGCAACTTAAAATTGTTGGTACCGGCCCGCTTGAGAAAAGGTTAAAAATGAAATATAAAATTATGCCTGCTGGTGCATCCTTTGGAACTGAATGTAATGAGAATATTCAGTTCTTAGGATACCATTCTGGTGGCACACTCTTTGAACTTGTGCGGAATGCCAAGTTCGTATGTGTGCCGTCAGAATGCTATGAAAACAATCCAATGACCATTATAGAGGCATATTCACTTGGTACTCCCGTGATAGGTGCAAATATCGGTGGTATTCCTGAAATCGTGCAGGAGGATAATACTGGTTGGTTGTTTGAGACTGGAAATGAAGAAAGCTTAGAACAAACAATAGTAAAAGCTTCCAAGATAGATGATGAAAAATATGCTGATATGTGTGATAATGCATATTCGTTTTATGAAGGTAATTTTAGTGAGGATGTTCACTATAAAAAACTTATTCAACTGTATAATTTAATTATTAATAATAAAAAATAA
>ERZ1034847.395-NODE-395-length-19586-cov-5.578209_pt1 | contig 19586 bp, 15 predicted proteins | sample MGYA00520633_ERZ1034847 | MGnify/ENA primary metagenome ERZ1034847 (study PRJEB33766, sample SAMN09781732) | gut metagenome | biome: gut microbiome | host: Homo sapiens | place: Madagascar | study: EMG produced TPA metagenomics assembly of the PRJNA485056 data set... | reverse complement strand
AATATGTTCAAGGCTGCCAAGATGGATGCTGTGATCCTGACCCACAATATCGATCAGCCCTTCATCTCCCAGTTGGAGCAGAAGAATGAGGGAATCAAGTTCCAGCGTATCGATGCGGATGTGACCGATGCCCTGAAGTCCAAGACTTCCAAGAAGGCTGAAAAAGAGATGGAAGAGCAGGCTGAGAGCATCAGCAAGCTGATGAAGAAGGCTCTGAAGAATGACAAGATCACGATCAAGGTAGAGAAGCTGAAGAACAAGAAGATCTCTTCCATGATCACGCTGTCCGAAGAGAGCAGACGTATGCAGGATATGATGAAGATGTACTCCATGCCCGGCATGGATATGAGTGCTTTCGGCGGTGAGGGCGAGACCCTGATTCTGAATGCCAACCATCCTCTGGTACAGTACATCACCGAGCACCAGGACGGCGAGAACGCAGAAATGATCTGCGAGCAGCTGTACGATCTGGCAAAGCTCCAGCATGCACCCTTGTCCGCCGACGCCATGACCAAGTTCGTGGCAAGAAGCAATGACATTATGATGCTGTTGACCAAATAAAAATGACGGATTAAAAACAAAGGGAATCACAATCTGGGAACGATTTGTGGTTCCTTTTTTGGGCTACACGGTGGCTCGGGGACAGATGCAGACCGGTACCGGAATTAGTATTTAGTGAATGCATATCACCCGTCTGTTAATCAAGTAGATGTATGATGAAGACAAAACGGATAGAAGTTAGTCTACTTAGTATATGGGAACATGCACATATTTTTCTGACTTTGCATATTCTGTAAGGAACATTTGTTGCCTGACCGGATCAAGACAGACAAAACGGCATAGGCAGAAAGGACCTCTGTCCATGGACACTACTTATACAGGAACACTTCAGATCAGCGTTGTCTCCGCTCTGGGGATGATACCGATACCCGGCGCGACCGTCACTGTCTCCTATACCGGGGATCCGGATTCCCCGCTGGAGACGATGACTACTGACGAATCCGGGCAAACCCCTACGATAACACTGGATGCGCCGCCGAGAGAGCTTTCTTTATCTCCGGATATTACGGCACAGCCCTATTCGGAGTACAACATTCAGGTGACTGCAGAAGGCTTTGAACCGGTACTGGTATCTGGTTCCGAAATTCTGGCAGGCGAATTTTCCCTACAACCGATCCGCATGAATCCGCTGAATGTAACAGAGGAGGAAGAAAAAGTAGTAGTAATACCTGCACATACGCTTTTCGGAGAGTATCCTCCGAAGATTCCGGAAGAAGAAATCAAACCTATGAACGAGACCGGGGAGATCGTACTGAGCCGTGTGGTGATTCCGGAATATGTGATCGTACATGACGGTGTCCCGGAGGATCCCACTGCCCGGAATTACTGGGTGCGCTATAAGGATTACATTAAAAATGTGGCCTCCAGCGAGATTTATTCCACCTGGCCGGAGAGTGCACTTTATGCTAATATTCTGGTCATTCAATCATTTACGTTAAACCGTATATATACGGAGTGGTACAGGGGACGTGGATACGATTTTACGATAACTTCTTCTACGGCGTATGATCAAAAATGGATCTATGGCAGAAATGTGTTCGAAGAGATCGACTATCTGGTAGATTCCATTTTTACCAACTATTTGTCAAGGCCCGGTGTACGACAGCCCATTTTCACATCGTATTGTGACGGTAATCGGACCACCTGCCGGGGGCTGAGCCAGTGGGGCTCCAAGTCATTGGCGGATCAGGGATATTCCGCTATTGATATCATTCATTATTATTACGGCAATGATATGTATATCAATTCCGCAGATATTATTTCGGGAGTGCCTTCTTCCTGGCCGGGGTATGATCTGACTATCGGTTCTTCCGGGGAAAAAGTCCGTCAGCTGCAACAGCAGTTGAACCGGATCGCCAGAAATTATCCGGCGATTCCTACGTTGACACCCGACGGAATCTATGGCTCCGGTACTGCGGAGGCTGTCCGGACGTTCCAGAAGATATTTAATCTTCCTCAGACCGGAATCGTGGATTATCCTACATGGTTTGAAATCTCGGATATTTATGTGGGGGTGACACGTATTTCGGAGCCGGATGCGTAGTAAATGGGAAGTTACGCGAGCAATGAGCCGCGTAACTTCCCATTTACCATGTTGTAACAAGTGTAATTCCAACAATTTTCCCGGACAAGCATAAAAACCGCTTGACAGATAAAAATAAATAACGTATTATTGTATTAAATAAATAATACAGTAAAACAACAAGACAATGAGGGACCCGGGGAGGCATCGATAGAAACGATGCGTGACAGGTAATAAGAAACAGAAAATAAGAAACAAGAAAGGATGATAGGAATGGCGTGGGAATTGGATGCTGACAGACCCATATATGCGCAGCTGGTGGAGCGGATCCAGAAAGAGATTGTGTCCGGCAAATATCAGCCGGGAGAGAAGCTGCCGAGTGTCAGAGATCTTGCGGCCGTGGCGGCGGTGAACCCGAATACGATGCAGAAAGCTTTTGCGGAACTGGAGCGGAGCGGCCTGATCGTGACACAGCGCACCAGCGGCAGAACCGTGACGGAGGACACTGAGCTGATCGGGAATACCAGAGAACAGCTGGCAGCCGGGCATGTCCGGAATTTTATCAACAACATGCAGGAACTGGGATATCAGAGAGAGGAGATCCGGAATCTCTTCGATAAGGTACAGGCCTGACAGGGGTGCAAATTTATGATGAAAATAAAGAGAGGCGGAAATAGAAATGAATAATCTGGTAGAAATTGTAAATCTGACCAAGAAATATGGTGCCAATGTGGCTGTGAACAATCTGACCGTAAGTCTCCCCAAGGGGAAGATCATTGGCCTGTTGGGACCCAACGGCAGCGGTAAGACGACCCTGATCAAAATGCTGAACGGTCTGCTGACACCGACGGAAGGCACTATTATGATCGACGGAAATTATGTAGGACCGGCGACCAAGAGCAAGGTAGCTTATCTGCCGGACCGCACGTATCTGACCATGAATCAGACGATCCGGGAGATTCTGGATTTCTTTCAGGACTTTTATACAGACTTTTCCAGGGAACGTGCGGAAGAGATGTTAAAGAGTCTGGGGATCGATCCTGCAGTGAAAATGCGGACATTGTCCAAAGGTACGAAGGAGAAGGTACAGTTGATCTTAGTGATGAGCAGGAATGCCAGCCTGTATATTTTGGATGAGCCGATTGCCGGTGTGGATCCGGCAGCGAGAGATTACATCCTGCGCACCATTATCAACAACTACAATCCGGAAGCAACGGTACTGATCTCTACCCATCTGATCGAGGATGTGGAACAGGTACTGGATGAAGTCATCTTCATGCGTTATGGTCAGCTGGTGTTATATACATCCGTTGACAATATCAGAGAAGAGAAAGGTAAGTCTGTAGATGCTTACTTCAGGGAGGTGTTCGCATGTTAGGAAAGTTAATGAAATATGAATGGAAAAATATCTGGAAAGCCGGTACACTGATGCTTCTGGGAATGCTTGTGGTCACCGTGATTGGCTGCGTGGTATTACGCATGCCGGGAGGAGTGGTAACAGGACTTCTGGACAACAATGATATAAATGCGACACAGAGCTGGTTTGTACTCTCATCCTTTGTGGCAACACTGATCCTGTATGTGATCATGCTGTTGGCATCCACCTGGGGTATGCTGATATTCCTGGGCATCCGTTTCTACCGCAGTATGTATACCGATGAGGGATATTTGTCCCATACTCTGCCGGTGACAGCCAACCAGCTGTTCTTAAGCAAGATACTGGTCTCCGGTGTCTGGTATCTGTTCATTTCGATAGGCATTGGTATTTCAGTGGTGGCACTGGTCGTCTCTTTGATGACAGGACTTTTAAATATTGGTGAACTGAGTAGTGTGCTGACACAATATAATGGCAATATCTGGGAATTTCTGGCAGATGCTTTTTATGAAATTGGCAGAACATACGAAGAAGAGATGGGAATCAATCTGCTGCATTATGGGATTACACTACTCTTAACCTATGTGGCAGGACCTTTCATTACTATGGTCACTCTGTTCGGAGCCCTGACGATCGGTCAGCTGTCTTCCAAACACAAAGGGTTCATGGGAATCCTGGCATATGCCGGCCTGACGATCCTGTCTTCCATCATCGGCAGCACCGTACAGAGTGCCTTCATGTTTGGCACAAATGTCATGAGCAGCTCCGGCGGATTTTCGTTAACGACCAATATGGCCTATGACATTAACGTGATCACCAGTCTGCTCATTGCGGCCATCATGTACGGCGTATCTTATTACATCATGAACCGAAAATTAAACCTGGACTAACCGGGTCTACACCTTGCCCTCAACTGGTAAATTTGGTATAATAAATCCAAATGACAACAGGGAACGGGTGAAGGTACATGCAGGAGATTATTGATAGAATTTTAGGAGGAAACTTCGATTATGAGAACGGTTCTTTGGAATTCTCCTGCGCTAAAATAGAGATTTCCCTGTCACAGGGGACAATATATGAGGGCTCTTTTCACATTCTTTCTGCGTCGGAAGGCTATGTAAAGGGATCCGTGATCTCGGACCATCTTCGGATGGAATGTATGACGGATCAGTTTACCGGCTCCGATGCAGAAATTTTTTACTGCTTCCACGGAGAAGATCTGGAGGAAGGGGATGTGATCAAGGGCTCTTTTTCCGTAGTCAGCAACAGAGGAGAATACAATCTTCCTTTTGTGGTGACGGTGGAGCATGGGATGTTGAATTCTTCCATCGGGGCTATCCGGAATCTGTTCCATTTTGCCAACCTGGCGAAGAGCAACTGGAAGGAAGCTGTGCGGCTGTTCTATGATCCGGAATTTCTGCGGCTGTTCCAGGGGAACGATGCCCATTTCTATGACAGTTACCGGATCCTGTCCACTTATGAGGGCAACGAACAAAATGTGGAGGAATTCCTGATCTGTATCAACAAAAAGCAACAGCTGGAATTCCTGACGGAAGAGAAAGAACTGGTGAAAAAACTGCCTCGCAGCGCAGATAATTACGGCGTCACGGAGAACAATCTGACCATCGTGAGGAACGGCTGGGGATATACGAATCTCCAGATCGAGTGTGAGGGTGAATTTGTCTTTACGGAAAAGGAAAACATTACAGACGATGATTTTCTGGGAAACCGTTGCCGCCTGCCGGTCTACATCGACAGCAGCCTGTGCAGACCTGGCAAAAATTTCGGTAAAGTCTACATATATAATGCTTATACTTCACTGGAAATCCCGGTCATGGTACAGCTGGGAGACGGTGTAGTGGCCCGGCATGCGGATCACAGTCATATGCAGTGCATCACCCAGATCATGAAATATTATGAAGAATCGAGACTGAAAAAGATCGGTACGGGAACCTGGCTCGCGGAGACCGGCAAACTGGTGGAGCGCATGGTGACCATGGATGAGAAGGATGTGCCGGCGAGACTGTTCCAGGCACAGCTTCTGATCACAGAGGAACGCTACAATGAAGCCGGATGGATCCTGGATCACGCGGCGGACATGTTGGAAGCCCAGGGAGCTACCGACGGAGAACAGTGGGCTTACTATCTGTATCTGACCACACTGATCCACAGGGACCCCCAGTATACACTGCAAATGGCGGAGCAGGTGGAACAGATCTACCGCTATGACAGGACCCGCTGGCGTGTGGCATGGCTGCTGTTGTATCTGTCGGAGGAATACAATCGTTCAACCTCCGGGAAATGGATGTTCTTAGAAAAACAGTACCAGTACGGCTGCACCAGTCCGGTGATCTACCTGGAAGCACTGGCCCTTTTGAACGGCAATCCGGCGCTGCTACGTAAATTGAACAGTTTTGAACTGCAGGTGTTGAACTTCGGTGTCCGTCAGGATGCGGTAAACGACAGCCTGATCGAACAGCTGTTGTATCTGTCTGGAAGAGTCAGAGAGTATTCTCCACTACTGGGCAGAATTTTACGAAGACTGTATGAGAAAAAGAAGGATGTGCGGATCCTGCAGGAGGTGTGCAGCCTTCTGATCAAGGGAAGTAAGACGGGACCGGATGCCTTCACGTGGTATCAGATGGGTGTGGAAAGCCATCTGAGGATCACGAATCTCTATGAATATTATATGGCGTCGGTAGATCTGGATGCTGTGCTGGAGCTTCCGAAAGTGATTCTGATGTATTTTTCTTTCCAGAGCAATCTGGATTATGAACATAGTGCGTTCCTGTATGCGTATCTGTTAAAACACCGGAAAGATTATGAGGAACTGTACGAACATTACGAACCGAGAATGGAGCGGTTCGTCATTGACCAGATCCAGAAGCAGCATATTAACAGACATCTGGCAATACTGTATCAGGAATTCCTGTCTCCGGCCATTGTAACGGAAGCTATGGCGAAGCCTCTGTCCCGTCTGTTGTTTGCCCATATGGTAAGAGTGGATGACAGCAGAATGCGTAAGGTGATCGTCAGCCAGCCGGGGAATCTGATACTGTCCGAGACGCCTCTGCAAAACGGCACGGCCTGGGTGGCAGTCTACGGGAATGATTATACCATTGCTTTTGAGGATGCATATGGTAACAGGTTCCTTAAAAATGTGGAATATACCCTGGAAAAACTGCTGGTACCGGGGAAATATCTCAGACTTCTGGAACATTATGTGCCGGATACGGCAGAACTGGATCTGTATTTCATGGAGAACGGCAGAACAGAAGAGACCATATCTTCCACAAAGCTGATGCGGATGGCAAGACTGGTGGAAAGCGATGCCGTGGAGCCGAAGTTGCGCAGTGAGATTGCGGTACAGCTGGTACAGGCCTATTTCGACGCGGATAATTTGCAGGCACTGGATGAATACCTGCAGGAGCTGCAGGGGGACGGCTTTACGGAGGAACAGCGGGAACTGGTCCTGCGTTTTCTGGTGTTGCGGGGAAATTATGAGAAGGCATATGCCTGGATCGAAGCATATACCCCTTATTTTGTGGAGGCCAAGATCCTGTTGCGGCTTACGGACGGTGTGATCACGCAGTCGGTCCATGAGGGAGAGGCAGTCCTGTATGCGGCGGCATTGACGGTGTTCCGTAAGGGAAAATACAACGGTGGAATTTTAGAGTATCTGGTGCGTTATGCCACTGGTACCACGAAGGAATTGCGTGACATCTGGAAAGCGGCAAGATCCTTTGAGATAGACTGCTACAGCTTAAGTGAAAAGATATTGCTGCAGATGCTGTTCTCCGGGGCATTTGTGGGAGAGCGGATGGATATTTTCCGTTATTATGTATCCCAGGGAGCCAGACAGGAGATCGAGGAAGCTGTGCTTGTACAGAGCTCTTATGATTATTTCTGCCGGGAGAAGATCACGGAGGAATATGTATTCCGGGAGATCCGTAACTGCTATCTGCGGGGAGAAGAGACCCAGCGGATCTGCAAGCTGGCTTATCTGAAATTCTATGCGGAGAATAAGGACAAGCTAGAGCGGGAAGATGAAACTCTGGTCCGGAATTTCCTGGAGGAAATGATGAAGGACCACATTCATCTGAACTTTTTCAGGGAATATCAGGACTGCCTGCCACAGCTGCAGGAGATGAAGGACAAGACTATCGTGGAGTATCACACAAGAGGCGGCGTCCGTGCAAGGATTCATTATGTGATGATGCATGAGAACGGGCAGGCGGAGGATTACCTGTCGGAATATATGCAGGAAGTATACAGCGGTGTATTTTTCAAGGAATTCGTACTGTTTTTCGGGGAGAATCTTCAATATTACATTATGGAAGAATCAGAGAACGAAGAACAGCTGACGGAGAGCGGAAGCCTGCAGAAGAGCGATATTATGAATGAAAGTCCGGACAGCAAATACGAGATCATCAATGATATGATGATCAGCATGACACTGCAGGACGATACGACACTGGATCATCTGATCGAGGAATATTACCGCAGGGAATATCTGGATCACAGATTGTTCACATTGCAGTAAAGATAAAAAAGGACAGCAGGAGAGGAGGCGGAAGAACATGCGACTGCCGGGAAGCGATAAAGTTATAGTGGGTTATGACCTGGGGAAGGATTATGCGCAGATCAGCTGCTATGTCACAGGCAAGGAAGAAGAGATCACCACATTGTCTTCCGTTGCAGGCTCACAGGTCTATACGATTCCCCTGGTCCTGAGCAAGAGACAGGGAGTCAACCAGTGGTTCTATGGAAGTGAAGCCCTCCGGCATGCGGAGGAAGAAGAGGGAATCCTGGTGGAGCATCTTCTGAAGCTGGCAAAAGATGGGGAACCGGTGCAGATCGATGGAACGACTCTGGATCCGGTGGCACTACTGACTCTTTTTCTCAAGCGTAGTCTGGGAATGCTGTCCCAGATGACTTCCACAGAGCGGATCGGGGCCCTGATGATCACCTGCGAGGAACTGGATGCAGGAATGCTGGAGGTGCTGACGCAGGCAGTGGAGGCATTACACCTGAAGACGGATGCTGTCTGTTTTCAGAGCCATCGGGAGAGCTTTTATTATTACAATCTGTATCAGCCGGAAAATCTGTGGAAGCAGGGGAGCGTGCTGTGCGAGTATAGGGACAGTTCCATCCAGACTTATTATATGGAATGCAACCGCCATACGACGCCGGTGGTAACGTACATCGAAGAGCGGGAATTCCCTTTTCCAGTGGAAAAATCGGATGAAAAGTTCCTGGAGATCGCCACACAGCTATGCGAGAACCGGATGGTGTCCTCGGTATATCTGATCGGGGAAGAGTTTTCTCAAGAATGGATGAAAGAATCGCTACGCTATCTGTGCCGTGGACGGAGAGTCTTTCAGGGGAACAACCTGTTCAGCAAGGGTGCCTGCTACAGCATGATGGAGCGGCTGCATCCCAGTGAAAACGGACAAAATCATGTCTATCTGGGACAGGATAAATTGAAATCCAATATCGGTATGAAAGTGCGCAGACAGGGAGAGGAATCCTATCAGGCACTGTTAGACGCCGGAATCAACTGGTACGAGGCGCAGAATACCATGGAGTTTTACCTGCTGGAAGGAAGAGCGGTGGAGATCCTGATCACGTCCCTGACGGGAAAGGGCAGCCGGATCGCCAGAATCGTGCCGGAAGAATTGCAGGAAGGAATCACCAGACTGCGGATTCAGGTGGAGATGAAGGATGAAACACATCTGCAGGTGGAACTGGAGGATCTTGGTTTTGGCAGCTTCCGAACAGCTACGCATCATATCTGGAAGGAAGAAATAGAGTTGTAGATCTGCCCGGGGCAGAGAAAATGAGGATGAAAAATGAAGGCAAGTCTGTGTGTAGGAGAATATTGCGAGAATGCCTATAATGTGGAAGGCCTGGATATCCGGGTCTATAGTATGGAAGAGTTGTGCTATTGCCTAAAGGAGAATGCATTCCTGTTAGACCTGTCCATCATGAACGATAAGCTGGTGGACTGGATCGGAGAAGAATGTAAAGTGTGGGAACTGGCAAAACAGCTCTACCCCATGGTACATAAGCAGGGATCCTTAAGTGTGTTCGTGGTGACGATCCTGCAATATGTGGGGATGTACGATCCGGAAGAAATCCTGCAGGTGGAGCAGGTACTGAAGCAGGGAGCCGGACTCAGCAATCTGGAGAAACGCAAGAGCCAGATCGACTATATGGTGGAAAAAAGAAAATATGCGGCAGCCATCCGTGGATATGATATGCTGCTGGAGACCTGGAACCATCTGGAGCAGGAAGGAAAGGAACTTCCGGCGGGAAAAGTCCGGGCGGCGATCCTGCACAATAAGGGTGTGGCGCTGACAGGGCTGATGTTTTATGACAAGGCGGCATATTACTTTAACGAAGCCTGGAAGACCGATCCGGACAGAGAACACCTGGATGCCTATCTGGCGGCAAAGAGAATGGAACTGACGGAGGATGCCTATGTGGCATTTGCAGCGCAGAATCCGGAAAATTATACGGAGTCCCTGGAACTGGAAAAGCGGATCGAGCAATTTGAACGGGAATGGGAACAGCAGCCGGAGTACCGACAGCTACGGCTGCGTGGTGACTGGCGGGTGAACGACAGGGTGAAATACGATGCGGAAAATGAGAGACTGACTCAGGCACTGAAAAACAGTTACCGGACAAGTGTCAGCGTATAGAGACGACAGCAGGAGAGAATTATGGCGTGGTGGAACCGTTTATTTAAGAAAAAAGAACCGATACAGCAGGAAGAGGACTGGGAACAGCTGGTCTATACCCGCAACGGTGTGAATTTTGATGAGGAAGACCAGAGAAAACGTTACATCGTAAATTGCCTGGAGCAGATCGCAGAGGCTTCCAAGGAGATCGACCTCCTGACGGGAGAGTATACGCTGGTGACTTCTTATCTGACGGATACGGATGAGATTGAGGCCCTGCCAGCAGAGCAGAGAGAAGAGGTCAACCGGGTGGCCGGCAAGCTGGCCGGGCTGGAACAGGAACGCAGCAGATACCGGGAAAAGAAGAACCGTATGCGGGATGCGGACTTCTATGCGATCCGCAAAAGAGAGAACGAGATTGAAGAAGGCATTCAGAAGATTCGGGATGGCGAGAAATACGGCAATCTGATAAGGCAGGATCTGCACAGACTGGACGGAGAACGACATGCCTACGAATACCGGAGAAATGAGCTGGAGAATCTGATGAACAACCAACGGGGCATGGCTGTCATTTTCCTTACGGCATTGATTGTCTGTGTGATCATGCTGGTGATCCTGCAGTATGCTTTTGAAATGGATGTCTATGTGGGACTTTTTCTGGCAGTAGGTGCAGGAGCTGTAGCCATCTCCTATGTCTGCATCCGGTACATGGATGCAGGACGGGAACTGCAGCGGGTGGAGAAGACCATCAACAAGATCATCCAGCTGCAGAATAAAGTCAAGATCCGCTATGTGAACAACTGTCAGCTGATGGAATATCTGTATCTGAAGTACAATACGGACAGTGCAGCAAAGCTGGAAAAACAGTGGAAAATGTATCAGGACGAAAAGGAAGAGCGGAAGCAGTTCGCAGAGGCGGAAGCTAAGATCGAGTACTACCAGAAGCAGCTGGTACAGCAGCTGGCCGGTTACCGTGTGCAGATGCCGGAGCGCTGGATCAGCCAGACAGCTGCGCTTTTGGACAAGCGGGAAATGGTGGAGATCCGTCACGAACTGATCCAGAGAAGACAGGTGCTCCGTAAACAGATGGACTACAATCAGGAAGTAGCGGAGAGTGCAAGAAACGAAGTAAAAGACATCGCAGCCACCTATCCGAAATATGCCCAGGAGATCCTGGCCATGGTGGAGCGGTACGACCGATAAAGAATTGACAAGACACCTCTCGTTGTGTTACTATGACACCGTGTTAGCAATTTACCATGCTAAAGTATACAACGCGGTCAACAGTGAGTGGCAGAACGGGAGGATGCATTATGAAAAGAGTATTAGTGGCATTACTGGCAATCAGCATGGCAGCAGGTGTTCTTACCGGCTGTGGTTCTAAAGGATCTGAGAAAACATTTACCGTAGGTTTCGATGCGGAATTTCCCCCTTACGGATATCGTGATGACAGTGGAGAATATGTAGGCTTTGACCTGGATCTGGCAGCAGAAGTATGCAAGAGACAGGGCTGGGAGCTGGTAAAGCAGCCTATCGACTGGGATGCCAAGGATATGGAGCTTTCTTCCGGAGCCATTGACTGTATCTGGAACGGTTTCACCATGAACGGCAGAGAAGATGCCTACACCTGGACAGAGCCCTATATCGACAACAGTCAGGTATTCGTCGTAGCGCCTGCTTCCGGTGTACAGAACAAGGAAGAACTGGCAGGCAAGGTGGTAGCAGTACAGAAGGATTCCTCTGCGCTGGCTGCTCTGAACGATGAAGAAAATGCAGACAACATTGCACTGCGTGATTCCTTCTCCCAGCTGATCGAATATGCGGACTACAATACCGCTTTCATGGATCTGGAGCAGGGTGCGGTAGATGCCGTAGCCATTGATATCGGTGTGGCACAGTATCAGATTGCGCAGAGAGAAGAAGGAAAATTCGTTATGCTACAGGGCGAGGACAACAAGCTGGCTGTAGAGCAGTATGCAGTAGGTTTCCTGAAGGGTAATGATGAACTGAGAGATACCGTACAGAAGACACTGGACGAAATGGCAGCGGATGGTACCTTCGCACAGATCGCTGAAAAATGGGGACTGACCGACAGCGTATGTCTCGGTAAATAATCAACTAAGGATAGTTAAGGAGTAGAATTCATGAGTTTGCTGACCATGAGTGCCCAACTGGCAGAGGGCTTTCTGATAACGGTGGAAATATTTGTACTGACCCTTTTGTTTTCCCTTCCTCTGGGGCTGATCGTAGCCTTCGGAAGAATGTCAGGATGTAAGGTGATCCGCATTATCTCCAAAATATACATATCCATCATGAGAGGAACCCCTCTGATGTTACAGATCATCGTGGTGTATTTTGCCCCCTTTTATGTATTCCGCATGCAGGTGGGAACGGGGTATCGTTTCCCGGCGGTGATACTGGCATTCGTGATCAATTATGCGGCATATTTTGCAGAGATCTACCGTGCGGGCATTGAGTCCATACCGGTGGGGCAGTATGAAGCTGCGGAGGTGCTGGGCTACAGCAAGGCACAGACTTTCGTGAAGATCATTCTGCCGCAGGTGGTGAAGCGGGTTCTCCCGCCAGTGACCAATGAGACCATTACGCTGGTCAAAGATACCTCCATGGCATTTACCATTTCCATTGCGGAAATGTTCACGGTGGCAAAGCAGATCGGAGCGGCACAGACCAGTGTGCTTCCCCTGTTGGCAGCAGGTGTGTTCTATTATATCTTCAATCTCGTGGTGGCTTCTTTCATGGAGTATCTGGAGAAGAAGACATCTTATTACAGATAGGAGCAGTGCGGAAATATGGTCCTTTTGGAAATGAATCATGTGAAAAAAAGTTTTGACGGCAACGGGGTGCTGAAGGATATATCCCTGAAAGTTAACGAAGGAGAAGTTGTCTCCATCATCGGCCCCTCCGGTTCCGGCAAATCCACATTGCTTCGCTGTGCAACGCTTCTGGAGAAAATGGACGGTGGTGAGCTGATCTATTTAGGGCAGACGGCAGCTTCGGAGAAAACGGATAAAAACGGCAGAATACAGTGCGAATATGCGTCCAAGGCAGAATTACATAAGATCCGGAAATGTTTCGGACTGGTGTTCCAGAATTTTAACCTTTTTCCCCATTATACGGTGATGAAAAATATCATCGATGCGCCGATCCATGTGGATAAGGTAAGCCGCACAGAAGCCGTGGCGAGGGCGGAGAAGCTTTTAGCACAGTTGGGACTGTCGGATAAGGCAGATGCCTACCCTTACCAGCTGTCCGGCGGACAGCAGCAGAGAGTATCCATAGCCAGGGCACTGGCACTGCAGCCCAGGATCCTGTTCTTCGATGAGCCGACCTCGGCACTGGATCCGGAATTGACGGCAGAAGTATTAAAGGTGATCAGACAGCTGGCAAGTGAACATATGACCATGATCATCGTAACCCATGAGATGCAGTTTGCCAGAGAAGTATCCGACCGCATTATTTTCATGGAACAGGGTGTGATCGTGGAGGAAGGTTCTCCCGAAGCACTTTTTACAACGGAAAATGCCCGGGTTCGGGAATTTATCGGAAAGTTGCAGTAAAAATATATTGATTTTTTTTCGCAAATCTGTTTATCTATTAGGTGTGGGTGTATCTTGCCCACACCTGTTTCAATAAAAGACTGAAAAACATAAGAATGCGAGGACTGATGGTATGAGCGTACAGGAAATGAAACCGATCAAGGAAGGCAAAGTTCGTGAGATCTATGACAACGGAGACACCCTGATCATGGTGGCAACTGACCGTATCAGCTGCTTTGATGTGATCTTGGACAACACAGTAACAAAGAAAGGAACTGTATTGACCCAGATGTCGAAATTCTGGTTTGATATGACTGAGGATGTGATTCCCAATCATATGGTATCCGCTGATGTTAAGGATATGCCCGAATTTTTCAGACAGCCGAAATTCGACGGCAACAGCATGATGTGCAAGAAGCTGAACATGCTTCCCATCGAGTGCATCGTTCGTGGATACATTACCGGAAGCGGCTGGGAAAGCTACAAGAAGAATGGTACCGTATGCGGTATCAAGCTTCCGGAAGGTCTGAAGGAGGCAGATAAGCTTCCCGAGCCCATCTATACCCCTTCCACCAAGGCAGAGATCGGAGATCATGATGAGAATATCTCCTATGAGCAGAGTGTGGAATATCTGGAGAAGCGTTTCCCCGGCAAGGGCGCAGAATATGCGGCCAAGCTTCGTGACTATACCATCGCTATTTATAAAAAATGTGCGGATTATGCACTGACCAAAGGAATCATTATCGCAGATACCAAGTTCGAGTTCGGACTGGATGAGAACGGCAACATGGTACTGGGGGATGAAGTATTGACTCCCGACAGCTCCCGTTTCTGGCCGGTAGACGGCTACGAGCCCGGACATGGCCAGCCTTCCTTTGACAAACAGTTCGCCCGTGACTGGCTGAAAGCCAACCCTGAAAAAGGCTGGAAGCTGCCGGAGGACATCGTGGAGAAGACCATTGACAAATACCTTCAGGCTTACAAGATGCTGACCGGTAAGGACTTATAATTTTTATGCAGCTATTCAGAGCCGCGGCAGTCATCGGAGTTGTAATTTTGTAAACGAGGCTTTGGATAGTTACAAATTTTCACTATATGGGGATTGGGTAAAATTGTGTGTATACCACTTAAAAAGCGATAAGGTATCTTACAGACACGGTGGAAGCGTGTGAACAGGTAGTTTGTGGCAGACAGGAAAGGTTAGGCTACAGGTGACAGACAACATTTATATCCAGACAGAAAATAATGATAAATTAAAAGAAGAATGCGGTGTCTTCGGCGTGTATGATTTCGACGGACACGACGTGGCATCCACGATTTATTACGGCCTTCTGGCATTGCAGCACAGAGGCCAGGAAAGCTGCGGTATTGCCGTCAGTGACACGAATGGGCCCAAGGGCAAAGTCTTAAGCAGCAAAGACATGGGACTGGTCAATGAGGCATTTACACCGGAACAGCTGGAGAAGTTAAAAGGTGACATCGGTGTGGGACATGTCCGCTATTCTACAGCGGGAGGATCCACCAGAGAGAATGCACAGCCTCTGGTACTGAATTATGTAAAGGGTACTCTGGGACTGGCCCATAACGGTAACCTGATCAATGCGCCGGAGCTTCGAAGAGAACTGGAGTATACCGGTGCTATTTTCCAGACCACCATTGATTCCGAGGTGATTGCTTATCATATTGCCAGAGAGCGTTTGAATTCCAAATCGGTAGAGGAAGCTGTGGGCAGAGCCATGACGAAGATCAAGGGAGCCTATTCCCTGGTGGTGATGTCTCCCAGAAAGCTGATCGGCGCCAGAGATCCTTATGGATTTAAGCCGTTATGCATCGGCAAGAGAGACAATGCGTATTTTCTGTCCAGCGAGACCTGCGCTCTGGATACGGTAGGTGCCGAGTTCGTCCGGGATGTGCTTCCCGGCGAGATCGTGACCATTTCCCCGGAGAAAGGAATTGAGTCCGATACCACCCATGTATTAAAGCCTGCGGAGACCGCCAGATGTATTTTTGAGTATATTTATTTCGCCAGACCCGACAGCTTTATCGACGGCGTCAGCGTATACGATTCCCGTATTCTGGCCGGAAAGTTCCTGGCTATGGATTCCCCGGTGGATGCGGATCTGGTCATCGGCGTACCGGAATCCGGCAACTGCGCAGCCATGGGATATTCCATGCAGTCGGGAATCCCTTACGGCATGGGCTTCGTGAAAAATGCCTATGTGGGCAGAACCTTCATCAAACCGAAGCAGAAGAGCAGAGAAAGCAGCGTTCAGGTCAAACTGAACCCTATCCGGGAAGCCGTGGAGGGCAAGCGTGTCATCATGATCGATGATTCCATTGTCCGCGGCACCACCTCCGACCGTATCGTAAAGATGTTACGGGAAGCCGGAGCCAAAGAGGTACATATGAGAGTCAGTTCACCGCCGTTTCTGTGGCCCTGCTATTTCGGCACAGACGTTCCGGCGAGAGACCAGCTGATCGCATATAACCGTTCCATCAAGGAGATCAGTGATCTGATCGGCACGGACAGCCTGGATTATCTGAAGATTGAGAGACTGGAAGAACTGGTGGGCGGTAATCTTGGCATCTGCAAGGGCTGCTTTACCGGAAAATACCCGATGGAACCGCCTGCGGAAGATATCCGCGGAGAATTTGACAAATAAACAATAACTATTCAGAAAACCGCAGAATAAGAAAAACTGATACGTCATGTCTGCATGTAAGTAGCAGTTTTCTTATTTGTAAGGTTTTGAATGGTTGCAATAAATTAGAAAATAAGAGGAGCAGACAAATGAGTACAGGTACAGACAGATATCAGAGCCCGTTATCCGAACGCTATGCAAGCAAGGAGATGCAGTATATTTTCTCCCCGGATATGAAATTCCGTACATGGAGAAAGCTGTGGATTGCACTGGCAGAGACGGAAAAAGAGCTGGGACTGTCCCAGGACGGTAAGCCCGTTATCACAGATGAGCAGATCGAGGAACTGAAGGCCCATGCTGAGGACATTAATTACGATGTGGCAAAAGAGCGTGAAAAACTGGTACGTCATGACGTTATGAGCCATGTGTATGCATACGGACAGCAGTGCCCCAAGGCAGCCGGAATCATCCATCTGGGCGCAACCTCCTGCTATGTGGGTGACAACACCGACATTATTGTGATGACCGAGGCACTGAAGCTTGTCAGAAAAAAGCTGATCAATGTTATGAAGGAACTGGCGGATTTCGCTGATAAGTATAAGGCACAGCCTACCCTGGCATTTACTCATTTTCAGCCTGCACAGCCTACAACCGTAGGCAAGAGAGCAACGCTGTGGTTACAGGAGTTCTCACTGGATCTGGAGGATCTGGATCACGTTCTGGGTACCATGAAGCTGTTAGGCTCTAAGGGAACCACCGGAACCCAGGCTTCTTTCCTGGAACTGTTCAACGGAGATCAGGAGACCATCGACAAGATCGATCCCATGATCGCAGCCAAGATGGGATTCAAGGAGTGCTATCCTGTATCCGGTCAGACTTATTCCCGCAAGGTGGATACCAGAGTAGCCAACGTGCTGGCCGGTATTGCGGCATCCGCACACAAGATGAGCAACGATATCCGTCTGTTACAGCACCTGAAGGAAGTGGAAGAGCCGTTTGAGAAGAATCAGATCGGTTCCTCCGCCATGGCATATAAGCGTAATCCCATGAGAAGTGAGCGTATTGCTTCCCTGTCCCGTTATGTGATGGTGGATGCACTGAATCCCGCGATCACTTCCGCTACCCAGTGGTTTGAGAGAACGCTGGACGATTCTGCCAACAAGAGACTGTCTATTCCCGAAGGCTTTCTTGCCATCGATGGTATTCTGGATCTGTGCCTGAATGTGGTAGACGGACTGGTAGTATATCCGAAGGTAATTGAAAAGCACATGATGAGCGAGCTTCCTTTCATGGCTACCGAGAATATTATGATGGATGCCGTAAAGTTAGGCGGCAACCGTCAGGAACTGCATGAGCGTATCCGTGAGCTTTCCATGGAGGCCGGACGCAATGTGAAGGTAGAAGGAAAAGAGAATAACCTCCTGGAGCTGATCGCCGCAGATCCCGCATTCCCCATGGGACTGGAGGAACTGAAAGCATCCATGGATCCGTCCAAGTATATCGGACGTTCCAAAGAGCAGGTGGAAGCTTTCCTGAAAAAAGTGATCAGCCCGATCTTAGAGGCCAACAAGGACTTACTGGGTGTAAAGGCCGAGATCAACGTATAAACGTTTTCTGCTGAAGTAATTTGTGGAAACGAAAACTATTCAGAACCTCATTCATCGGTGATCTTTTGATGTTTACATGGCTCTGAATCGTTACAGAATGATAAGAAAGCAGGAGACGAAAATGGGTGGATTTTTTGGAGTCGCAGCAAAAGAAGACTGTGTGTTTGATCTGTTCTTTGGAACGGATTATCATTCCCATCTGGGAACCAGACGTGCCGGCATGGCAGTCTACAGCAAAGAAGAAGGTTACAACAGAGCCATTCACAACATAGAGAATGCACCGTTCCGTACGAAGTTCGACAAGGATGTCAATGAGATGCACGGACATCTGGGCATCGGCTGTATTTCCGATTTTGAGCCCCAGCCGCTGATGGTGCGTTCCCATCACGGAACTTATGCTATTACCACCGTGGGTAAGATCAACAATACGGATGCCATCATCAAGGATCTGTTTGCGAAGGGACATTCTCATTTCCTGGAGATGAGCGGCGGTGACATCAATGCCACGGAGCTGGTGGCGGCCATTGTCAACCAGAAGGACAATCTGGTGGAGGGCATTCAGTACGCCCAGGAGATCATCGAAGGTTCCATGACCTTACTGATCATGACACCCAAGGGAATCTATGCGGCCAGAGATAAGATGGGCCGTACTCCGGTGGCAGTAGGCAAAAAGGAGGGGGCTTATTGCGTCTCCTTTGAGAGCTTCGCTTATCTGAATCTGGGATACCAGCCCGTGAGAGAGCTGGGACCGGGAGAGATCGCCGTGGTGACACCGGAAGGTGTACGAACCCTGGTGAAGCCCGGCAAGGATATGAAGATCTGTACGTTTTTGTGGGTCTATTATGGATATCCGTCCTCATCCTATGAAGGCATCAGTGTAGAGAAGATGCGTTATCAATGCGGTGCCAAGCTGGCGGAGCGTGATAATGTAAAACCGGATATCGTAGCAGGAGTGCCGGATTCCGGTACCGCTCATGCAGTGGGATATGCCAACCGCTCGGGAATTCCTTTTTCCCGTCCGTTTATTAAGTATACCCCCACCTGGCCCAGATCCTTTATGCCGACGATCCAGACCCAGAGAAATCTGATCGCAAAGATGAAACTGATCCCGGTACATGATCTGATCCAGGATCAGAGTCTGTTGTTGATCGACGATTCTATTGTCCGCGGCACACAGTTAAGAGAGACCACGGAATTCCTGTACCAGAGCGGTGCAAAGGAAGTACATATCCGTCCGGCCTGTCCGCCTCTGTTATATGGCTGCAAGTACCTGAACTTTTCCAGATCTTCTTCCGAGATGGATCTGATCACCCGCCGTGTGATCAAGGAGATTGAGCAGGAGGGCAGAGAAATCGATCTGAAGAACTATGTGAATCCCGATACTCCGGAATACGAGGAGATGGTAGGACGGATCTGCAAACAGCTGAAGTTCACCACATTGCAGTTTCAGAGATTGGATGATATGATTGAGTCCGTGGGCATCGGCAGAGAGAAGCTGTGCACCTACTGTTGGGACGGCAGAGAATAATGCGAAAAGAACTTCTAATCACTCAGAGCATAGGCTCTTTCGTGAAGAAGTTCTAAGTTTCGCATGGCAAAACGCTACGCGTTTTGGATATAGATGTAGGTTATATAAAAT
>ERZ1034847.380-NODE-380-length-20350-cov-15.539295_pt1 | contig 20350 bp, 16 predicted proteins | sample MGYA00520633_ERZ1034847 | MGnify/ENA primary metagenome ERZ1034847 (study PRJEB33766, sample SAMN09781732) | gut metagenome | biome: gut microbiome | host: Homo sapiens | place: Madagascar | study: EMG produced TPA metagenomics assembly of the PRJNA485056 data... | reverse complement strand
TTTCACACAAAAAACACTACTGATTACATAGTGTGCTGTGCTGTGCTGTGCTGTTAAGATTATCTCTCTGACCGCCATGCCTGTCTACCTCCGTTGCAATATTTCTATAATAATTAGAATAGCAAAAATGTCAGGATTTATCAATCATTTAAATCTGATATTATAGTAATATTGGCTGGACATCATTTCTAAAGAAGCGGAGTATTACCTCATGTCTGCTGTTTGCAATGTACATTTATAAACTCATTTCCCATGGGTACACAATACCTAAAAGGGAAAAAATAATTTAATAAAAGGCTTTGCACAATGAAGTGTAAAGCCTTTATTTATTCGTTTATGCTTGATTCTCTTTTCATAAAAAAGAATAATGTTGAGTACCTTTTTGAGTACCTTTAAAAAAATGAGTGGCTCAAATTCAGTATTTAAGCCACTTTTTTAGTGGACTAGACGGGAGTCGAACCCGTGTCCGAAATACAATTCCCTGTCCTTCTACGAGTGTAGTTTATTATTTAACATTCCCTCTGCCACACGATAACAAACAACCTTGTGGTTTCAGTAGCTTCATGATACGCCCGATGGCTCAAAGCTTTGCCAACGTCGTTTCTCACATAGTCGAAGCCTGGGTCCTAAAGTGTGAGTGCTCTAGGTCAGACTGCTGCCATTAGGCAGCGTATGCTAAATTATCTTCAGCGTTTAATTTTAATTTGGCCATTTAACGCATCGCCATACGACTCGCTTCTCCAGCTGCATGTACCCCGTCGAAACCTTTACTAGCCCATATTCAATTTTTTTGCGGGGTACATGCAGCTACGCTCCATGTTCTCCGCTCCGCTTCGGTCCGCCCAAAGCCTTACTAACCCAGATTTCTGATTTTGAAATCTCTCTGTGCCTCTCGCTTTTGATCCTTCTTGGCTATGTCTGCTCTCTTATCATAAAGTTTCTTACCTTTGGCAAGTGCTATCTCTACTTTGACCAGACTCCCCTTAAAGTATACCTCCACCGGCACAATTGTGAAACCCTTTTCCTTCATCTTTGATGAAAGCTTCTCGATTTCCTTCTTGTGGAGCAAAAGCTTTTTAGGTCTGAGTGGATCCTTGTTGAAGATATTTCCCTTCTCATATGGTGTGATATGCATGCCATACAGGATAATCTCACCGTTCTCAATACGGATGAATGACTCCTTTATGCTGCCCTTTCCCATTCGAAGTGACTTCACCTCAGTTCCTGCAAGTGAAATACCGGCTTCGTATTTCTCAAGCAAAAAGTAATCGTGATAGACCTTTTTGTTGTTGGCTATTAATTTCTTTGGTTCCTTAGCCATGTCGGTATCTCCTTTCCTCAAACTGCTTTACAATACTAACACATTTTTTTTCAATTGCCAATATCTAAAAAGCAAATTATTGTAAACCGCTGGTTCACATTTCTGTTTATTTACACTATATAATATATTATGACATCTTTTTCAATAAATCTATCACACAACGACTGACAAATAATAGATAATAGATAATAAGATAATGAAATAATAGCAGATAATAAAATAAACATTTTTAAATCACAAAAAATCTTGTCAGTATTGTCATATTATTCCGCCGGTTTAAAATCAATTGTACGCATAATTTTGTCAGTACTGTCCACAACAACCTTGATTTTTTGTCCAAGCTTGTATCTCTTATTGGTGGCTGAACCGGCCAGCTCATAGGTATCCTCGTAAAACTCATAGAAATCATCTGTCAGGTCTGTCACGCGCACAAGTCCCTCAACTGTATTTGGAAGCTCTACGAAAAAGCCCCACTCCGTGACACCTGATATAACTCCTTCAAAGCATTCACCAATATGATTTGACATGTATTCACATTTTTTAAGCTTGACTGTTTCACGCTCTGCCTCTTCTGCACGTCGTTCGGTCTCACTTGCCTGCTTTGCAACAGCATCGAGTATAGACTCATAGTGCTCCCTGCGGTTATCATTCATCCTGCCGCGGATATTTTCCTTGATGATACGGTGTATCTGCAAATCAGGATATCTGCGGATTGGTGATGTAAAGTGACAATAATAATTTGCCGCCAGTCCAAAATGTCCTGTACATGCTGTTGTATATCGTGCCTGTTTCATAGAGCGCAGTGTCAGTCTGCTTATCAGGGATTCTTCATCTGTGCCATCCACCTTCATCAAAAGCTTCTGAAGCTCCTTTGGGTGTACCTCATCAGCTCCAATATGAAGCGTATAGCCAAAATTATTGATAAATGTGGAAAGCTTTGCGATTTTTTCTGAGTCCGGCTTGTCATGTGTTCTGTATACAAAAGGTATTTCCTGCCAGAAATAATCCTCAGCCACAGTTTCATTTGCTATAAGCATAAAATCCTCAATGAGCTTTGTTGCCACATTTCTGTCATACGGCTTTATATCTATCGGATGACCATCTTCATCGAGCACAACTTTAGTCTCCGGAAAGTCAAAGTCTATAGAACCTCGTTTCATTCTCTTTTTGCGTAGAATTGCTGCAAGCTCTGCCATTTTTTCAAACATAGGCACAAGCTCCTTATATTCTTCAATCACAGCGGCATCCTTATCTGCAAGAATCTTTTTTACATTTGTGTATGTCATCCTGCGGTTTGTCTTTATGACTGTCTCTGCAATCTTATGATCGATAACTTCACCCTTTTTATTTATTGTCATAATGCATGAAAGAGCCAGCCTGTCACATCCCTCATTCAAGGAGCATATGCCATTTGAAAGCTCTCTTGGAAGCATCGGAATTACTCTGTCTACAAGATAAACCGATGTACCTCTCTTAAGTGCCTCCACATCAAGTGCACTGTGCTCCTGCACATAATTCGATACATCTGCTATGTGTACTCCAAGTACATAATTGTCGCCATCCATGTATAAAGACACGGCATCATCAAGATCCTTTGCATCCTCTCCGTCTATCGTGACCATCATCCAGTCGCGTAAATCCACCCTGCCGGCCATATCCGCAGGTGTCACATCCTTTGCCACATTCTGCACCTGATGCATGATTTTCTCCGAAAAATCCACCGGCAGATCATAAGCCTTTACTATAGAAAGAATATCTGTACCCGGGTCATCTATATGTCCGATTATTTCAACAACCTTGCCCTCCGGCTTTTTGCCCTTTTTACCATAGCTTGTGATTTCAACCACTACCTTATGGCCCGACATAGCACCCTTTGAGCGTTCCTTTGGTATGAAAATATCTGTGCCAAATCTGGTATTGTCAGGCACTGCAAAACCAAAATTATCACTTGCCTCATAGGTGCAGACTACCTGCTTCATGCCTCGCTCTATGACGGAAACAACCTTTCCCTCCTTGCGGCGTCCTGTTGTGACAGGTGAGATTGTAATCTCAACAGTGTCCATGTGCATCGCACCATTTACATACTCTGCAGGGATAAAAATATCATCAGGCTCTCCCTCCACAGTGACAAAGCCAAATCCCCTTTGATGCGCTGTGAATACGCCGACTGTCTTTTTAATTTCCGACTTTGAGTATTTCCCGCGCTTTGAGAGTGTTATCCTTCCCTCTGCCTGCAAATCCAAAAGAATCTGTTCAAGCTGTGGTCTGTCCTCTTTTTTTACTCCGAGTACTATGCAAAGTTCCTTGATTTTCATCGGAACATACATGTCATCACACATAAAGTCATAGACCATCTTTTTTCGTGTTTCATATTTATCTATATTACTCATTATCTCTCCTTTTCGTTGCCCCATCTGATTTCAAATGCACAGGCTTTAAATAAAATTTCATCATCTGGATGTTGATGCGATAAAAAAGACTGCCGATTTCTCGACAGTCTAAGTATTTACCATATTCCCATATTTAAAGCAATTGAGATAATAAAGAAAAGAACAACACATACAATTGTTGCTTTAACCAGGCGTCCTTCCTTTGAACGTCCCTTGTTCTTGCCCCAATATGTATCAGCAACTCCGGCGATAGTGCCAAGTCCTGCTGACTTGCCCTCCTGGAAAAGAATAACTATAGTAATTACTAAACTGACGATTATAAATAATACCGATAAAACAATTTTTAAAGTTGCCACGATAAGACCTCCTAATTTCAATTCTAAATAACAGAACTAATATACTACGTTTTTATTGCACAGTCAAGAGTTTTATACTGTATGTAACAGATTTTTATACTGTATCGCTATTTTTCACTTTCATCTGCCGTGTTGAGCATTGATGTACAATTCGGGCATCTTGTTGCCGCAATAGCTAGCTGAAAAACTTTTTGAACTCATTAAAAAAGTTTTTCATCACTAGTATCCTTTCTTTTTGCTCTCTTCTTTTGATAATCTAAACCATTTTTTAATATTATACATTTTTCCATTTTATTTTACAAGAAAATACATTATAATATAATTAAAAAAAGAAACAACTTTATATTTAGGAGATTTTTATGAAGTGCATACTGTATAAAAAAGCACTTCCACTCATATTATTATCATGCCTTTTGCTTGGTGCATGCGGTAATTCCAAAAATGACGATGTATCTAAGGAGCCTCTTTCCCATACTTCTACCGAAAAGGGCACCTGGGACTCTGCTCCAAAGGTGCTTACCCCAACTGCCGACGGCACACAGGTCTATACCTGTGACGTGGCTACTATCGACGCTTCAAACAGCGGCAGCGGCTATATCATAGTTGATTATCACGGTTCTAATCAAAAGGTCAAGCTTCAGATAACCGGGCCTGACAGTGTCACGTACACCTTTGATCTGCATGGAGGAAATGAAGTGTTTCCTCTGGTTGCTTCAAGTGGTTCGTATACTGTAACCGTGTTTGAAAATGTTGAGGGGACACAATATGCCACCGTGCTGTCGCAGGTGATTTCTGTCTCCATCACCAATGAATTCGGACCGTATCTGTACCCTAACCAGTATGTAAATTTCACTGCCGATTCTCTGGCTGTGAAGGAAGGCAGCTCACTGGCGTACTACTGCAGCAGCGATACTGAGGTCGTGGAAAGTGTATACAATTATATCATTTCAAACTTCAAATACGACTATGACAAGGCTAAAAATGTCAAAAGCGGCTATCTGCCCGATGTGGACAAGGTCTTTACCGAAAATACCGGTATATGCTTTGACTATGCGGCAGTCATGGCCACTATGCTAAGAACTCAGGCTATTCCCACACGTTTAGAGGTAGGATATGCCGGTGAAGAATATCATGCCTGGATCAGTACTTATATAAAGGACAAGGGCTGGATAAACGGCATCATCGAGTTTGATGGTACCTCATGGAACATGCTGGATCCAACATTTGCATCTACCAGTGATTCGCCAAAGAAGTTCATAGCACAAAAAAGTGATTACATTACCAAATACGTCTATTAGGAGGACATAAATGTCTAGAAAATCCAAGATTTTAAGCAATGCAGAGCTTTCTGCCTTCTGTCAGCAGATTTCTCTTATCATAGCAGCCGGGCTTCCTACATACTATGGTGTTTCCATATTATGTGATGAAGCACCCGATGAGCAGACCCGTGATCTGCTTGAGCAGATATATAAGCCAATGGAGCTTGGTGCAACGCTTCACAGTGCGCTTAAAGATACAGGATACTTTCCAAAATATATGATAAATATGATACAGCTGGGTGAAGAAACCGGCCGTCTTGAAGAGGTCTTAAACTCACTCTCAAAGTACTATGACCGCGAAGACGAAATAGCTTCAGGCATCAAAAGTGCCGTTGCCTATCCTCTCGTGCTTTCTGCAGTGATGATTGCCGTTATTGTCGTTATGATTGCCAAGGTTTTACCTGTATTCTCACAGATATATGCAGAGCTTGGAAGTGAGCTTACCGGCACCGCTGCCGTGCTCATGAAGCTCAGTGAATACATCAATAGATATCTGCTTATCATTATAGCTTTCATGCTCTTTGCCGCACTGTTTCTTTTTATATTTTTTAAGACACGTTTCGGAAAAAAGTTTCTTATGAAAACTGCTCTTTCCATGTCAATCGCATCCAGCCGCTTTGCAAACTGCATGTTTTTAGCACTCTCAAGCGGACTTGACACAGACCGTGGTCTTGATCTGGCACAGGCTCTTGTAAACAATCCTGTCCTTGATTCCAAAATAAATGACTGCCGTAAAAATATATCTAACGGCGAGACATTTTCAGAGGCACTGCTGCACTCCAATATTTTTTCAAAGATGTACTCAAGCTGGATTGCAATCGGCAGCAAAACCGGGTCTATGGACGAGGTCATGCAGCATATATGTACATCCTGTGAGGATGACACAGATGCAAGGCTGTCACGATTCATATCAGTGATTGAACCTGCCATGGTTATCCTGCTTTGTATATTCATTGGCTTCATACTAGTATCTTTTTTACTCCCACTGCTTGGAATTATCTCAAGCATAGGATAGCTTACGGAGGCACAGCATGCTGTTTTTTGTTCAGAAAAAGAAATCAACCATATGGAAATTCATACCAATTGTGCTTTTAGCCGCATGTACCGTTTTGTTTAGTGCTTTCTCTTCAAAGCTGTCAGATGACAATACCAAAAGAAGCAAGAGCACGCTGGAACGCGCCCTCACACGAAGTATCACACAGTGCTATGCTCTTGAGGGAACATACCCTCCGGACATAAATTATCTAACAGACCATTATGGTCTCACCTACGACAGCGACTATTATTACATAGATTATCAATACATCGGCTCCAATCTGCGTCCCGATGTGACAATAATAGAGAGGAAATAACCCATGTTCAAGCTAAAATCAAGATCACATCAGGCTGACAGTTTTTTTGTGATGCTGCTGTTTTTTCTTTTTGCGCTGACTGCTTTTATCCTCGTGCTGATTGGCGTAAAGCAATACAAGTCCACTGCCAATGCCATGAATTACAACTACGAGGTACGCACTGTCACATCTTATCTGCGCGAAAAAGTCAGACAGAATGATTCCGACGCTGCAATCAGTGTAGAAACAATAAATGGCACGAAGGCTCTATGTCTGAAAAACACAATAAATGACATCGTGTATAATACCTTCATATACTATTATGACGGTTCTCTAAGAGAGCTCTATGTACAGGATGGTTCCTCATACAGTCTGGACAGCGGACAAAGGATTGTCGAAATCGGGGGACTTGACATGACAGAAACCACCGACAAAATGATTACCGTAACTATCACCGATACATCCGGTGGTACTACCGATACCTACTGCTCCGTCAATTCCGACTAACCATCGTCTGACAATAAATGCAGCAATATCACGTACACCGCTCCCCGATATGCCACTCGATGCCACACAAACTTACATACCACAAGGAATAAACCATGATTTCAACAAAGCTTAAACAATCGAAAAACAGAATATTCCTGCTTGAGATTACCATTAATCTGCTGCTTTTTTCAGCTCTTTTGATTGTGGGACTGCTTTTCTTCATAAAGACCCACAAGCTGACAGAAGAAACTCAGGTGCTGCATGAGGCTGTTAATGCATGCAGCAATGCAGCAAGCGCATACGAACAGGAGCATGGCGATTTAAACGCCGTATCATCACTCTTTGACGGCTCCATCTGTGCAAATGAAAAGCTATTCATTTATCTTGACAAAAGCTATCATCCATGTGATAAGGATGATGCCGCATACAAGGTTATTGTAAGCAGGCTTGGGCAGGATGCCTACGGAGTACAAAAGGCTGACATAGAGTTTATAGCAGCAGACAGCCACTGTGTATACAGCATTACTGCGTGCAGCTATACTGCACTTTCCTCTGATGGAAGGACGGTGAGCACCCCATGAAAAAAAGAAGAGAGTTTTCAAATTTCGGTTTTTCCACCATCCTGCTTACCTTTTCCATGATATGCATTGTCACGTTCTCTGCACTCGCCTTTGTCACAGCAAACTCTGACTATAAGCTGAGCAAACGCGTTGCTGATAACAACAGCTCGTATTACCGTGCATGTGAAAAGGTATGGGATGAGATATCACAGATTGATACCATTCTTGCATCCGCCTACGATGGCAGTCCTGATAAAGCAGCATACTATGAGGCCATAAAGACTGCTCTATCAGACAACGATACTGCCATAAATAAGAACCTCGCTGAAAATGAATCAAACGGCAAGGTTACCGGTCTGACCTATACCATCACCTGTACTGTAAGCGATACGCAGACTCTCACTGTAAAGCTTGATATCAACTATCCTGTCCACAGACAGGATGCTTTTTATAAAATAAAACAATGGAAGCTCAATACCGACACAGCTTTCGAGGAAAATGATACACTAAACTTAATTGGAGGAAACTAAAATGGACGTTAAAAAGATATTAAAGGAAGCGACTGACAACGGAGCATCGGATATTTTCATAGTGGCCGGCCGCCCTCTCACATACAAATCAAAGGGAGTGATGGAGTGCCTCAATGAAATCAGAATGATTCCAAAAGAAACCTTTGAATTTGTCACATCAATCTATGCTCTTGCCGAGAGAGATATTTCAAAATTCGAGGAAACCGGAGATGATGACTTTTCCTTCGCTATACCGGGAGTATCACGTTACAGAGTGAGCACTTTCAAGCAGCGTGGCTCTTACTCTGCTGTCATCCGTGTTATCTCATTCACACTGCCAAAGCCAAGCGATTTACATATACCGGACTCTGTTATGGAGCTTGCGGAAACAAACAACGGCATGGTGCTGGTTACCGGCCCAGCCGGAAGCGGTAAATCTACCACACTTGCATGTATTATTGATCAGATCAACCATGAGAAGGAAGAGCATATTATCACTCTTGAGGATCCTCTTGAGTTTTTACATCGTCATGACAAATGTATTGTGTCACAGCGTGAAATCAACACAGATACAGAAAGCTATCTCACTGCACTTCGCGCCGCACTCCGCCAGAGTCCTGACGTCATATTGCTTGGAGAGATGCGAGACTATGAGACCATCAATACAGCTGTCACAGCGGCTGAAACCGGTCATCTCATATTTTCATCACTACACACAATTGGTGCCGCAAATACCATTGACCGAATAATCGATGCGTTTCCTGCTTCCCAGCAGCACCAGATAGCCATCCAGCTTGCATCTGTGCTGCAGGCTGTTGTCTGCCAGAAGCTTTTACCTGCCACAAACGGTGAGATGGTGCCTGCTTTTGAAATCATGGTACTCACGCCTGCGATAAGGAACTTAATCCGTGAAGGCAAGGTCCATCAGATTGACGGTATCATCTACACCTCTGCAGCTGAGAATATGATTGCAATGGATACAAGCATCTTCAATCTGTACAAGGCCGGTGTAATCAGCAAGCATGTGGCAATCAGCGAGGCCACCAACCCTGAGATGATGACAAAGAGAATTAATTTAAACTAACTTCATACTTGACGGATATATAAAACCCCGGCATATAAACCATGAAACAGTTTTATATGCCGGGGCTTTTTATTTAGATAAATATGTTAATACAAGCAAATTACCGTTATCTATACTTCGATATTATACGTTAATCTCTGCCTTTACTCCACTCTCATCCTTATGTGCTTCAAGCACAGGATTAACTACATCACGCAGATATACCTCTACCTGGCGTGGTGCACGTCCCACATAAAGCTCAGGCTTAAGGTTCTTTTCGATATCAGCCTTTGTCAATCCGAATGCAGGATCTGCAGCGATTAAGTCTACGAGGTTATTTTCTTTTCCCTCTTCCTTGACTGTTTTTCCGGCCTGCATTGAGAGCTGTCTGATCTTCTCATGGAGCTCCTGACGATTTCCACCGTTCTTTACAGCATCCATCATGATGTTCTCTGTTGCCATGAATGGAATCTCTGCCATAAAGTGCTTTTCAATAACCTTTGGATATACTACCAGTCCATCCACCACATTGAGGCAGAGGTCAAGGATTCCGTCTATTGCAAGGAAGCCCTCAGGTATTGAAAGACGCTTGTTTGCTGAATCGTCAAGTGTTCTCTCAAACCACTGTGTAGCTGAGGTAATTGCAGGATTCATTACATCTGCAAGAACATATCTTGAAAGAGATGCTATTCTCTCACTTCTCATAGGATTTCTCTTGTATGCCATGGCTGATGAACCTATCTGATTCTTCTCAAATGGCTCCTCTACTTCCTTAAGATGCTGGAGCAGTCTGATATCGTTTGACATCTTTGTAGCTGATGCAGCAATGCCTGCGAGTACATTTACTACTCTCGTATCTACCTTACGGGAATATGTCTGGCCTGACACCGGATAACAATCCTTAAAGCCCATCTTCTTTGCGATCATCGGATCTATCTTGTCTATTGTCTCATTGTCTCCGTCGAAGAGCTCAAGGAAGCTGGCCTGTGTTCCTGTAGTGCCCTTTGAGCCAAGGAGCTTTAATGTGCCCTGCACATACTCTAAATCCTCGAGATCCAGCATAAACTCATTCAGCCACAGTGTGGCACGCTTTCCAACTGTTGTCGGCTGTGCCGGCTGGAAATGTGTAAATGCAAGAGTCGGCTGATTCTTATACTTATCAGCAAAGTTTGCAAGCTCTGCAATAACACTTATAAGCTTTTTGTGAACGAGCTTTAATGCTTCATTCATGATGATGATATCTGTATTGTCACCTACATAGCATGAGGTTGCTCCAAGATGTATAATTCCTGCTGCCTTAGGGCACTGCTGTCCATATGCATAGACATGGCTCATTACATCGTGACGCACAAGCTTCTCACGCTCCTTTGCCACATCATAATTGATGTCATCCACATGTGCCTTTAATTCATCAATCTGTTCCTGTGTGATAACCGGCTTGCCATCCTGTGAAAGCCCAAGCTCCATCTCAGTCTCTGCAAGAGCAATCCAGAGCTTTCTCCAAGTGGTAAATTTCATATCCTGCGAAAAAATATACTGCATCTCTTTGCTGGCATAGCGCTCAGAAAGAGGACTTGTGTATCTGTCTGTACTCATATTCTCTCCTTTATTAGCGATTAAGCATTTTTCTCTCGAGGTCTATTTCTTTATCAAAATACTCGCCTCTGATATCATCCTTCGGTGGCTCCATCGGATATTTTCCTGTGAAACAGCCCATGCAGATTGGCAGTCCCTCTACCATCTCATCAAGTCTGTCAATTCCAAGGTAACCTAAAGAATCTGCACCTATAATCTGTCTGATATCCTCAATAGTCCTGTTGTAAGCGATAAGCTGCTCTCTTGCAGGAATATCTGTACCGAAATAGCAAGGCCATAAGAATGGCGGTGAACTGATGCGCACATGCACCTCTGTGGCACCCGCCTCTCTTAACATACGCACTATTCTGTCTGAGGTTGTTCCTCGCACAATTGAATCATCAATCATAACAACTCTCTTGCCCTTAACAGCCTCCTTTAATACATTGAGCTTTATCTGCACGCTTGATTCACGGCTTGACTGCTTAGGCTTGATAAATGTCCTGCCGACATAACCGTTCTTGACAAATGCTGTGCCATATGGAATGCCCGACTCAAGTGAATAACCAAGAGCAGCGGCATTTCCTGACTCCGGTACTCCTGTCACGATATCAGCCTCAACCGGTGAATCCATTGCAAGGAATCTACCAGCCTTGATACGGCTGCCATACACGCTTACTCCGTCAATATGGCTGTCAGGTCTTGCGAAATAAATGTATTCAAACACGCATCTGGCCTGTTTTTCAGTGGCAAGTGCCATAGTCATATCAGACTCAATGCCCTTTTCAGGAGTGATGGTGATAACCTCTCCCGGCTCTACATCCCTGACAAACTCTGCACCGATTGTATCAAGCGCACAGGTCTCAGATGTAACGATATATGCATTGTCTCTCTTTCCGATGCAAAGAGGCTTAAAACCAAATGGGTCTCTGGCTGCAATAAGCTTTCTCGGGCTCTCGACTACAAGTGCATAGGCTCCCTTAAGCTTCTGGCAGGCACGTCTGACCGCCTCCTCCGCTGTTTTTGAGTTGAGACGTTCTCTTGCGATATGATAAGCTATAACCTCAGAGTCGATTGTGGTCTGGAAAATAGCTCCTGTATACTCAAGCTCCTTGCGAAGCTCCTTTGCATTTATAAGGTTTCCGTTGTGTGCCATGGCAAGTGTGCCCTTGACATAATTTAATACGAGAGGCTGTGCATTCTCACGTGTTGATGAGCCTGCTGTTGAATAGCGCACATGTCCCACTCCGATATCTCCCTTCATAGGCTCTAAGATATCAGGAGTAAATACCTCATTTACAAGGCCCATACCCTTGTGTGTGGTCACCTTACCCTTTGGTCCGTGTGTATCACTCACTGCAATACCACAGCTTTCCTGTCCTCTGTGCTGAAGCGCAAAAAGACCATAATAGATAGTGGATGCGACATTTCCTCCATCAAAGTCATACATGCCGAACACACCACACTCCTCATGAAGCTCATCAAATACATGGTTATGCTCGTCAATATCAGAACACCTTTCTAATTTTGTACCGGTATGACTTTTTGTATCTATACTAGTATTTATATACTGATTTATGTTATTGTCCTGGTTCATAATATCTCCGTTTATAATTGCGAAATAGTAACGCGGAATAAATAATATATTAGCGGCTGAATTTGCTTCCTGTAAGAAGCTCAAATGCCTCTTTATATTTCTCTACAGTCTTCACAACAACCTCATCAGGTAAAAGAAGGTCATTGTCCGGATTTGCCTTGAGCCAGTCTCTTACATACTGCTTGTCAAATGAAGGCTGTCCCTGTCCAGGCTTATATCCATCAAGTGGCCAGAAGCGTGAGCTGTCAGGTGTGAGCATCTCATCGGCAAGCACTACCTCACCCTGCTCATTTAAGCCAAACTCAAACTTGGTATCTGCGATGATGATGCCCTTTGTAAGAGCATACTCTGCACATTTCTTGTAGAGAGCAATTGTATAATCGCGAATCTTCTCTGCGTACTCTCTGCCCTTCTCAGGATAAATCTTCTCTAATACTTCTACTGATTTTTCAAATGAGATATTCTCATCATGATCTCCAAGATCAGCCTTGGTAGATGGTGTATAAATAGGCTCAGGGAGCTTATCAGACTCAACAAGTCCCTCCGGAAGTCTGATTCCGCAGACTGTACCGTTCTCCTGGTAGCTTGCCCAGCCGCTTCCTGTGATATATCCACGAACTATACACTCGATTGGAAGCATCTCAAGCTTCTTGCAGAGCATGCTGTTTCCGTTGAACCTGTCCTGACCGAAGAACTCCGGCATATCCTTTGCGTCTACTGAAATCATATGGTTAGGCACAACATCCTTTGTGAATTCAAACCAGAACTTGGACATCTGTGTGAGGATGGCTCCCTTGTCTGTAATTTTATTCTTTAAAATATGGTCAAAAGCGGAAATACGATCTGTTGCGACCATAATAAGGCTGTCCCCGTTATCATATACTTCTCTTACTTTTCCTTCTTTGAATGGTTTAAATTCCTGCATGATTGTCCTCCATCTTATGTGTAATTTATTTTACAAATCAAATGCTACCCTTAAATTATATACCAGCTCAATTTGTAAAGTCAACGTATATTATAAGTTTTTTTAAATAATTTTGCATCATTTATAAGCAGTTCTTATATTTATTATTATATCTTTAATATATCAAAACAAAAGCTCCGGTTCAAACCCTTTGTCTGCGCCGGAGCCTATATAATACAAATTTTATTTAACGATAAGTGACTTTCCTGTCATCTCTTTTGGCTGTGGAAGTCCCATAATCTCAAGCAGTGTTGGAGCGATATCTGCAAGACATCCGCCCTCACGAAGCTTGTAAGAAGGGTCAGCATTTACAAGAATGAAAGGAACAGGATTGGTCGTATGAGCTGTATGAGGTTTTCCTGTCTCATAATCAATCATCTTCTCTGCGTTTCCGTGGTCAGCACAGATGAATAATACTCCATCCACATCCTTGATTGCCTGAACTGCATCACCTACGAGTGAATCAACTCTCTCAACAGCCTTTACAGCAGCCGGAATCACACCTGTATGTCCAACCATATCAGGGTTAGCAAAGTTGATGATAATAACATCATACTTATCTGACTTGATAGCCTCAACAAGATCCATTCCAACCTCAGGAGCGCTCATCTCAGGCTTTAAGTCATATGTTGCAACATCCTTAGGACTGTTTACAAGAAGACGTGCCTCATCGATATTCGGCTCCTCTACTCCACCATTAAAGAAAAAGGTTACGTGTGCATACTTCTCTGTCTCTGCGAGACGAAGCTGTTTCTTGCCATTTGCTGCAAGATACTCACCAAATGTATTCTTGATTTCTTCCTTCTCAAAAGCGATAAGCTTGTTAGGAATTGACTCGTCATAATCCTTGAAGCATACAAATGTTGTCTTAAGGAATGGGCGCTCAAAGCCAGTAAACTTATCATCGCAAAATGCTCTTGTCATCTCACGAGCACGGTCCGGACGGAAGTTGAAGAAGATAACAGAATCATTGTCCTTTACAACAGATACCGGTGTGCCATCCTCGTTTGTGATAACTGTAGGAAGCACGAACTCATCTGTAACGTCATTTGCGTATGACTCCTCCATAGCCTTTACAGGGCATGTAGCTTTTACACCTTCACCCTTAGTGAGTGAATCATAAGCCTTCTGCACACGATCCCAGTTGTTATCTCTGTCCATTGCATAGTAACGTCCTGAAAGAGATGCAATCTTTCCTACACCAATTTCCTTCATCTTGGCGAGAAGCTGCTCGATATAGTCCTTGCCTGATGCAGGCGGTGTATCACGACCATCAAGGAATGCGTGTACATATACTCTGTCAAAATTCTCTTTCTTGCAAAGCTCAAGAAGTCCGTAAAGATGCTCGATATGGCTGTGAACTCCACCATCTGAAAGAAGTCCCCAAAGATGCAGATCGGAGTCATTCTTCTTGCAGTTTTCGATTGCAGAAATTAATACCTTGTTCTTGAAGAAATCACCATCAGCAATTGCCTTTGTGATTCTTGTAAGATCCTGATATATGATACGGCCTGCGCCGATATTCATATGTCCTACTTCAGAATTTCCCATCTGTCCGTCAGGAAGTCCAACTGCAAGGCCTGAAGCTGCACCCTTTACAAAAGGACACTCTGCCATCAATTTATCCATAACAGGGGTATTTGCCATAGCTATGGCATTTCCCTCTTTGTGGTCACTTAAGCCGTAACCATCAAGTACCATTAATACTACCGGTTTCTTACTCATTTATATTTCCTCTATTCTTCATATGAGGCTTGCAAAATGCTCTATTACAGTGACATATGCAAGCCCGCAAAAAATTTCATTACATAATAAATGCCACTAAATGCAGCTAAGCTGGTGAATTTAGTGACATTTAGTTATTGTGATTGTCAAATCAAATATTAAATTCTGATTTAATAATTACTTGTAGTTTACAATCTTTCCAAAATCAGCCTTGAGTGAAGCGCCACCAACTAATCCACCGTCGATGTCAGGCTTTGCAAAAAGCTCTGCTGCATTTCCTGCATTTACAGATCCGCCGTACTGGATACGAACTGAATCTGCTGTAGCCTGATCATAAATCTCAGCTACACACTCACGGATTGCACCGCAGACCTCCTGAGCCTGGTCAGAAGTAGCTGTCTTTCCTGTTCCGATTGCCCAGATTGGCTCGTAAGCGATAACCATGTTTGCAACATCTGATGCAGCAACACCTGCGAGATCTGACTTAATCTGAAGTCTGATCCAGTCAAGTGTAACACCGCTCTCTCTCTGCTCAAGTGTCTCACCACAGCAAAGGATTGGTGTAAGTCCAGCCTCGATAGCCTTCTTTACCTTCTTGTTGAGAAGTGCGTCATCCTCTTTGAAGTAATCTCTTCTCTCTGAATGTCCGATGATAACATACTTAACACCTGCATCAAGAAGCATCTCTGCTGAGATTTCTCCTGTGTAAGCACCCTTCTCCTCGAAGTACATATTCTCTGCTCCAACAGCAACATTTGTACCCTTTAATGCTTCTACAACAGGTACGATGTCGATTGCAGGTACACAGTAAACAACTTCAACATCATCTGAAACTACGAGTGGTTTTAACTCTTCTACTAATTTAACAGCCTGGCTTGGAGTCATGTTCATCTTCCAGTTGCCGGCTACAATTTTCTTTCTTGCCATTTTATATCTCCTTGTATTTGTATACAAATATTTTTTGCCTGCGGCTCGATTTCATTAAGCTGCTTTCGGCTTATTTATCATCAGCACAAGCTACGCCAGGAAGCTCCTTGCCCTCAAGGAACTCAAGGGAAGCACCGCCACCTGTTGAGATGTGGCTCATCTTGTCGCCAAGTCCCATCTGGTTAACTGCTGCAGCTGAATCTCCACCACCGATGATTGTGATAGCATCTGATTTAGCAAGTGCCTCTGCTACTGCAAGTGTACCTGCTGCAAGTGTTGGGTTCTCAAATACACCCATTGGTCCGTTCCATACAACAGTCTTAGCTGATGCAACAGCGTCAGCGAAAAGCTTGCGTGTCTTAGGTCCGATATCACAGCCCTCACGGTCTGCAGGCATCTTGTCATAATCATATGTCTCTGTCTCTACAGGAGCATCGATTGGATTTGGGAAATCCTTGATTGTAACTGCATCAACAGGAAGAAGAATCTTCTTTCCAAGTTTCTCTGCTTTTGCAAGCATCTCTTTACAGTAATCAATCTTTGTCTCATCAAGCATTGAGATACCAATCTCATAGCCCTGTGCTTTAAGGAATGTGTATGCCATTCCACCACCGATGATAAGTGTATCAGCCTTCTCGAGGAGATTGTCGATAACATTGAGCTTGTCAGCTACTTTAGCTCCACCAAGAATAGCTACGAAAGGACGTACAGGATTCTCTACTGCCTTGCCAAGGAAGTCAATTTCCTTCTGCATAAGGTATCCAACAACATTCTCTCCACCCTTAGCTGTGATGAACTTTGTAACACCTGCTACAGAAGCATGTGCTCTATGAGCAGAACCGAAAGCGTCACATACATATACATCAGCAAGGTCAGCAAGCTCTTTTGCGAATGCATCTCCGGCTTCCTGTGGCTTTGTCTCCTCTTTGCCTCTGAAACGTGTATTCTGAAGAAGAACTACATCTCCCTCTTTCATCTCTGAAACAGCCTTTGTTGCAGCCTCACCTGTTACGTTGTAGTCAGCTACAAATGTAACCTTCTGTCCAAGCTTAGCCTCAAGAGCTGCAGCTACAGGGGCAAGTGACTCACCCTCGTTTGGTCCGTTTTTAACTTTTCCAAGGTGTGAGCAAAGGATAACCTTTCCACCGTCCTTGATTAATTTCTGGATTGTTGGAAGAGCTCCGTTGATACGGTTCTCATCTGTGATTTTTCCGTCCTTAAGTGGCACGTTGAAGTCACATCTAACGAGAACTCTCTTGCCTTTTACGTTGATATCATCAATTGATTTCTTGTTTAATGACATAATATGTCCTCCCTTATTTCAAGGCATAAGCCATGTGGCCACGCCATATTGTACATATTAAAAAATATAATTAATTCTACAATTCACAGATATTCAAAAGAAATAGCCATGCTTTAAAAAAGAGGCGCGGTTCAATTAAGACCGCGCCCCTTGAGTAGTCTTGAGATATACTGTTCTTGTGGGTACAAGAATTAAGCTAACTCAGAGAAGTACTTGATTGTACGAACCATCTGAGATGTGTAGCTGTTCTCGTTATCATACCAAGAAACAACCTGTACCTCGTACAAATCGTCAGAAACCTGGTTAACCATTGTCTGTGTTGCATCGAATAATGAACCAAATCTCATTCCAACGATATCTGAAGATACGATCTCATCCTCGTTGTAACCGAATGACTCGTTAGCTGCTGCCTTCATAGCTGCGTTGATATCCTCTTTTGTAACGCCTGCTTTCTTAACAACTGCTGTAAGGATTGTTGTAGATCCTGTTGGTGTAGGAACACGCTGTGCAGATCCGATTAACTTTCCGTTTAACTCTGGGATAACAAGGCCGATTGCCTTAGCTGCTCCTGTTGAGTTAGGAACGATATTAACTGCTGCTGCACGTGAACGACGAAGGTCTCCCTTTCTCTGTGGTCCGTCAAGAGTCATCTGATCTCCTGTGTAAGCATGGATTGTTACCATGATACCAGACTGGATTGGAGCGTACTTGTTAAGTGCATCTGCCATTGGAGCTAAGCAGTTTGTTGTACAAGAAGCTGCTGAGATGATTGTATCAGAAGCCTTAAGTGTCTCATGGTTTGTATTGTAAACGATTGTAGGAAGGTCATTTCCTGCTGGTGCAGAGATAACTACCTTACGAGCTCCAGCATTGATATGAGCCTGAGCCTTCTCTTTTGATGTATAGAATCCAGAGCACTCAAGTACAACGTCAACCTTTAACTCTCCCCATGGGCAATTGTTTGCATCTGGGAATGCGTAAATTTTGATTTCCTTACCACAAACTGTGATAGAATCATCGCTTGCAGAAACCTCATCTGCATGCTCGTATTTACCCTGTGATGAATCATACTTTAATAAGTGTGCTAACATTTTTGGGCTTGTTAAGTCGTTGATAGCTACTACCTCGTATCCCTCAGCTCCAAACATCTGTCTGAAAGCAAGACGTCCGATACGACCAAATCCGTTGATTGCTACTCTTACTGCCATTTTAATTCCTCCTAGAATTGTAAAAAGTATTTTTAGGGACATGCCCTAAGATGCTTTTATTATAGCGAATAATTCTCAAAGGTTCAAGTACTTTATTTGCGTTTGTTAAAATTTTCACTAAATATTTTCATTTACACACATTTTTTATCATTCTTCACAATTTTTCTTTTTAGATATTGCACTTTATTATAATCTCGGCTACACTTAATTAATTGCTGTAATCCGCACTTTCCGGCAGCCAGCAGCAGACAATTATAAATCATGTAACTTGTAAAGTTTTTTAACAACAATACATCAGTTTTACGGAGGTATTTATATGTGGGATCAGCACATGCACTGCATGTTTTCGGGTGACAGCGATGCCGACCCGGTATTGATGATAAAATCAGCAATCAACAAAGGGCTGGACGGAATCTGCTTTACAGACCATCTGGACTATGACTATAAAGAGGAGCCCGGGCTTTTCGACCTTGATATAGCAGCATATGAAAAGCGCATCAAAAGACTTGCAATTGTTCTTAAAGAAAAGGGCTGCCCGTTAAATATCCACTGGGGCATTGAAATCGGTTTACAGCCTCATATTACAGACAAAAATAATGAGGTCACCAAAAAATATCCGTTTGACCTAGTGATCGGCTCAAGCCATGTGGTAAACGGCATTGACCCGTACTACCCTGCATTTTACAAAGGCAAGACAGAGCACGAAGCCTACACCGAATACTTTGAATCGATACTTGACAACCTGCACTCCGGCGCGGATTTTGATGTGTACGGTCACATCGACTACGTGGTCAGATACGGTCCTGACAAAAATAAATACTATTCATATGAAAAGTATGCCGACATAATTGATGCTATATTAAAGGAAATTATCTCCCAGGGAAAAGGCATCGAGCTCAATACCGCCGGCTTTAAATACGGGCTCGGCCACCCAAATCCGACCGAGTCGGTGTTAAAGCGCTATCATGAGCTTGGCGGTGAAATAATCACCGTCGGAGCAGATGCCCACAAGCCTGAGCATGTCGCGTACGATTTTGACAAGGTTTCAAATATCCTCAAGGATGCCGGGTTTATGTACTATACAGTATTTGAAAACCGCGTTCCTGCTTTCATCAAATTATAGCCCAGCCTTAAAGGCTTACAGTTATCATTCTATCTAACTATTAAACCTCACATGCATTCGCAAATGTCAAAAATAGGAGCCACCTGATCTACATTTTACATCAAGTGGCTCCTAAAGCATTGGTTCCGTAAGCTTCACTGTATAACCTCCAAGTTCCGCTTTCGCTATATGAATTTATTTTGGCATTTCCATATTGCTTTGCTACAAATCTGATTCTGCTTATGACAGGATTCTTATTCTTTTAGCTTAGCTATGGACCTCTACCCTTCTTCATAAAATCACTCCTTTTGGTTACATTATCTATGTAAACTCTTATGAGAGATTCTATCTTTCACTTTTAATCTACAAGAACTTTTTCAACGATATTATTTATTTGCTAATATATCTGTGCGATTACTGCTCTTCGGCTCGCCCTACAGATTTAAATATTCCGTTCAATCATCCTTATAGTACTTTGACTTAAATTATGTAATCCCCATTGGACTGTACCTCCTGTGTTTTATTTTTGTTCCTTTCGTATCTCTTTTTGTTGATTTAAGATTACACTAATTTTACCTATTTGTCAATATATTTTTTGATAACTTTTATTT